>ERZ1740062.350-NODE-350-length-28185-cov-4.976715_pt1 | contig 28185 bp, 19 predicted proteins | sample MGYA00581741_ERZ1740062 | MGnify/ENA primary metagenome ERZ1740062 (study PRJEB43018, sample SAMN04849747) | marine metagenome | isolation source: floating plastic debris | place: Pacific Ocean | collected 2008-09-01 | study: EMG produced TPA metagenomics assembly...
GAACGGCCAATAGCTGTATTGTTTTCTCCAATTGTATTTAATTGTAGTGCTCCCGTGCCAATAGCAGTATTAGAATTTCCTGTTGTATTGAAAGTAAGAGCACCTGAACCTACGGCAATATTGGCATTGCCGCTCAAATTCAGTACTAGTGCCGCATTGCCCAAAACAGTATTTTGAGATCCCGTAGTATTTGCTTCAAAGGAAAAAGCTCCGACAACCGTATTATTAAATCCCGTTGTTGAATTGTTTATTCCGGTGTTTTGTCCAATAAACAAAGAGCCGGTTCCATTATCGGTAATCGCATCGTTTAAATCATTTAATTCTTCGGCACCACCACCTATTCCGACTTCATCATTACCCGGTACCCAAGCGCTGGCCGTGATGTCCCATTTGAGTACTTGGCCGTCTGTAGTTCCAACCAAGCCCGTTACTTCTGTACCATCCCCCAACAGAATACCGGTTTGAGTGGTTACATCCACTTCATTTAACGGGTCCGCATCGGCATCTTCGATATAGGTACTTAAGTCCACACTCCCCGTTCCGGCTTCAATGGTCAACACGTCACCAGTAAGTTGCAAATTCTGGTCATCGGTACCGCTACCACCGCTGCTGACAAGGGCGTCAATTGCCTCTTGTGCGTTGTTGGCAAAAAGTCCAGATGTGGTGTTATCATATGGTACTTGAGCTGCGGTCTGTCGCCCATCACCGGAGCTAATGGCATAGGGTACTGCCATAATTTCCGTAGTGCCGATGGATGTTCCGTTAATACTGGTTGTAATAAAAGCAGCGGCGCTGCCCCAAGGCAAAGTGTTGTAGTCGCCGGTGGTTACCGTCCCGGTACCGATTCGAATACTGAAAACACCATTGGCATCCGTATCTGTGCTGTGTATTTCTTGATAGACCAACTCGGCATTCTCGCCTCCAAAACGAAGCCCGATACCAAAATCTAAGCGAGATTCAGCCAAGAGTGCACCGTCTGCTCCCCTAGCTACGCCCTGATAATTAATAAAATTCCTCTGGATCGTCTGACCAGAAAGGTTACAAATCAGTATGAAGCATCCCAAAAGAAAAAGGTGGTCTTTTTTCATAATACTATTTTTTGATCAGTTTGTATTGTCTAGGACGGTCTTCTCCTTCAACAAAAACATTAACGATATAGATGGCATTCGCGAGGGTAGATAGGTCTACTTGTATTTCATTACTGCTATTTTCAAAAACCTGTGATACAAGTTGTTGGCCGGTCATGGAAAAAAGCTTAAAACCAAACACCTCGTTGTTTCCAGGAATGATGTGCAAAGTTTCTTGCACAGGAATCGGGAATAACACTAAATCGTCAAAATCGGTTTTAACTGGTGCCATAAACAGATAGCCGCTCCAGAAACCTTGGTCCACGGCGCCAGTTTCATTATTTATGAGTCCTATGATGGGTTCGCCAAGGGTAAAATGAAGTTGGATGTTTTCTGAGGATAATTGGGTACCCGCATTGGCAACAACAGCCCTAGAGATACTTTGTGCTCCCGACGAAAACCCAAATAGAAGAAAGAGGCTTACAATGTACTTATGGTTCACTATGGGTTGTATTCTTTTAATTAATACTTCATTTTTTAAAGCGTAGTGTTTCAATGGTTTTTCCTTTATAGGTGATATGCAGGATATAATCCCCTTCAGATAAGTGGTCGACGTTCAAATAGATTTTAAATTGGGGGAGCGGCTTTACAATGCCTTTATAGGATGTTTCTTTTTTTTCCATCGTATCGTTTCGGCTGTTGAAACATCTCTACGAATGTAAAGGGTGATTTTACTGAAGTATGCCAATATTGTAACAGACTTGAACAGCTATGTAACCTGCTGTGTAATCTGTTGCATTTCGATGGTAAACAGTAGCTTTTAGTCCTTTTTTGGATACTGTGATGGGCTTATGCCATACGCTTCCTTAAAGCATTTGGCGAAATAGGAGAGGTTGTTGAAGCCAATTTGATAACAAACTTCAGATACATTGACATCAGAATTTTCAAGGATTTGAGCAGCCAGCTTTAAACGTTGTGACCGAATGAATTCCGTGGCGGAAAGTCCGGTTAGTGCTTTTAGTTTTCGATGCAGTTGCATGCGACTAAAACCCAAAGCAGTGGCAAAGTCTTCCGTAGAAAATGAAGATTTCACCAAATAATCATCCAAGACGGATTGAATCCGTTCAAGTAAATGCTCATCCGGAGCGGTTATGGCAATATCCTTTGGTTTTAAGATGACTTCTTGACTGTATCGTGAACGCATCTTATTCCGGATTTGGAGCAAATTCTCCATTTTGGATTTGAGAAGCACATTTTTGAACGGTTTGGTGATATAATCATCTGCTCCGCTTTGAATGCCTTTTAATTCATTTTCATCTCCAGCTTTGGCCGTCAACAAGATAATGGGAACATGGCTGGTGAGTTCATTGGTTTTTAGCTCCTGAGTCATTTCTACTCCATCTTTTTTAGGCATCATAATATCCGAGATGATGATGTCAGGAATCTCAGAAAGGGCTTTTGTCAAGCCTTCTTCTCCATTTTTGGCCACTACAATTTCATAATCCGTTTTCAAGCTTTCCGTCAAAACCGTTTGAAGGTCAGCATTGTCCTCAACTAAAAGGGCCAGTGGTTTATCAGATTTATCTGGAACCTCATATTCAACAGCACTTTCATCCGAAACGGCCGATGGTGTTGGAACGGACACATTATCCACCAATTCTGTAGCTTTAAATTGGGTTTTGGCGATGGGTAATCCAAGTTCAAAGGCTGTACCATTACTATGGTTTTTATCGATATGGATTATACCTCTATGTAATTCTACTAACTCTTTAACCAATGCTAAACCTATACCAGCTCCAATATTGTTGTCATGAGTTTGGTAAAAGCGATTGAACACTTGGTTTCGTTCTTCTTTGGTAAGCACTGCCCCTGTGTTTTCCACCCGCAGCTGCAAAGTGTTCTTCGTTTGCTTTGCGATACATCGTATCTCGCCCCCTTCAGGGGTGTATTTTACGGCATTGGAGAGCAGATTGGACACGATTTTGGATAGAGTCTCGCCATCACACCAAATACTTTCCTGCGATAAATGGTTGGTGAATACGAAATCAATACCCTTATTCTCAGCTTGGTATTGATATGGTTCGGCCAAAGCACTCAAAAAAGCATTTGCCTGTAGTTCTGAAACGCGAAGTGTAGCCTTGCCCGATTCCAATTTTGAGAGCTCCAACAATTGATCAACCAAATGGGTCAAGCGTTGGTTGCTTTTTAAGATGAGTTCGAACTCCCTTTTATCTTTTGGGTCTACGTTGGTTTGGTTGAGCCTTCGCTGCAGGGGTGTGGCCATGATGGTCAATGGCGTTCTGAACTCATGGGAGATATTGCTGAAAAACCTGGATTTCATGCTATCGAGTTCTTCCATCTTTTCCACCATGGATTTTTTATTACGGTAGTTCACCAAAAGGTAAGTGAGTAGAATAAGGGATATTCCAACCAAAACCAAAAACTATGGGGTTTTATAAAAGGGTACGACAATGTCTATATCAAATTGGTTTTCTGCAATTATGTTCTCCATATCCGACTTGGCCCGTAAATGAATAGGGTTTGCCCCGATGCTTAGTTCTAAGTCTAAGAAGTTCTTGTTTTGTATTGTTTTCCAAGCATTATTTCCCAGCTTGTATTCATAAAGAATGGTATCGTAGATATGAGGTTTGGTTACGGTGAATTCCAGTCGAATTTTCTTTTGGTATTCGTTAAAAATGATACTGTCATAACCGGATAGCGAAGGAATACGCTCCAATCGGTTGTCGGCAAAAATTGCGGATACATCCAATTTGGAGTTTCGAGCTTTTGGAACCTCAATGATTGGTGCAACAGTTCTGAAAATCTTACCCGTTTGCACACTCCATACAAAACCATTATTATCCTCATAAAGATGGGTCGCCCAGGTTTGTTTCATCTCTTCCAAAGTGGGAAGCCAAGTATATTCTTTTGAGTTGCTGTTGAAAAAGCCATTTCCAATTTTTGAAGCATTGATCAAGGCGATGGAGTCATTCAATGAAACAGCACTTCGAATTGTATTATAATCGTGCCTTTTGGGAAATTCTTCGGAGGTAGGATAGTGTTTGAACTTTTTTGAAGCGAAATCAAATTCAACAATACCAAGCGCCCAGGAGGGGAAATACATTCTCTCCTTTACTAAGGGGGTTTTAAAAAAATTATGCGAAAGCGAATCGGCCCAATTTTCAGGAATGGTATACCTTTTTGGTTTGCCACTTTTCTTGGGGATGCGATACAGACCATCCATCAATGCCGCCCAGATAACGTCTTTTTCAAGATTAGGATAGATGGATTTCACTGATTTTGTGCTTTCGCGATATCTTTCAGGAACTTCGCCGTTAGTCAAATAGCTTTTGAGTTTGACCCCACTTTTTCGGTCAACCAGATACAAACCATTAGCTGTGCCAATGTACATGGTGTCTTTATGCTCCTCGATTTGTAAGATGTAGTTACGATGGTTAAAGGAGCGCAAGGGCTCATCCAAAGTTATCTTTTCAATTTTCTGTTGTGCTAAACTGATTTTGAAAAGTCCCTTTCTTCGTCCAAGCCATAAGTTTTCATCGGCATCAAACTTGAAGCAAGTCGCTTGCTGGTCATTTAGTCTATATTCAGATGTCGTGGAAAGGTGTCGGGAAACATTAATCGCCCTGATGCCATAATAGCGATAGGCCCCTTCGTTTATCAAGAACCAAAACGCGCCATCTTGAGTTTGATGGATTTGTTCAATCATCAACCAAGAGTTCAAACCATCATCGTTTTCAATCAATACTTCTTCGAAAGCTGGCATCTTTAGCTGACCAAACGTTATCAGCGGAATGAAAAGCAAACACAGTATGAAGCGAACAAGCATAATGGCGTTAGGGAGGTTATCCTAGTTTTCAGTAACTGCTACTGAAAATCAATATTATGGAATTTCTTAGGATTTTTTGAATACTGATGTAACTGCTTAGGTTACATCAGTGTTTTATGGCACTCCATAATGGCTAATCCGATGGCACTTTTTTCGAAACTCGGGTTGCCAAATTAACATTTGACATGGGCATGACTCAGGACTTAGGGTTTAAAATTTACCTTGCCTGTTATCAAGAATTGATCTAGGGCCTTGTACGCAAGCTCGCCACCAGTGTTGCTGTTGGTGAAAATCACAAAACCTTTCTGTAGTTCTTCATATATTTTGAACTCACATTTAAAATCTCCGTTGTTTCCCCCATGACCAAATGTATTGCCGAAGGGTGTTTTTTCGATTTGCAAACCTAGCCCAAAGTAACTCTTCCAGTCCTCGGAATTCATTTCTTCGTATTTGTCGGTGACCGTATGGTGATGAAACATATCGGCATATGTTTTACGGGATAAGCCTCTTCTTTCCAAAACGGCAATGGCAAAGTCACAGAACGATTTGGCCTCGGTATGCAAGCTCCACGCCATACCTGCTTTATTAGGGAGGTTGGTCATATTGGCATGATTGTTAAAATGTCCATTTGCTACAACTTTAAAAAGGTAATCGTTTTTTTCAAAGTAAAAATTCTGAAGATTTAATGGATTCAGAACTTCTTCTTCCAGCACTTGAACCACATCTTTCCCAGTTATTTCTGCTATTACCCTTTTGAGGTATTCGAACCCTTCTCCGGAGTATCCAAATTGGGTTCCCGGCTCAAATTCAATTTTCATTTCCCCATCCCTCCAGTTGGGAAATCCAGTTTGGTGAGATAAAACATGACGTGCTGTTATCTTTTTATACCTTTCGTCATAAGCGATTTCTTCAAACGGTAAATAAGTGTAAAGGGGTTGGTCTAAATCAATAATCCCTCTTTCAGCTAGTCGGCATACCGCAAAGCCAAACACAGGTTTGGTAATGGATGCGGCCTCAAATAGTGTTTCTTTTTCCACACTTGCTTGCGTGAATACATTTTTAACACCGTAGGTTTTATGATATGTTAACTTACCATTTTCGATTAGACCCAAAGAAACCCCTGGTATTTCATAATAATCCATGTAGGAAGCTACAAACGCGTCAACCAATTCATATTTGTTATGCGGATTTTCTAGTAATAAACCTTCACTTTTAATGAGATTCAGAGGTTCTGCAATACTCAATTCCAACGGAGCTGCATTCACTTTTGTATCCGGTTTAACATCCACTGTAATGCCCGATGGATTAAGTTTAAAACGGTCTTCATCCAGGATATAAAAATTCCATTCAGGTGTTACCTTATAGGAACCCTTAGGCAGTTTTGCTGTGTAATTCCCAGTGGAATCTACAACTTCCCTCACCCATAATGAGGGTGTTTTGGTAGAAGCAATCCTAACTTTTTTTGGTGGTGGCCCAATGGAATCCTGACTCCATTTCACCTGACCTTCAACAATACCTAATTGTTCTTTGTCGTCAACCAAAACAATGCTCCCAATTTTGAAAGGGACCTTTTCTTTGCCTTCGGTTTTTTGCCAAGCGACTCTTGTTAGCTCTTCTTCTCCTTGGGTATCGCTATCGTAAATCATAAAATCCAAACCAATGACTTTCCCTTCTTGAACGTTTTCCTCGAAAGTGAGTTTGATTTCATAATAGGTTTGATTTTCAATTCTTTGGGAAGCAACCGAAATATTGTCCCAGTTTGGGTTCCTTGCACTTGGGTCCCAGTTCGTAGTAGCGTCATCAATTTCTTGGTACAAAGCATTAAAGCAGTATACGTTTACGCCAGAACCCTTGGCGTCATGGTATTTGTCGAGATACATGAGACATTGGTCTTGTGCATCAGATAACGCTCCTTTTTCTGAATCGACTTGGTGGGACTCGTCCTTTACGGATAGTAGCAAATAAATGGACTTACTTTCTTTGGAAAAACCAACCTTGAATTGTGCTGCCAAATCCTCTTCGGTTTCAATCTCGTTTTCCAAAACTACCCCGATAGGATGTTTAATCATGTCATCGGACCAATCTTCAGGATTCCCATCTATTTCCACCTCATTCATGGGATACGCAAAGGCAATTTCCACGTTTTGGTTTGCGCTGGAATCATGCGATATCTCTTCGTTGTTTTTACATCCGCACAATAGGAGTAAAAAAAGGACGGTAATGCCTTTTGACATGTTCATTTCCTTAGATTTTTTCTGTTGTTATTTGGTTCTCTTCGAACTAAAAAGAGATGCTCCCCTAATTTACGTTTTCATTATATCCAAATGATGGGTTTATCGCGTTTATTTTCCTTTTGGTGGTATAAATATGAAACCCATTTCTTTTAAGGCTTAGCAAATCATAAAGAAGAACATCAAGCTGATTTCATTTTGCTTTTTCCATAGCATCTTGGAATTCGATTCACTCTGATGCTACAGAATTGATTTAAAAAGTAGAATGGGGAACACGCTTCAATAGCTATCACGAGGAAGTGGTGGTCAATCAAAAACGATTTCATCCAAAAAAATGAAACTATTTCCTCCTGGTTCGGCATGCCACTCCGGATTTTTCAAAGGACTTTCGACCAATACCCTTATTTTTTTGAGCGTGGCAGGTTCAAAATCAATGGCATATACCTGCTTTTCTACAGAAATGGAAGGTTCTGGTTTTGGAAGTTTAATCCGTTTAAGTCGATTGAAGTTGGTGCCATCCGAAGACCCCCAAACGGTATAACCCACGGGGAAGAAAATCCAGCTGTTCGGGATGGATAAGCTACCCACCGAAACGCGGGATACTTCTGTTTTCTCTTTAAATTCGATGGTGGCGGTCACATGCCTGCCTTCGTATCCTAACCACTGGCCATCTACAAAATTGGTGGTTCCTCTCTTTAAGTCCATCAGGGTTTTTCCGCCCTGTGCGGCATATTTTTGATGTGGGGGTTGCGCTAGGGCGACGTTTTTGACGGCTACATTGCTTCTTAAAAAATCAGCTTTTACAAGTTCACTCGGTTCCCAAGATTCATGCGTAGCGTAGCCGGTAACTTGTGTGGATTCTTTGATGTAAAAAGGTTTGGAATAAGATTTTGGAACCGTATCCTTTTTGGAATCGTGCAACACATAAAACAATTGAGCCCCTTCAAAATGTTGTTCCAAACTTACTTTGAGGGAATCTTGGAATACTTCATTTTCAGCCAGAATTACCGGTGGAGTCAATGCACTCGCAGCAAAAATGCTATCAGCAATTTGCTCTTGTACCAAAATGAGTTCACTCTGCGCTTGTATACTTGCAATACCTTTTTCAGTGACATCGGTTTGCCACACATAGAGTTTTTTGAGGTGTTGGAGTCCTTCCAATGCGGTAAGTCCACTATCATCAATTGGATTTCCGATAAGATTTAGAGACTCTAAATAAGACAGCTTACTCAGGTATTCGCCCACTGCATTGGTTACTCCGGTATGTTGGAGTTGTACTTTGGTCAGGTTTTTAAACGCTTTCAGCTCTGTTATCAAGGTGTCATTGAAATTAGTGAAGGCAAGGTTCAACTCTACAATATTCTCCTTGTATTCTTGAAGTAGTGCGAAATCTGCTTGGGTCAGGTCTTTCCGTTGCTTGAAATTGATAGCAAGTAGGGGAGAGTCTTCCGAGATTTTTTGTGCGGATATGTTTTGTTGGTTCAGGCCGATAAGGAAATCCTCCGATACGGCATCCACTTCTTCGGCAATCAATGCCCTTGGGGAGGTATCTTTTTCCAGGGCTGCTAAAATGGGTTCCAATCGTTTGTCCGTTGGAAGGGTTTTCACAAGGCAATCAAAACAATTATTGTTCTCCATCCACCACTCCAAAAGCAGTATTTCTTCAGCGGTTAATTGTACTTTTCCCTTGGGAGGCATATGCTCCTCTTCTTCAAGCGGCATATGGATGCGATGCATCAATAGTGACTTTTGTTCGGTTTCCAGTGAGTCCAAAAGAGAGCCTGACGTGCCACCAAGTAGTAGTTCTTTCTGGGAGGTAAGCAACAAATCCCCTTTCGCTTTCCCTTGGTTATGGCAGCTCACACATTTTTGGTCCAGTATAGGTTGTACAATATCATTGAAAACCAACGCTTCGTCAATGTCTTCGATAACAACTTCTTGATATGCCTTCTTGAACAAAAAGTCTTCGCCATGGGTAAGACTTCCTCCATAGTGTCCTGTCAAGGTAAGTAGCAACAAAACCAAAATAAACGATGGAAAATAGCCCTTTACGGCCCACTTTTTTGTTGATTTTTTAAGGAAAAACAGAAGTATGGTTCCTAGGGTAAAGGCAATAGCAATCCACTTGTGTTTGGAAAGAAGTTCTTCTTCATACCCTCCATTTTCACTCAACAACCACCCTGAAACAGCTGCAAATATTGAGGATACCACGCTAATACCCAATGCAAACAAAATCGCGCCATTGTCTTTTGGAGCAGGTTTTTTGCGATAGAAAAGCTCCATCAAAAAGGCTAGCGCCAAGATGCCTATGGGCAAGTGCAATATTAAGGGATGTAGATTACCAAACTGCATAGGTCTTATTCAATCAAAATTTCATCAATAAATGTCCATGGTGTGGTTCCTTTTCCAGCATGCCATTCCGGAATGCCCTCCATAGGTGCAATTTTCAAGGTTAGTTCAGAATAAGCATCTGGGATAATTGCAATTTCCAAAAAATCGCCATGTTTCGTCTGCTTTTCATGACAGCCATCAAGCGTAACACTACCTAAAGTTTTTCCTGAAGCCGATACCATAAGTTTTTGCGGAAGGAAAATCCATGAGTCTTGGTCGTTCAATACGCTCACAACCACCTTTTTGATTTCCTTCGGCTGTTCAAAGTTCAAAGCAACAGATATCTTCGATGCCTGAAATCCCAGCCAAAAATTTCCCTGCCTAAAGTTAGGACTACCCTTTTGGCCGTCAATTAATGTCTTCGCACCAGAGGCACTATAGGTTTCACTAGGCTTAGGTTGTATTTGTATTTCTGCCGTTCTCAAATCCTTTTGGATTTGCCTAGTCGTTAGCGATATGGTTTCACTAGGTTGATAATCTGGATGGAACGCTTTAGCCCGTAGTTGAGTGGTTTTATCCAGTTCTAGAGGAGACTCATAGATTGGAGAACCCACTGAAACCTCACTTCCATCCAAGGTATAACGCAACTCGGCACCATCTTGCCTCAAAAGTACTTTCGCCAAGGCGGAATTTTTAAAAAGCAACGAGTCTACTTGAATGATGGGTGCGGCCAATTTTAAACTGGAATTCGTCAAATAGGTTACCTGTTTGGATTGACTAGTAACCCTTGTGCCTAAGCACATGAAAATGACGCACCAAAAGAATGCTACACCTATGTTTTTTCGATATGCCATCAGACGCGATATAGTTTTATGGGATAAGTACCCCATGAATTCCATTGGGCCACATATAGATTTTCATCCTCGTCCACGCAAACATCATGTGGATGACGAAAAACCCTTAAAGTTTGATGCATTGGACGTAAGGTTTCATTTTCATATTTAGGGGTACTGCCGCCTGGCGCCGAAACCAGTGTATTGTTTTCATCCAAAATCGAAATAAAACCGGTTCCTTCTGAACCATCACCAGACCAGATAGTCGCTAGGTAGATATGTTTGTTGTGAATTACAGGGCGACAAATGTAAGCGCCGGGTAAATCTATCGAATCGATATAGTCACCTTCCAAGGTAAAGCGCTTCAACTTGTTTTGTTGTCTTGCGGTAATTAATACCACCACATTTTTAGGGTCTCGGTCGTCTATGCAAATTCCATGCGCATTATGGAACAAATGGGGTTCGTCACCTTGTCCCCCAAAAATATTCTTGAGATTTCCTTGGCTATCGTAATGGATAATGTACTGGGACCCGTACCCATCTGAGACATACAGGTCCCCGTTGCTAGCAATAGCGGTTTCGGTTGGAATATATGCTTCTTTGTTTTCGTACTTGCCTGTTTCTTTGGGATATGGAAATATTTGAACCACTTTCCCCTCCAAAGTGGTTTTTATGACTTCATGCCTATCATTATCGGCGATGTATAAAAATTCTTCCCCATTTTCGTCATGTAGGGTCAACCCATGAGCGCCAGGATATTCTTTACCCCAAGCATCTAACAATTTTCCGGATTTATCATAGATAAGGACATTGTTTTGGGTATGGTTGGTCAATAAAATGATTCTACCCTTCGCGTCCTGTACCATCTCATGGCAATCTTTCACGGGAAATTGTTTTCGATTCAATTCTCCCCAAGCCATATCGATTTTATAGCGGTGACTACCATGACCGATGATGGCATCTTTGAAGTAATCATGTGACAAAGCAGTAGTACTTCCCAAACTGAAAAGTCCCGCAGTGGCCAAGCCTGTTTTCTTTTTAATATTGCGGCGTGCTATCTTTCCTAGATATCCTTTTCCAAATGTCCTTCATCATCGGTAAGCCTAAACCTTCGCCCTTGATATTTATAGGTAAGGCGTTCATGGTCAATACCCAATAAGTGCAATAATGTAGCTTGGAAATCGTGCACATGGACGGGTTTGTCGACAATATTGTATCCGAAATCATCGGTTTCACCATAAACGATACCGGGTTTTACACCTCCACCAGCCAACCACATGGTGAAGCATCTTGGGTGATGGTCCCTTCCGTAGTTGGTATCGGTCAAAAGACCTTGGGAATAGTTTGTTCTACCAAATTCGCCACCCCAAATCACCAAAGTATCCTCTAACATACCGCGTTGCTTCAAATCGGCAACCAAGGCCGCAGAAGCTTGGTCCACATCTTTGGCTTGTTTTTCTATGGCAGCAGGAAGGTTGTCGTGCTGGTCCCAGCCCATATGGTATAATTGGATAAAGCGAACGTCTTGTTCGGCAAGTCTTCGTGCAAGCAAGCAATTTGCTGCGTAAGTGCCCGGAATTTTCGCATCGGAACCGTACATTTTATAAATGTAATCTGGCTCTTTTTCGGTATCCATTACTTCAGGGACCGAGGTTTGCATGCGATAGGCCATTTCATATTGGGCGATACGACTTTGTATTTCTTCATCACCAAACTCCTTGTACTGCTTTTCGTTGAGTGCCGCGAGATTATCGAGAATGGTGCGTTTGGTTTCTTTGGAAACGCCTTTTGGGTCATTTAGATATAATACAGGGTCTTTTGCCGCTCTAAACTGAACACCTTGGTGCAGCGAATGCAAAAAACCATTACCCCAAAGGCGGGTATACAAGGGTTGTCCGTTAGGTCGCCCTGACCCTCTGGATAACAAAACAGTGAATGCTGGAAGGTTTTCATTTTCGCTCCCCAAACCATAACTCAGCCACGAACCAATACTGGGTCGACCGGGTTGTTGGGAACCGGTTTGAAAGAAAGTTACTGCTGGGTCGTGATTAATGGCTTCGGTGTACATTGATTTGATGATACAAATGTCATCGACCATTTTGCCCATGTAGGGTAGCAAATCACTAATCCAAGTGCCATTTTTGCCGTACTGTTTCCATCCAAAGTTGGAACCTACCAATGGAAACTTATCTTGACCAGACGTCATTCCAGTCAAACGCTGTCCGTTACGGATGGATTCTGGCAAATCTTCACCCCTTCGTTCATTCAACAGCGGTTTGTAATCGAAAAGTTCCAATTGGGATGGGCCACCACTTTGGAACAAATAGATAACCCGTTTTACTTTGGCGGAATGATGGGGGGCATTCAGAATACCTTTAATGCCCATCGCGTTGTTTTCTTTTACGACAAGTTCACCTTCTTTTCGATAAAAGTTACAGCCCAAAAGGGATCCTAAGGCCAATCCACCGACACCAAGGGCTGATTTTCCCAAAAATGCTCTTCTATTCAGATTTACGGCATTGTCCAGCAATATTTTCTTTTCCCCCATAATCCTTATCCTTTAGTAATTGTTTCGTCTAAGTTTAAAATGGTATGTGCGGTTAAGGCCAATGCCGCTAAAGAGGCTGCCTCAATCTTTGCGGTAGCTTCGTATTCGCCTATTGTCAAATATTCTTCTGGAACGAATTCACCGGTTTCTGTTTTGGCGTAGGCATCTCGATAGAACAATTGCAGTACTTCCAGTTCCTCATTGGTTGGTGGTCTGGAGGTAGCACTTTGAAAAATGTATCGCATTTGTGCGTCACTGTTTTTGCCCACGCTTTGCACGGATTTGTCAGCTAAGGCTCGTGCTGCTTCAATCAATTGCGGGTCGTTCAAAAGTACGAGCGCTTGTAAAGGCGTATTGGTTTCTTGCCGCTTTACCGTGCACAAATCGCGCGAAGCCGCATCGAAAGTCATCATACTAGGCGGTGGAACGGTCCGTTTCCAAAAAGTATAGAGGCTTTTTCGATACAAATCTTTCCCTGTACTTTGCACATAGGTTGCCGTAGTTCCGCCACCGCCTCCAGTTGTTTCTTCCCAAATGCCTTCGGGTTGATATGGTTTTACGCTGGGCCCACCAACTTCTTCATTCAACAGACCACTGACTTGCAAGGCTTGATCACGAATCATCTCAGCACTCAGGCGAATGCGAGTCGCTCGTGCCAAGAAAGTGTTCTCTGGGTCAGCTTCTTGCATTTCTGGCGAAATAGCACTGCTTTGTTGAAAGGTTGCCGAGAGCACCATGAATTTGGTAATGTCTTTAATATCCCAGCCTTCGTTCATGAATTTGAGGGCCATATAATCTAAAAGCTCTGGGTGGGAAGGTAATGCACCTTGGTTGCCGAAATCATCCGAACTTTCCACTAACCCTTTTCCGAATATTCTTTGCCAAAGCCTGTTGACAGCTACTCTTGCTGTTAGCGGATGGTCTTTCTGAAACAGCCATCGGGCCAAGCCCAATCGGTTCTGTGGTAATTCCTTTGGAAAGGGCAAAATGGCTTCTGGAGTTGCCGGAGAGACCAAATCGGTAGGCTGGTCGTAAACCCCTCGATTGAGAATGAAGGTTTCTCTAGGTTTTGGCATTTCTTCCATGACCATAACGGCTAAATCCTTGCTTTCAACCCGGTTCATATTAATGAAATCGAGTATTTTTTCAGATTCATCTTTGGTGATGGTCATATACGGCTTTGGAATTTCACCAGCGTTCGCCATCAATCCGTTCTCGTCGATGCTATTGAAAAAACTAAACAGTTGAAAATGCTCTTTTTGACTTAGCGGGTCGTATTTATGATCGTGACAACGGGCACATTCCATAGTCATGCCTAGAAATGCTGTCCCAAATGTATTGGTGCGGTCTTCTACGTACTCAATCCGATATTCTCCGGGATTACCGCAACCAACGGCAGTAATTTTATGGTTCCGATTGAACCCTGTGGCCAATATGGATACTTTAGTAGGATTTGGAATTAAATCTCCGGCAAGTTGATAGGTAATGAACTGGTCGTATGGCATGTTTTTGTCGAAGGCATGAATGACCCAATCCCGCCATGGCCACATTGTACGCTCAAAATCATCTTGATAGCCATGGGTGTCAGCATAACGGGCGACATCCATCCAGTCTGCTGCCATATATTCTGCATACCCCACTGTGTTAAGCAGGGAATCCACCACCTTTTCAAAAGCATTGGTGGAAGTATCATTCATAAATCGGTCAATTTGCGCCACAGAGGGAGGTAACCCTGTAAGACTAAAAAAAGTACGTCGCAATAGCTGGGCTTTGGTGGCTTTTTTAGAGGGATGATACCCCTTCTCCTCCATTTTTTTTAGAATGAACTTATCGATTTCGTTTTGGCTCCAATCGTCATTGGCGATATTAGGTGCGGCCTGTGGTTGAGGGGGAATAAAGGCCCAATGCGTTTTGTATTGGGCGCCTTGAGCTACCCACTTTTTCAATAATGCCTTTTCGTATTCGGAAAGCACCAAATTGGATTCAGGAGGTGGCATCAAAATGCCATTATCTTCCGTAAAGATTCGTTTTAGGATTTCACTGTTTTCCACATCTCCAGGAACAATGCCATGCCGGTCTTTGTTCTCTCCTAAAGGAGCATAGGCATCTTCAGCGGAATTCAGGGACAAGCCTGCTTCAATTGCATTTTTATCTGGTCCATGGCAGGCAAAACATCGGTCTGAAAGGATGGGCTTGATATGAAAGGAATAGTCCACGCTATCGGGAAGCTGTTGTAAAGCAAGTTCGTCACCAATTTCGGTGTACTCCGAGGCTTTGTCTTTGCAACTTAGGACCATCAAGGTCAAAAGTACGGACACCCATAAAGTGGGTTTCTTTCTTAACTTCATTTGTAAGGGAAAAAACATAGCAATCGTTCCAATATCCCCTAAGTTAAAAAAAGGGAAATTGTGCTCAATAGAAAAATCGACTAACAACTAGCCTCGAAAGACCAATGCGGCTGTTTTGTGAAGGTTTAACGCCTTAATACATGGAAATCAGGTAATCGCGTCATTTATGATGCGACTTTTTACATGATTGATGTAGCTTCTTCCAATCGTGTAGCGAATACCATCAATTTCCAAACAGTTGCCCTCAACGGCTTGTACCTTGTCAATAGCGATAGTGTACGAGCGATGGATGCGAATAAATTTATCCGCCGGCAATTCCTCTGTAAAGCTTCCAAGTGTTTTGTGGATAATGTATTTTCCGGAGGTAGTTTTGATGCGGATGTAGTCTTTGAGGCTTTCGATAACTACAATTTCGTCAATGTAGATTTTTTGTAGTTTTTTCTTATCGACCTTAACAAAAATACTGGGTTTGTCACCTGCTCCCTGGCTCTTGCTTGCTACAGGTTGTTTGAGTGCTATGATACGATTCACGGCCTTTAAAAAACGCGGAAAGGGAATGGGTTTGCCCAACTAGTCCATCACCTCAAGCTCAAAGCTCTTCAAAGCATATTCCTCATGGGCCGTGGTAATAATAATCATAGGTGCCACCGACATAGATTCCAAAAAACCTAGGCCATCCAAAATGGGCATATTAATATCCAAGAAAATGATATCTACTTCATGGTCTTTAAGAAAATCTGCTGCTGCGATAGCGTTCGAAAAGGTTTGAAGCAATTCCAGTTGGCTTACCTGTGCTACGTAATTCTTAATCACGTTTACGGCCAAAGGCTCATCATCTACAATAATTACGCGAAGGGGAGTCATACTTTTAGTTCTAAGTCCACATGAAACATTTGTTCTTTCTCATATATGGAAAGCTTGTAATCTTCGGGGCGGTAGCCAAGTTCCAAACGTTTTTTTACGTTTGAGAGGCCGATTCCGCCACCACGGGTCGCCACCTTGTTGTTTTCCATATTGGCAGGGATGGTATTACATATTTTAAAATACAAAAAATCTTGCTCAACGTTGATGTCCAAGTTGATGTGCATGTCGCCAATGTTTTTGCTGGCACCGTGTTTGAAACAATTTTCAATAAGCGGTACCAATAGCATAGGTGCAATGCTCTTATTCTCCAAATCACCGGTAACCCCGATATTGATTTCTAAGGAATCGTTGAATCGAATCCGTTCCAAATCTATATAATTTTGGATACAATCGATTTCGCTCTTTAAGTCTTGCTTGCGTTTGCGCGTAGCGTAGAGCAAATACCGCATAAGTTCAGACAGTTTTAAAATGACCTCAGGCGCCTTATTTGATTTTTCAAGCGTAAGCGAATAAATATTGTTCAATGTATTGAAGAAGAAATGAGGTGATACTTGCGACCGTAAAAACTTTAGTTCGGTGGTCAACTGTCTTTTTTCAAGGTCGTGAAGCTTACTATTTTCCCTAAGCCAGTCGTTCGTCACTTTAATACAGGTTACAAAAGCAGCAACGTATAATTCTCCCAGCATCATTTGTACTGCGTAGTTTAGGGTAATGCTATCCGTATACTCAGGACCTTCGGGCATCACATTGGTACTGACCAAATAATAGGTGAGATTATACTTGGTAAATAGCGTAACAAAAAGAGCAAGCATGACCAAAAGCGCGTAGGTCACGTATTTTCGGGTATATACGAACTTGGGCATTAGCACATAAATGTTCAAATAGGCCAAAGCCATATGAATCGGAAACCCTATTAGATTGGTTTTGAACGAGTACAAAAGGTCATCATGTACACTACCCCAGCGTAAGGTGTTGAAAACAAAATAAATACTCCAAAAAATCACATGGTGTTTGTAGGTGATTCTGTACTTATCCGTGTTTTTTGTTTCTAAAAGCTCATTTAATCTATCGTTGATATACATGGGTTTTGCCTAGATTTTCTTTGGTCCATTTTTGTGTTGTTCAGCTTTTGGGCTTGGTTGTTGGTCTAAGTTTATTCTGATCAAGGCTATAATTATTAATATTTATAACAAGGCGTTTTCACCTCAAAAACGCTTTTTTACGTGCAGTTTTTGAACCTTTTCAAGTCAAAAATGATGTCAGGAAGTTAAACGAAACAACCATTACAAGCCAAACCACATAATGACAAAACCCTTTTTTCCCATATGCTTCGCACTTTTGGTAGTGAGTACATCTTGTGAAGAAAAAGAACAAACTGAAGTTCCAAAAAAGCTTACGGAATATGTCGACCCATTTATTGGAACAGGAGGACATGGGCATACTTTTCCAGGAGCCACCGTTCCTTTTGGAATGGTGCAACCAAGTCCCGATAATGGCACAGTAGGTTGGGATTGGTGCTCCGGATATCACATAACGGATTCCGTTATTTCCGGTTTTGGACAACTCCATTTGAGCGGGACTGGTATTGGGGATTTAGCAGATATCTTGCTAATGCCGACAAATACCCAAATAAACCTGCTACACTTTGGTAAATCAAGAGATAGTTTACCGTACACTTCGTCCTTTTCCCATACCAAGGAACAGGCAAAGCCGGGATACTACAGCGTAGATTTGGAAGATCCTGAGGTTTCCGTTGAGCTTTCTTCAAATTCGCACGTTGCCTTTCACAGGTATACCTATAGCAAAAAACAGCAACCCTCTTTCATATTAGATTTGGGATATGCTGTGAATTGGGACGCTCCAGTGGAAAGTGGACTTACCCTGGAGAATGCCAATTTGCTTGTGGGCTACCGTCATAGCACCGGGTGGGCTAGAAACCAAAAGGTATTCTTCGCGATTACCACTTCGGTACCCATAGAAAATACGGTCTTGGTCAAGGATGGTCAAGTAGAGAATTCAGTCAAATCCGTAGACGGGATAAAGACCGGAGGGCAATTTTTCTTTCCTTCAAATACGGATAGTGTTGAGGTCAAAGTGGCAGTGTCTTCAGTAAGTATCGCCAATGCCAAAGAAAATTTGGCTACTTACGGAAACGAAAAGAGTTTTGATAGCGCAAAAAAAGAGGCGGAGGAGGATTGGAATACCATCTTGTCCAAAATTCAAGTGGAAACCCCTTTGGATTCTCTAAAAACTATTTTCTACACAGCGCTTTATCACACTCAACTCGCTCCGGTACTTTTTAGTGACGTCAACGGACAGTTCAGGCTTCAAAACGATAGTATTGGTACCCAAAAAGATGGAGATGTCTACTCAACGCTTTCCCTCTGGGATACCTTCCGAGCGGAAAATCCATTGCTCAACATTCTAGAACCCGAGCGTGTCAACGATATGATTTCGTCCATGTTGGCTTATTACGATGAACAAGGAAGGTTGCCGGTATGGACGTTATATGGTAATGAAACCAACACCATGACAGGGAACCATGGCGTTTCCGTTATTGCTGAAGCCTATGTAAAAGGAATTCGCGGTTACGATGCGGAAAAAGCATATGAAGCAATAAAAGCTACTATGATGGGAGACTTGAGGGGTCTGGAACCCTACAAGGAATATGGATTTATTCCCTACACCAAGTTGGACGAATCCGTGACCATCACCCTAGAATTTGCCTACAATGATTGGTGCGTGGCCCAAATGGCCAAATCCATGGGCAAGGATGAGGATTACGCTCACTTTATGAAACGGTCAGAAGCGTACCAATATCTTTTTGATGCCGAAACGGGATTCATGCGAGGTAAATCCGAAGATGAAAAAAGCTGGAATGAACCTTTTGACCCCAAATATTCAAGTCATCGTGAACATACCGATTACACAGAAGGCAATGCTTGGCAACACAGTTGGTTTGTACTGCACGACGTGCCCAATTTTGTCAAGTTGCATGGAGGGGACGAAGCATTTACCCAAAAATTGGAACAACTTTTTACCGAGACTTCGGAAATCAAAGGAGACAACGTTTCTGTGGATATATCCGGTCTGATTGGGCAATATGCCCATGGGAATGAACCCAGTCACCATATTGCTTATATGTTCAACAAGGCCAAAAAACCTTGGAAAACACAACACTGGGTTCGTGAAATTTTGAACACCCAATATAGCACACAACCTGATGGTTTGAGCGGTAATGAGGACTGTGGCCAAATGTCGGCTTGGTATGTTTTCAGTTCATTGGGTTTTTATCCTATGAACCCCGCCTCCAAACAATATGAGTTGGGGAGCCCCATTTTTGAAAAAGCTAGTATCGCTGTGTCAGAAACAGAGCACTTCACGATTAAAGCACCGAATACTTCATCAATCAACAAATACATTCAGTCCGTACGGTTAAATGGCAAACCGTTGCAGCGCACCTTTATTACCCACGAAGAGTTAATGGCAGGGGGAACATTGGAGTTTGAAATGGGTGCAGAACCAAATAAAAATTGGGGCCTTTAACTAGGGCCAGCAAGCATTTATGGATGTAATAGACATTTCGATAATAGGGGTTTACATCTTATTGACTCTGTTTATTGGTATTTGGGTGTCCAAAAAGGCATCAAAAGACCTTAATTCATACTTTCTGGGCGGGAAGCATATCAAGTGGTATTTTTTGGGTTTGAGTAATGGTTCTGGGCAATATGATGTATCCGGAACCGCTTGGATGGTTGGCATGTTGTTCCTGTATGGGACGAAGAGCTTTTTGCACATGTGGACCTGGCCCGTGTTCAATCAGGTTTTTGTCATGATGTTTTTGGCCGTTTGGATTCGGCGTTCCAATATCATGACTGGCTCGGAATGGATATTGACTCGGTTTGGCGATGACAAGGCAGGTCGCGCTTCACATAGCATTATAGCCATCTTTGCAGTAGCTTCAGCCCTTGCTTTTATTTCCTACTTTTTTGAAGGGGCCGGCAAATTTTTGGCAATTATTCTACCATGGGATATTCCCTTGGAAATTGGAGGGTCGCTTCTTTTTACTTCGGAACAGTCCTATGCTTTGATTATTATTTTCCTTACCACGATTTACACCGTAAAAGGAGGCATGTTCTCTGTGGTAGCAACCGAAGTGTTGCAATATATCATTATGGTAATCGGCGGGGTTCTCATAGCAGGATACACGTTTTTTGCCATTTCCGATGTCGAAATAAACGCGGTGATTTCTGCAGAATGGCGTAATATCTTTTTTGCGAACGAATTGAGCCCACACTGGAGTGAAAAGTATCAAGCATTTAATGATTTGATTGATACCCAAGGCTATAAAATGTTTGGTGCTTTTGTTGGAATGTCCCTATTCAAAGGTTTTTTCGCCAGCATCGCAGGACCTGTACCAAGCTATGATTTTCAACGTATTCTTTCCACTCGAGATACCAAGGAAGCCGCCTATATGAGCGGATTTACCAACGTAGTGTTGTACATTCCCAGATATTTGTTAATTGCGGGAATCGTTGTAATCGCCTTGGTGGTCTTAGCTCCGGAAATGGCCGATGTTCAAGGACTAACGAACGATCATTTAGAAGTAATTCTGCCCAAAATCATCAACAATCATATTCCAGTAGGCATCAAAGGCCTTTTGCTTGCGGGCTTGCTTGCTGCCTTTATGTCTACTTTCTCTGCTTTTGTGAATTCGGCTCCAGCCTATATTGTGAATGATATTTACAAGAAATATTTCAAACCACATGCCCCTAGCAAACATTACATTAAGGTAAGTTATATAGCCTCCTTTCTCGTAGTGTTTTTTGGGGTTTTGATGGGCTTCTTTGCCGAGTCCATCAATTCATTGACCCTTTGGATTAGCACTTCCCTTTTTGGTGGTTACATTGCTGCGAACGTGTTGAAATGGGTATGGTGGCGATTTAATGGATGGGGTTATTTCTGGGGTATGTTGGCAGGTTTGGTCGTAGCAACCCTACAGTTCATACTTGACCAAAACAAAGGAAACTGTGTTGAAGGCACTTGGCTATATGATATGGCACATATGCCTGCTTTTTACTTTTTTCCCATCATTTTCGGTTTTTCATTATTGGGCTCTTTTCTAGGGACCTATTTAACCTTTCCCACAAATAGGGAAGTGCTGAGGTCTTTCTACAAAAATGTACGGCCTTGGGGTTGGTGGAAACCGATACTTGAGGAAATCAAAGCTGAGGATGCTTCCTTTCAAAAAAACAACGACTTCTGGTGGGATATGATGAATTGTGGCATTGGCATCATCTGGCAGTCCAGTATGATAGTACTTCCGATTTATTTGGTAATTCGGGATTACCCAAAAACCGTTATGGCGCTTGTGGTATTTGTGATAACTTCAGTGATATTAAAATTCACCTGGTTGGACCGGGTACGGAAACTAAAGAATTAACAGCGATAAATGCAGGGTCAAATTGATAAAAAGGTGATTCAAATGCCATGGCAAGAGCGCCCAGAAGGTAATACGGATGTATTGTGGCGGTATACCGAAAACCCAATCATTCAGAGGAACGCGATACCAACATCAAATAGTATTTTCAATAGTGCAGTGGTACCTTTTGAAGAGGGCTATGCAGGTGTATTTCGGTGCGATAACAAAGCAGTGCAAATGAATATTTTCGCTGGCTTTAGCCCAAATGGTATGGATTGGGAAATCAATCCAGAACCCATAACATTCAAAGAAGGCAATACCAGCATGCTTGAGTCAGCTTACAAATATGACCCTAGGGTCACCTTTATAGAAGACCGCTATTGGATTACTTGGTGCAATGGTTATCATGGTCCAACAATTGGAATTGGGTACACGTTTGATTTCAAAGAGTTCTTTCAGTGCGAGAATGCCTTCCTTCCCTTCAATCGAAACGGAGTGCTGTTCCCTGAAAAGATTGATGGGAAGTACGCCATGCTTAGCAGACCCAGTGACAATGGACACACACCTTTCGGGGATATCTACATAAGTTACAGTCCTGATATGAAGTATTGGGGCGAGCACCGCTGCGTCATGAAAACCACCCCGTTTGAGGAAAGTGCATGGCAATGCACTAAAATAGGTGCTGGAACGGTACCTTTTTTGGTTGACGAAGGTTGGTTGATGTTCTATCATGGGGTTATCAATACCTGCAATGGGTTTCGGTACTCCATGGGTGCCGCTATTTTAGACAAAGAACAACCTGATGTGGTGAAATACAGAACCCAACCGTATTTGCTTTCTCCACAGACTACTTACGAATGTGTGGGGGATGTGCCCAATGTGGTGTTTCCTTGTGCTTCGCTACAGTCGATTGAAGCAGATAAAATCGCCATCTATTATGGTGCGGCGGATACGGTCGTGGGTGTGGCTTTCGGGCATATTTCTGAGATTGTAGCATACATTAAAGCGAATTCTTTATAGCAGGAGAATGGAGGACAGCGGTAAACCCAAAAAGTGGATAAGCCTGATACTTTTTTTACTGTATTTGGGCTCTATGTTCCTTGTTGCCCAAGAGTCTCCCAAAACTTACATCGCCTTCAAAACTGGAGATACCATGGTTATCGATGGTGAGGCTGAAGAGGCTTCTTGGAAGAATACACCTTGGTCAGACTCTTTCATTGATATTGAGGGGGTAGTAATTCCTAAGTACAAAACACGCATGAAAATGTTGTGGGATGATACCAACATCTACTTTTTTGCTGAATTGGAGGAACCTCATGTTTGGGGGAACCTAAAAGAAAAAGACACCATCATTTTCTATAACAACGACTTCGAGATTTTTATAGACCCTGACGGAGATACCCATGACTACTATGAGTATGAAATGAATGCGTTGAACACCGTTTGGGACCTCTATTTGTCCAAACCGTATAGGAATAATGGTAAAGTCTTGGGGGATTGGGATTTTGTTGGGTTAAAATCCGCTGTGCAAGTAAACGGAACCTTAAATAACTCTTCTGATATGGATAAAGGTTGGACGTTGGAGATAGCCATTCCATGGTCGTTTTATAGCGACCCAGGGCGTGAAACGATTCTTCCCATAAATGATTTTTGGCGAATCAATTTCTCTAGAGTCAATTGGGATTTTGATTTGGTAGGAGGAAAGTACTTCAGAAAAAAAGATGCCAAAACGGGGCAGTATGCACATGAGTACAACTGGGTTTGGTCTCCTCAAGGCGTCATCAACATGCACGAACCCGAAAAATGGGGGTATGTGTATTTCTCGGATAAGTCCCCAGGCACAAAAGGGATAGCTTTTGAAGCTCCGAAAGATGATGCCATAAAAAGATATTTATATGACCTCTACCGGGAGCTGCTTCCCGTTTGGAAAGACGGTGCACCTATCAAATTGAATAAAGGTGAGACTAGAACAATCCATGGTGCAACCATTGTTCCCAATCTTGAAAAGTATTCAAGAGGATTTATGCTTTCTGCCAAAAGTCCTTTCACCCAAAAGACCCTAACCATACAAACCGACGGAAAATTTCAGCGTTATGAAAATGAATAGACTTTTTATCCCCTTAATGGTGATACTTGTGCTTGCATCCTGCAAAGAAAAACAAGAAGCCATTTTATCGGAGGAAGTAGTGGAAACCGTAAAAGAAACCTTCAAATTTTGGACCTGGATAACCGCTGATGCTTCTCGAACAGACTCCTCCTATAAAGAGGAATTTGAAAAATATCATGCACACGGTATCACTGCTGTCCTCATTAATACCGAAGCGGACCCAGAATTGCTTGCCAGGTTAAGCCCAATTGCCCTAAAAGCAGGTCTCGAAGTACACGCTTGGATGTTTACTGTGAATCGTCCGGGAGATAAGATTGCTTTGCAGCATCCAGATTGGTACCAAGTGAGTAGAAGCGGTAAATCTTGTTTTGACGACCGTCCTTATGTGGACTATTATCAGTGGTTATCGCCAAGCCATCCTGACGCGCGGAAACATATTTTGAGTTTGGTTGCGGGCTTAGCCGAAGTACAAGAGATAAGCTCGGTACATCTCGATTATATCCGATATCCTGATGTGTATCTGCCCATTGGATTGTTACCCAAATACAACCTAAAGCAAGAAACGGAGCTTCCTGATTTTGATTTTGATTACTCAGATGCTGCCGTGGAAAAATTCATGCAAATACACCAAAAAAACCCAAGGGAAATGGAAAACCCCGCCATTGATATGGAATGGAAGAACTTCAGGCTCAACGAAATCCGAAGTTTGGTGAATGAAGCGTATAAAGTAGTTCATGAAAAGGGAAAATACCTTACCGCAGCGGTTTTTCCATATCCTGAAATGGCAGACCATATGGTGCGTCAACGATGGGATAAAAGGGATATTGAAGATGTGCTACCTATGAAATATAATAATTTCTACGAAGAAGAAGTCTATTGGGTGGGCTATGCCACAAAGCAGGGTGTCACTGACTTACAGGCTAAAGATGTAGAATTGCACACAGGATTATATGTTCCTGAAATGTCTGCCGAAGACTTAAAAACTGCCATCCAATTGGCTCATGATAATGGTGCGAAAGGTGTTTCCTTTTTCGATGGCCCTGCCATAACGGAAGAACAATTACAAGTGATTAAAGCAAAAAGCGAAGCATTTCAGCCATGAAGCATTTGGGATGGTATCTGGGAGTCTGGATTTTGACGCTAGGATGCGTCGACCAAAACAAGGAAACCGTAGCGGATATCTCTTTAGTGCAGTACGTGAATCCTTTTATTGGCACAGATGGTCCTGGAAACACCTACCCCGGCGCGACCGTTCCTTTCGGAATGGTTCAATTGAGTCCTGATATTGGAATTCCAGGTTGGGATAGAATTGCAGGGTACTTTTATCAAGATTCCATAATTACCGGTTTCTCACATATGCATCTCACCGGTACAGGTGCAGGAGATTTGTATGATATTTTGGTGATGCCAACGAATAGTAGGTTTGACCGTAAAATCGAAGCAAATAATTATAAGCCCTTCTCTCATTTCAGTCACGATAATGAAGGGGCATCGCCGGGATATTATTGGGTGGATTTATTGGATTACGGCGTTAAAGCTGAAATGACTGCCACGGAACGAGTTGGGGTACATCGGTACACGTTTCCCCAAGATGCACATTCGAAAATCCATATCGATTTGGGCTATGCCCTGAATTGGGATGCTCCAACGAATACGCATCTACAGGTAGTAAATGATTCCACCCTGCAAGGCTATCGTTTTTCTACAGGATGGGCCAGGAATCAAAAAGTGTTCTTTGAAATGCGATTCTCCAAACCTTTTACGTCCCATACCCTTGACAATACCGAGCGGAATTCAAAAGTTGTTTTGGATTACGCTACCCATGATGGAGAACAAATTACCATAAAGACTGGATTGTCCTCTGTCAGTTCAGAAGCTGCGGGAAAAGCAATCGATATGGAAGCTGCTGAAGATTTTGATACCCTTCGAGCACAAGCAAATACCCGCTGGGAAAAGGAACTGGAAAAAATCAAAATCACCTCCGAAAATGTGGACCAAAAAACGGTTTTTTACACCATGCTATACCAGTCCATGTTGGCACCTACCTTGTATAGCGATAGCAATGGCGAGTACAAAGCTGCCAATGATACGGAAGGAAAGTTGCGAGAAGGACAAGATTCCATTGCCAAAGCAGATGGATTTCACCGATTTGACACCTTTTCGCTGTGGGATACGTTTCGAGCCGCTCATCCTTTATATACACTGATTCAGCAGGATCGGGTTCCGGATATGGTAAAATCCCTTCTGGCACACTATCAAGAAACTAGGGTTTTGCCGGTTTGGTCCATGCAGGGTAGCGAGACCCACATGATGATTGGCTATCACGCCGTACCTGTAATTGTGGATGCTTATTTTAAAGGCTTCGACTTTGATGCAAGCTTGGCATACGAGGCGTGTAAAGCAGCAGCGATGATGAATGACCGTGAAATTGAGGTTTACAAGGAAAAAGGTTTTATTCCAGTGGATGAACATCATGAAAACTGGTCCGTCTCCAAAACCATGGAATATGCCTATGATGATTGGTGCATTGCCATGTTCGCCAAGGATTTGGGTTTTCAAGAAGATTACGAGTATTTCTTGAAAAGCTCGGCCAATTGGAAAAACGTTTACAATACGCAAAGTACTTGGTTCCAACCTAAAGATGTCACTGGAAACTTTATCGAACCTTTTATTCCAAAGGAATATACGCCCTATTTCTGCGAGAGCAATGCATGGCAATACTATTGGTTTGTCCCACATGATATAAAGGGACTCATCTCAAAAACTGGAGGCCAAGAACGATTCACCCAAAAACTGGATTCCATGTTTAGTTATGCGCCAGAACCTGGAGATAAATTGCCCATATTTAGTACCGGAATGATTGGACAATATGCTCATGGGAACGAACCGAGCCACCATGTCGCTTATCTCTACAACCATGTAGGTCGACCATCAAAAACCCAGGAATTGGTCTATGACATTTTGGAAAACCAATATAAGAATCAGCCCAATGGACACTGCGGCAATGAAGACTGCGGGCAAATGTCTTCTTGGTATATTTTCGGAGCCTTGGGCTTCTATCCTGTAAACCCGGCACAAGGCGTCTATCATTTGGGTGTACCGTTGTTTGAGGAGGTAAAAATGAATGTTGGAAAAAATAAAACCTTCACCATAAAAGCAAACAACTTGGAAGGTAATCCATATGTCGCCGAAATAGCATTGAATGGTGAGAAGCTGGATAGGAGTTATATCACTCATAAAGAGATTGTGACCGGTGGCACATTGGTTTTTACTATGACCGAAGATGCCGCTCTTGCGGATGCCAGATTGTTGGAACTCCCTGAAACCAATACCATATATCACTAAAAAACGAAACCATGCATAGACTTCAAATACGAATTTCAGTAGTGCTGTTTGTTGCCCTATTGTATTCTTGCAAAGAGCAAAGCATCGAAAACGATACCAGTACTGCAGAAGAAAGAACCTTTCTGGAATATGTAAATCCTCTAATGGGAACCGATTCCGAGTTCAGCCTATCGAATGGAAATACCTACCCCGCTATTGCTACGCCATGGGGCATGAATTTCTGGACGCCCATGACCTCCAAAATGGGCGATGGTTGGACGTACAAATATGACGAATACACCATTCGAGGCATCAAGCAGACCCATCAACCCAGTCCTTGGATAAATGACTATGCCGCATTTTCGTTGATGGCGGTGACGGGAGAGCTAAAATATAAGGAAGATGAACGCGCCTCCCACTTTTCCCACAAAGCGGAAACCGTTAAACCCGATTATTACAGCGTGTATATCGCAAATTACGATGAAATCGAATAAGTTGCACCACCAAAGCGATCGGCCCACTTTCGAATTACGTTTCACGAAACAGATGAAGCTTATATTCTCTTGGACGCTTTTTTTAAAGGTTCCATGGTCAAGATACTCCCTGAGGAACGAAAGATTATCGGGTACTGTCGAAACAATAGTGGAGGGGTTCCGGAGAATTTCCATAACTATTTTGTGGCCGAATTTGATAAAGATTTTGAACTCACCCATACTTGGGGTGACGAATGGAGCCTTCAAGAAGATAGCACCGAGAACGAGGGGGAACATGTTGGAGCCATTATCGGATTTAAAACCAAACGCGGGGAAGCGGTTCAGGTCAAAGTTGCCGCATCATTTATAAGTCCTGAGCAAGCCCAGCTCAATTTGGATAGCGAAATTGGAGACAACACTTTTGATGATACCCGAAACGCAGCGACCGATGCTTGGGAAAAAGAACTAAGTCGAATTGTGGTGGAAACGCCCAACATTGACCACCTGCGCACTTTCTATTCCTGTTTGTATCGGGTATTGCTATTTCCAAGGAAGTTTTAAGAGATTGATGCGCATGGCATTATCGTGCACTACAGTCCTTATAATGGGGAGGTTTTACCCGGATACATGTTTACAGACAATGGTTTCTGGGATACGTTTCGAGCGGTGTTTCCTTTTTTCAATATGATGTATCCTGAATTGAACGGCAACATCATGCAAGTATTGGCCACAAAAAACATAGAATAAGGATGTCTTAACGAATGGTAGAGTCCAGGACACGGAGATGGCT
>ERZ1740062.351-NODE-351-length-28007-cov-15.644068_pt1 | contig 28007 bp, 18 predicted proteins | sample MGYA00581741_ERZ1740062 | MGnify/ENA primary metagenome ERZ1740062 (study PRJEB43018, sample SAMN04849747) | marine metagenome | isolation source: floating plastic debris | place: Pacific Ocean | collected 2008-09-01 | study: EMG produced TPA metagenomics...
ATTGAACTGATAACTCCTGAAACATGATTCAAATCATATGCACGTGAATACATAGGGATGTAGTTTTTCACTCTCCCCATTTATCCCTATAATCAGTTACAGAAAAAGTAAGTATGACTATCGTATGGTAATGTAAAAAATAGTGGCGCAATTTACTTGAGACGGGTGATGAATCGACTAAGTAAAGAAGACCTTGCACAAATGAACCAGGAATACTTCCAATCTATGAACAAGCAGAAATTGGTAGAAGTAACTGCAAATCTTCATTCTTTAGCAGTCGAACAAGTAGAAAAATTAGAGAAAAACTCAAGTAATAGCTCTTTACCGCCATCATCCGACGGGTTTAGAGGTAAAAGTAAAATACTACCTTCTGGGGTTATTCAAAGTGTCACGTGCCCCTACAAAAAATGCCAAGCTGCGTAAGTCCTATGGCTAACTGTAATGGATAATTCACAAATGCTGTGTTCAGAATCTTTATTACGGATGAAACCATTCCAGACTCTTCCTCCAGAAAGGTTAGAGTGGATTTGCGATCGCGCCGAACATATTCAGCTTGCTCCTGGTGAAGTTCTGGTCAGGGAAGGTGACTCCCCAAAAGGCTTTTTTATCCAACTTAGTGGTAAAATTACTGTCACTCGTCTCAGTAATGGCACTAGTATGCCTGTTGGTCGTCATGAAAGCCCTTCATTTTTTGGTGAAATCCAGGTTCTAACCGAAGATACTGTCCCTGTTACCCTGACCGCAGATATACATACCGACCTCTACCGTCTTAACTGTCCTGATTTTCTAGAAGTACTCCATAGCTGTCGGGAGTTTGAGAGAGACATATTCCGTACCGTTGGTAAACGTCTGCGGGGTTTGGAGTCCTTTATTAAAACCCGCGAGAAAATGGCTGCTCTGGGTACCTTAGCTGCTGGACTCGCTCATGAACTCAACAACCCCGCAGCTGCCCTTGTACGGGTACTTAAAGACGTCCAGCCAGCCATATTGGAACTCCAACGTATGAATCTGGTGTATGGGAAACAACAAGTAGATGATGAACATACCCAACAATGGTTAGACTTACGCGATCGCGGTTTTCAAGCGATCGCTAATCCCAAAAACGATCCTTTACTTCAAGGAGATCGAGAAGATGCACTTTTGGAATGGTTGGAAGACTATGGTGTGGAAGATGCTTGGAAGTTAGCTGAACCCCTAGCAAGCGGAGAAGTCGATCCAGAAGTTTTAACTTCCCTTATGGCTCGCTGGCAAGATGATTCTACCGAACTGCGGGAAATGGGTATACGTTGGTTGGCGATTTCTTTTGATGTAATGGGTATGATTGAGAGTGGTCTAGATGGAGCTGAGCGCATTTCTACCCTAGTACAATCAATGAAGTCATACTCGTACATGGATCGCGCTGCACAGCAACAGGTGAATATCCACGACGGGATAGAAGACACTTTGCGCCTATTTGCATTTAAACTCAAACATGGCATCCAAGTTAAACGCCACTATGGTGAAAATATTCCTATTATCGGAGCCTTTGGTAGCGAACTTAATCAGGTCTGGACGAATTTGATAGATAATGCCATTGATGCTTTAAGTGAGGGAACTCCAGATGGTAAACCCCCACAAATTACCATTCGTACCTGCCATAAAAGCAGTCGTATCCAAATTGAATTGGAAGACAATGGTCCAGGAATTCCTCCTGATATTAAAAATCGGATTCTGGAACCCTTCTTTACCACTAAACCTATGGGTAAAGGTTCTGGATTAGGATTAGATGTTGTGCGGCAAATTATCGAGAATCGTCACGGCGGTACCCTCATGGTAGAGTCTGTACCAGGAAGAACTTGTTTCGCAGTGTCATTACCTTTGTAATTGATGATACAAATTAGCAAATTTTTATTAAATTATGATGGGTGATTCGCCAGGCATCATATGATACGTTAAATTGTAAGTCTACTTTTCAATAATACTTCCCCAAAATGAATATTATGTATGTGGGTTAATGAGTAAACGGTTATTGTTTAAATACATAGAAATTGTACGAATAAGAAACCGTTAAATTTTTCACAATCAACAGCATAGGGTCTATCTGGTGTAGAAGGAGACAGACTCAATATGGTTGGAATTGGCAGAAATTTAACTATACTAAGTATTGAATGAATAATTGGGATAGACTACCCCAAAACCTCTCCAGAATGTGATTCTAGGTAAGTCGGGGAAGTGGCAGAAAGTTTTTAAAAACAATCAATCAAGCAATAAACTTTGAATAATTTTAGCGATCGCGATCGCTAAAATTATTCGATTTATAAAATACAAAAATATACAATATTTTTACTATCTCAAAAGATTTTTTATTAGTAGTTTATAGACGTAGACAAGACTCATTAAAAAAAATACTATATAACCGCTTCATAAAAATATTTTTTAATCATCTCTGAATAAAAATACTTACGAATCTTTGATACATTTTATCAGATTTTCAAAATATATAATTAATTGTCTTATCTAAAAATACTTAATTATTAACCGGGGAATACCGGTCACCGCAGGCTCCGTCGTTGCACGGCGGAGTAACGGTGACTTAATTAGTAAACATATATCCCAATTGCAAACCTTAATTAAATAATAATGTCAAAGGAGAGTACTGATAATGAAATTTGGTATTGATATCGGTCATAATGCTCCCCCAGATACAGGTGCAACAGGTATTAAATTTGAAGATAATTTAACTCTAGATATAGGAAATAGAGTTATGGATAAACTTAGAGCATTAGGTCATCAAGTAGTAGACTGTAGACCAAAAAACGTTAACTCTGTAAGGAGTTCCCTCTCTCAAAGAGTTAGAAATGCCAATATTTCACCAGTAGATATTTTCGTTTCTATACATTTTAATGCCTTTAATGGAAAGGCTAATGGCACAGAAATATATGCAACTAGTTCTAAAGGAAAAAAAATTGCATCTTCTGTATTGAAAGAAATTTTAAAAATAGGTTTTTTTAATCGCGGTGTAAAAAATGGCTCCCACTTATATGTGGTGAGAAATACAAATATGCCAGCAATTTTAATTGAATGCTGTTTTATTGATTCTGCCAAAGATATGAGTTTATTTGACTCTGAGAAAATGGCAAATGCTATTGTTCAGGGTTTAACTGGTAAACTTCCCTCAACTCCAGTAAAAGTAGTGCCAGATGGTACTAAAAATCCTGATAAATCCGTTTTGAGACTACAGCAATCCTTAAATCGACTAGGCATAACTATAGTTGATGGTAAAAGATTAGCAGAAGATGGAGATTATGGTCCTAATACAAAATCTGCAATTAAAAAATTTCAGAAAATTACCGGTATTCAAATGACAGGAATCGCGGGTAATACTACTTGGGATGGAATCAACCAAATTTTAGCTAAAACAATTGTTAGAGAAAATCATGCAAGTGGTATTGTGGTTAGATACATACAATATCGTTTGGGTGTAGAGATAGACGGTATATATGGTGCTTTAACCAAAACAGCTATTAGAACTTATCAAAGAAATATAGGTTTGTATCCTGATGGGATTATTGGATCTCTTACTTGGAAAAAGTTAATTGGATAGAAAGATTTTTTTATATAAACAGGACTTATATGATGTCCGGTAAATCATCTATAATATGTTCCTAGAGTAAAGCCTAATGGCATAGCTAATGCTTAGGGTTGAAAATCTTCCTATAGGGTTTGAAACGACCCATAAAACCGCTTCGGGAAGGTTCCGCATTTACGTGGTATAAATTTACGTGGTATAAATTTGCGTGGTATAAATTTTCCTCTCTCAATTCAGAAATTGAAAATGGAATATTACATCTTTCACTTTACAATTAAGATTTGTAAATTATTTTATTTTTCTGAGAATTTCTGAGAATTATCGAGAGGGGAAATTATGAATTTAGCGCAAGCTCTGGAACCTATTGCGGGATGGTTTAATAAGTTGGGAACTCCAGAACCCATTGTTCACTGGGGTCATCCGGTAATGATGGGTATAGTAATATTTGTACTGGGAGGTTTTGTCGGTTATGTTGGTTGGCGTGGAAGATTAGCTACAGATGAGGGTATCGTTGCTGAAAATTTTAGCAGTCATCGTAAGTTAGCACCATTGATGTACTTATTTATAGTGCTTGGTGCCACTGGTGGTGTATTGTCATTAGTAATGCAGGGTCAGCCTATTTTGGAAAGTCGGCATTTTGTCACTGGTGTAGTAGTTTTAATCCTGTTAGGAATTAATGCAGTTCTGGCTATAACTAAATTTGGTGGTAATAAATCTGTTTTGCGTACCGTTCATGCCTATATTGGTAGTATGGCTCTGGCAATTTTAGTCGCTCATACAGTATTTGGTTTAAATTTAGGCATGTCTTTTTAAAAATGCAGTATTCAATTGCAAAAATATTAGTATTGCCCAAGTATTGCAAAAATAGATTTGTACTTATAAATTAGTATCCTCTAGACATTTGTGTTTAAAGCGGTTTCTGTGGAAGATTTATTTATTCTGATTATTTATTCTGATTATTTATCCTGAAAGAGACTCCGCCTTTTTTAGAGTTATTTTAGCCATTTGATATTTTTTACCAATACTCCCCATGATTCAAGCTAGTGGCGTTATCATTTGTCTTGGCTATATTCTAGGATTACTTGTCGTAGGTATTCCTTGGGGTGGATTGTCGATACTGATTATTGGTTTTATCGGAGCACTAATTTCCAGACGACTACAAATACTGGCTAGGGTGAACCTAGCTAGAGCGAATAAAAAGCCAGGAAACAGTAAATTACAGCATCAAAAGTCTCATTTACCAAAAACTCCACCAAAACCGATAATTTGGTTAATAGCCGGTTTAATTGGAGCGATCGCTACTTTCTATTTTCAAGCAAGGATTCCCCAACCTAATGAAAATGATATCAGCAAATTTGTACCACAAGATATCAGTAACAATCAGGTACAAATTTATCGCGTCCAAGGTGAGGTCGCAAGTAATCCTGGTGTAACTAGTTCTGGGAAAGGTAAATTCTGGTTGGATACAACTCAGTTAAGTGAAGTTAAAACCCAGAAAACACCTGTAGGTGGAAGTAAAGAAGTCGGAGGTAAATTATATGTGACCGTTCCCTTACTACAAATAACTGGATTATCACCAGGACAACAGGTCGCAGTTACAGGAGTTTTATATCAGCCCCGTGAGGCTAATAATCCCGGAGGATTTGACTTTCGTAAATATCTGCAACAACAAGGTATCTTTGCCGGTCTGAGTGGACGACAGCTTAGTATTTTAGATAAACAAGATAAATGGGGTTGGTGGAAACTACGTCAAAGAATTGTGCGATCGCTCGTGGGTAGTTTGGGAATCCCTCACGGAGCTTTGGTAAGTGCAATGGTTTTGGGTAGTAAAGCTGTTGATTTACCTGGTGATATTCGTAGTTTATTTATTCAAGGTGGTTTAGCTCATACTATAGCTGCATCCGGTTTTCATACTGGTTTAATTCTGAATTTGGTATTAACTCTCACTAGAAGAGCTAAAAAAAGAACTCAGATTATATCAGGATGTATAGCTTTAATTCTTTTCGCAACTCTCACTGGTTTCCAACCCTCTGTCCTGAGAGCAATCTTCATGGGTTTTGCAGCTTTGCTCAGTTTAGCTTTAAAACGAAAAGTAAAACAAATGGGTTCGCTGTTAGTCTCTGCAACTGTTTTACTACTAATTAATCCTTTGTGGATTCAGGATTTAGGTTTTCAACTAAGTTTTTTGGCTACTCTGGGTTTAATTATTACAGTTCCAGCCATCATCAAAGGTTTGCAGTGGGTACCACCAACTATCGCATCTTTCATCGCAGTTCCTTTGGCTGCAACTATCTGGACTTTACCTATTCAACTCCATGTTTTCGGAGTAATACCGGTTTATAGTATTGCAGTCAATATAATCAGTACACCATTAGTTTCAGCAACTACCTTTGGCGGTATTATTACTTCAATGATTAGTTTAGCAGTACCAAGTGCTGGTAGCTTTTTGGCTGGTTTTTTATATTACCCTGTAGATTGGTTAATTAAGCTGGTGACATTTGTCAGTGATTTACCAGGAAATTCCTTTGCAGTCGGTCAAATAGCCCTTTGGCAGCTTTTATTAATATATTTACTACTAATCACAACTTGGTTATGGCGCTGGTGGCAAAAACGATGGTGGTTTGCCGGTTTGTTAGGGTTTTTACTGATATTTGTTCCTGCATGGCAAGCTTCTAGTAGAATGTTTCAAATTACTGTCATGTCTACTGGAGCAGAACCTGTGGTGATTATTCAAGACCGGGGACGGGTGACATTAATTAATAGTGGCGATGAAAATATTGCCAGATTTTCTATTTTACCTTTTTTAAAGCAGCAGGGTGTAAATACTATTTATTCTGCTATAGCTAGTGATTTTCAAGGGAATGTTAAGGATGGATGGATAACTATATTGCAAAGTATACCGGTTCAGAATTTTTATCATTATTTATCTCCATCTAATAAAACTATACCGGTGCAAGTCATTCAACAAAAGTTATTGAAACAAAAGGGTAATTACAAGAGTTTGTCTGTTGGACAACCAATTATTACTGATGTTATGAGCATTCAGCAAATTGATAACGAAATTCCTATCTTACAGTTAGGGATTGGGAATAAGAAGTGGTCCTTGGTAGGCAATCTCAAACCTAGTGAAATGTTAAAGAAAGCTAAGAGTGGAGTTTTAGATTCTACTCAAATATTATGGTATGGAGGTAATGCTTGGAAAGAATTAACTAGTATTCTCAAACCACAAGTCGCAATTATTTCTTCTTATAAGACTAAAAATCAAAAAAATTCGCAGTTAGAATTACAAACAACTCAGTTTTTCTTTACCAGACAAGATGGAGCTATTCAGTGGACTCCAACTACCGATTTTCAAGCTGTTATGCAACCAACTGAGAGTAAGATTTCGATTTTTTAGCCTACTGAGGACTTACGAAAAATAAATATAAATATGCAATTTCATCCTTTATTTCCTATAATTTATCAAGTTTTAAAACCAATTTTTCCTAACTGTTTATGGGAAGGTAATATAGATAATACTTACCAAAGTAAGAATTCCAATAATTCTAAAGATAATTTTCAAGATAATTCTCAAGATAATTTTCAAGATAATTCTCAAAATAACTCTAAAAAGATTGCTCTAAATTTTGATGATGGTCCTCATCCTCAAAATACTCCTGAGCTTTTACAAGTTTTAGAAGATTATCAAATACCAGGGAACTTTTTTTGGTTGGGTAGTCATGTGAATCGCTATCCGGAAATCGCTAAAGCTGTAACTGATTCTGGTAGACATTGGATTGGTTTACATGGTTACGAACATCATAATTTTCCTTTCCTTTCTGCTGACGAATTAAAGAAAAGTTTGGAAAAAACTCAAGCTGCTATTTATCATGCTTGCGGATTGACTCCAGCACAAGTTAGAGATGTTAGACCTCCCAATGGTTTATTTACTCCAAAAACCCTGAAACTATTTCAAGAATGGAATTATCGACCCGTAATGTGGAGTGTGGTACCGGAAGACTGGGTAAGACCAGGGGTAGATACCGTGGTTCAGCGAGTTATGAAATCAGTTAAAAACGGTTCGCTAATAATATTACACGATGGGATTTTTGGAGGAGAAGACGTTGGAGCGATCGCGCAAATTTTAATTCCTATGCTTTTGGAGCAGGGGTATACTTTTGTGAGCGTGGATGATTTTTGGAAGTCCCTTAGGTCAGCCTCCTTTTGAGGAATTCACAATTCAAAATACAAAATTCAAAATGATGACTTTTTTTTAATTGGGATGTTCCCAATTAAATTCCTATGAAAAATCTGGAAAAGCGATCCTGTATCGTGAAGTATGTATTATCATCGTTAATAAGTATAGCGATTAAGCTAAATAAATAAGGGATAGAGCAATGTAGTACTCAATTTCAATCAGGTTTTTAAAAACGCGAATCTTAGCAACTCCGGGTTAGTAACTTTCAACTAACAGCTTTAAATAAGTGAGTTGCTTTTGGTAGACGATTCGCGGATAACTATGAATTGAATCTATAAATTGAATCTGTAGGAATTTAAAGTCATATTGAGAGATTTCCCACAAACCCTGACAAGATTTTTGGGTCGGGTTGTGGTGAGAATATATCAATTGCTGTTTTGTGGGACAAAAGATTTTATTCTGCCTTTAGCGTTGTAAAACGTAACTTTGAGCAGTGTTTTCAAATATTCCTGACGGATTGAATTTACAGACTCAATCTATTGATTGAAATTGTAAAGGTACTAAGGTCATGAGACAAATACATAAGTATCCTCGTACCCGTTATATTCAGGGTTCGAGAATTCAACCAGGAGACGAAGATTTAAATAACGTTCCTTTTGAAGAGATTCAACACAAGTATGTAGTTGTTGAAGAGAAGATAGATGGTGCAAATACAGCTATCAGTTTTACTGCTGATGGAAAGTTACTTCTGCAAAGTAGAGGTCACTATCTGAGTGGGGGAGCAAGAGAAAAGCACTTTAATTTATTTAAACAGTGGGCTAATACTCATGCTGTTGCTCTTTGGGAAGTCTTAAGCGATCGCTATATTTTGTATGGTGAGTGGATGTATGCCAAACATACGGTTTTCTACGATGCTTTACCCCACTATTTCTTAGAATACGATGTTTTGGATTTAGAAAGACAGGTTTTTTTAAGTACCAGGGAAAGAATCAGTTTACTAAGTGGTTTACAGTGCGGTTTACAGTTGGTTTCTGTACCGATTCTATTTACCGGTAAACTAGAGTCTTACAAACAGCTATTGGGTTTCTTGGGTAAGTCAAATTATCAAACCTCTAAGCATTTGGAACGTTTTCAAGATATCTGTTTAGAAAAAGAACTCGATATTGAGCGATCGCTTCAACAAACTGACCAAAGTTCCTTGATGGAAGGTTTATATATTAAGGTTGAATCGGAGTATATAGTTGAAGCTAGATATAAGTATGTGCGCTCTAGTTTTTTGACTACTATCCAAAACTCTGACGGTCATTGGTTGAATCGTCCAATTATTCCTAATGTTTTGCGTGTTGATGTGGATTTGTTTGGTTGTTAGGTATCTGAAAAGCAACCGTCAGATTGGTTAGGACAGGTTCTTATTTCCTCCCTATTCACTATTACCTTCCGAGGGAAGCAGATTGTCCTAACGGTATATGTTTACAGCTACAACTGTATGAATTTATCTCAATAATCTTTTTTAACCTAAAGGGATATAGAGATAAGCACAAATAAACACAAAGTAAATTGAAATAAGGAGTAGGAATAATGAGTTGGGTTTTTCCATATTGTCCTCATGGGGATGATTGGTTTATAGATTGGTTTGGGTTAGAAAGAGATTTTGAGTGGTTAAGAAGACTTGGGAATTGTCCTCAAGATGCGCGTTTTCATGCAGAGGGTGATGTTTTAACTCATACAAAGTTAGTCTGTGAGGCTTTGGTAAATTTATCTGCATGGAAGATTTTACCAAGGGAGAAACGAAGTATCTTATTTGCTGCTGCTTTGCTACATGATGTTGCAAAACCTGCTGTAACCGGAGTGGAGGAAGACGGGACTATTTCATCTAAGGGACACGCTTTACAGGGTGCAAGGATGACCCAAGAAATTCTTTGGGATTTGGGAGTTCCTTTCCACTGTCGGGAAGCTGTTATCAACTTGGTGAAGTATGGTAGTTTACCTCTGTGGTTCTGGGATAAACCGAACCCAGAAAAGTCTGTAATTAGAGTAAGTCAATTTATAAGTTGCGATATGTTGTCTCTCCTTGCAGAAGCTGATGTTAGAGGACGTTACTGTCAGGATAAAAATCAATTATTAGAGCGTATTGAGTTTTTTCGAGAATTTTGTCGAGAAAATGATTGTTTTGATAAACCAAGAAAATTTCTATCGACTCACAGCAGGTTTGTTTACTTCCACAAAGAAAATGCTAACCCCAATTATCACGCTTATGATCATACCCGTTTCCAAGTAACTATGATGTCGGGTTTACCAGGGTCGGGAAAGGACACTTGGATTAGAGAAAACTGCTCCGGAATGAAAATTATTTCCCTCGATGACTTGCGTCGCTCTATGGGAGTAAAACCTACAGAAAATCAGGGAATTGTCGCAAATAAAGCTAAAGCGATCGCTAAGGATTATATGCGCAATGGTCAGTCTTTTGTCTGGAATGCAACTAATATCAATCAGCAGTTAAGGGGTATATTAATTCGTTTATTTAGTTCTTATCAAGCAAGAATACGTATTGTTTATTTAGAAGTTGGTTGGGAGGAGTTATTAGAACGTAATAAAATTCGTATTCATCAGGTTCCAGAGCAGGTACTTTATAAAATGAGGAATAGATTAGATGTGCCGAAAGTTATAGAAGCTCATGAGGTGAAATGGATTTTTGGAGATTGCCAATAAAAAATATATTATGATGGGTCATTGTAGACAAACTCGTCAGAATATTTTCAACAGTATAATTTAAGTAGTTGTAAATTTTATTAAGGCTTAAAAAACAATTTGAGAACAGGTATTTTCATATCTTGCACCTCACCATATAAACCACGGGAATTAAAATTTGCATGCAATAAGGCTACATTATTTAGCTTGGTTTATATTCCTAAATTAAGATTTAAGGCTTAATACTGAGTAATTTATTTATGTAAAAAAACCTTGGTGCAAGAAGTGATTAAGTAGGTTGGTGTTGAAAATTGTAATTAGGACAGGCATTAGGTAATCGGCAGTCGGCAGTCGGGGTAAGAGTTTAAAGCTGATTTATAATCTGTTAAATATTTATCTTTATTTGTACCCACTTACCTATTGATTCAATAGAAGAAGATATAGAAGATATAATAGTTTGTTTTGTTTTCTGATTTTCCTGTTTTGTTTTCTCCTCTTCCTGTTGTGTTCTCTCATTTTCCTGTTTTGTTTTCTCCTCTTCCTGTTTTGTTTTCTCTTCTTCTTTTATAATTTGTACGTTTGTGTATTGTTTATAAAGTGCAAATATAAGTATAGATATAGTAAAAACTATAATCCACATATTAAGGCTAATACTCGTAAATAAAACTCTTAAATAGTTGCTCAAAAAATAACTCAAAGCGATACCAGAACTTATTAGCCAATGAAAAATAATTCCAATCTGATTTGACATCCAATTTAAGATATTTCCGAAAGTAACAATCAAAGCGATACCAGAGCTTATTAACCAATGAAAAATAACTCCAATCTGATTTGACATCCAATTTAAAATATTTCCGAAAGTATCAATCAAAGCGATACCAGAGCTTATTAACCAATGAAAAATAACTCCAATCTGATTTGACATCCAATTTAAGATATTTCTAAATCCAATCATCGAAAATAAAATAAAATTAACTTCTATCATTAGAATTACGACTTATTTTGTGACTTACTATTTACTCATACAAAACTTATTTTTTTGATTTCGGATGAATTTTATATGTTTAAAAATAAGTAAAATGTTACCTATTCAAGAAATTTACAACCGTATTATTTGGGACACACGGTTAAATGAAGATATTTTTATTATGGGTTTCCAGGAGAGAACTTCGGAAACTGGTATAGGAGAGAAGTGTATTACTCAGTGGTCTGTGAATGGAGATATACCTTGGCATCGTGTCCGCTATGTACGCTGTCGGGGTATGATGGTTTGGGATAGAAAAACTCATTTAGATTTATTTTCTACTGGTAATTTACCTAATTTTGCTTGGAAAAGTGAAGATAATTCTAATTCTCTAAACTCTCAGAATCAAAACTCTGAAAATCAAAACTCTCAGAATCAAAACTCTCAGAATCAAAACACTGAAAGACTATTAGAAGTTGAACTAAAAGTTGAGGCGGTGAAATTCAAGTCTAGGAGTGTTTATAAATATAGTGATTCTATTTGGGAAGAAGTTGATCATTTACCAGAATCATTTAGATTGCAAAGTAAATTGCAAAATCCATTAAAGACACTCAGTATTGCCAGCTTCAATGTACTATATGACCTATTTGAAGCCGATAAAATTCAGACATCTAAGCGGATACCAGCGATTTTTCAACATTTGAGGGAGTGTGATGCAGATATAATTGCAATTCAAGAAGCTACACCGGATTTCGTTAAACTGCTGTTATCAGAGAGTTGGGTACGTGGTAGTCAAGAACCTGTTATGGGTAATGGCTATTATATTTCTGAATCTACTGATGCTAAAAATGCGAAACCTTACGGTAATTTGTTGATGTCACGTTTACCGTTTACTTTGCTAGAACATCGATTATCAGCACAGAAAAGGTTGATGGTGGGTTGTTTCCAAGTTAATAATCAATTATTACAGGTCGGGGTTGTACATTTAACTAGCGACCATTCCCAAAATGCTGCGGAAAAAAGAAAGTATCAACTAACCGCTTTACTAAGGTTTTTAAAAACCCAATCGGGAAGTAGTTTAATTGTTGGTGATTTTAATACAAGGGGTAATCAGTTAGAGGAGATATTACAGGATTATAATTTTGTTGACCTATGGGAAGAGTTACATCCGGATGAACCTGGATACACTTTTGACCCCGAAAGTAATCCATTAGCAGAGTTGATGAGTTTGCAAGGAAAACCAGCTAGGTTAGATAGGATTTTACTAAACTCTCTAAATCATCATTTTAAGGCTGATTCTATCAGTTTATTTGCTTACGAGGCAATACCAAATACAGATGAAGATAAAAAGGGAGATGAAAATGCAGATAAAAATAGAGAACTTTATCCTTCCGACCATTTTGGTATACGTGCTGTCATTAAGACCCCTAATTCTTATCCCAATGAAGAAAAGCAGAATTTAGTATCTTTAACATCTTTAAAGTCTATCCCACCAACTTATAGAAGCGCTATCTTCATCATCCCACCACTAGACGTTTTACCAGCAATTCAAGATATTAGGCGTCTGTATGATGCAAGATATGAAAGATGGATGCCACATATTAACTTAATTTACGGTTTTTTACCAGATTCATATTTTGCGGAAGCTGTAGAAGTTATTTCTCCCATACTCTCTGAAATAGAAGCTTTTGAAATTACTTTGAATAACTTTCAAACCTTTAATCATCGTAAAAGTTCCACAGTTTGGTTACACCCCCAAACAAAACCAGAGAGAGCATTACAGAAGTTACAGACAGCATTACAAAATTTGTTTCCCCAGTGTAATGAACAAAGTAAAAAATCAAATGCTGGTTTTACACCCCATCTGAGTGTGGGACAGTTTTTGAGACAATCTCCTAACCCAACAGAAGTACCCACTGAATTATCCATTAAACTATCTGAATGGAGACCTGTAAGTTTCACAGTATCATCGATTGCCCTAATTAGTCGTCCGGGTGATGAACCTTTTGAAATCAGACAGATTATTCCTTTAGGTGAAGCATCTACTAAAAAAGTTTACAATACAAAAATTTCCCAAGAATCCGACTCTCAAATTAATACCGAGCTAATTAAATTAGTAAATCGTCTAGAACCAGAATTAACTCCAGAACAAAAAGTACAGCGTCAAACTGTCATAGAAATAGTTAAACAAGCTTGTACAGAATGTTTAGGTAAGATAGCAAATTTACATTTACTTGGTTCCGAACGTTTGGGAGTCTCCACTGCTGATAGTGACTTGGATGCTGTTTGCGAAATCCCCAATTATTTAAGTGGAGAAGCTTTTCTCAAGAATGTAGAACAACACTTACAGGGTTTATGCGATTTTACTCAATTGGTCACAGATGCAAGAGTTCCACTCTTACGTTTGCAGCTAGAAAAAATCTCTGTAGATTTACTCTATGCACAAGTAGCTGATACACAAGTAGAATCCGAACCTAGAAATTCTATATTAAAAGATGAAACAAGAAATAGAATAAAACCCGATTCTCCTAGCTTCAAAGCAATAGTAGGATGCTGGGAAGCAGATGCGATCGCTCAAACGGTGGAAAAATATATACCGCTTTCATCTTTCATTTTACTACTACGAGCGGTGAGGGCTTGGGCTAAGTCTCGCTGTCTTTATAGCAATACTTACGGCTTTTTGGGTGGGTTTTCCTATGCTTTATTAGCTGCTTGGAGTTGTCAAAGTTTTCAGGTGAATAATTCTGATATTAATACTAATCTTACTAACAAGATTTCTTTAGAGAAACTAATTTCTAACTTTTTTCAGCTTCTATCAAAACATGATTGGAGTCAACCAATTTCTCTCACAGATACAGGTATTGAGTATAAAGTAAAGTTACCCAATGACTTAATGCCAGTAATTACTTCTATTTCACCCGTTCAAAACACTGCACGCAATGTAACAAAATCAACTCTAAATATTTTAAGTCACGAATTTAAAAGAGGTGCACAAATAAGTAGTAAAGCTATTGCTGGTAAAGGTGATTGGGATTTATTATTTGAAACACCAAATATCAACTTAGATTTCAACAAATTAATCAAATTAGAAATATCTTGTCACAACCAAAAAAACCTAGAAAGCTGTCTTAATCTCCTAGAAAGTCATATCGTAGGTTTAGTTATTGAGCTAGAAAAATTGGGTGTGTTTGTTAGACCTCATACAGAACGAGAGATATTGCAAAACACTGAATATACTAAATTAGGTGTAATTAAACTCAGTATCAATACTCCCCCCAACCTTGATATCAAATTAGTAGAAGAAATAAGCGATCGCCTACAGCGGGTGCTAATGCACCATCGCTTTATCAGTCAGTTTGATCATTCATCCCCGACCTTTTCGATTAAACATTACATTTCTTAAATTACTACTGCATAAAAATTATCATATATTCCCATGGGCGCAAACCTTGTAAACTATATGATCAAAACTTATACCAATTTGAAAAAAGAATGCGACAGATGGATATGGGTTTAGCACTGCTAAACCCCTACGAGTAATTTAATTTATGTGTCGCAAACATTATTGGAATTGGTATCAATTCAATAACAAATAATATAGCTGTCCATTACTAATTGTAACCCCAGCGCGATCGCCTGCTATTTTCCCAGTTCCTACAAAGTAATCTACTCTTCCTGCTCCTTTAATTGCTCCTCCCGTATCTTGGTCAAGAACATAACGACTAACGATTTTCTGCTTAATTTTGCCATTATTATCTGCAAAGGGGAACTTGGAACGAATCATTGCTAAAGCACCCGGAGGCATGAGAGATTTATCAGTAGCAATGGAGCGGTCTGCTGTTAAGGAGACTTGAATGGAACCTTGTGCTGGTGAACCGAAACTTTCCCGAAAAAATACAAAACTAGGGTCACGGGGTATATATATATCTAAATCCTGGGGATATTTCTCGAAATAAGCGAAAATAGCAGGCATATCTATCTCATCTGAAGGTATTTTGCCATCATCTACCAATGCCTTACCAATACTCTTATAATTATGTGCCACATTTCCCGCATACCCCACACTAGTCATACTACCATCAGTCAACTTTAACTTAGCAGAACCCTGAATTTGAATTAACACCGGTTCCAAGCGATCGCGAAACCAAAATATTTCTAAACCCTTGAGTTTTCCCCTAGAACCCTGCAATCCATCTGCACCTTCTAATTCTAAACGTGTGGGGTGAGGTCTTGACCAAGTTTTGATATCAGGTGGTAACTTGTATATAGGGTAGCGAAACTCTGCTGTTGGGACTCGACTTGCTACATAAAGCGGTTCGTAATAAGCAGTAAACAGAACTGTACCTTGATTATCTCTTCCCAAAGATTGATAGAAAGTAAACTCTTTCACTAAAGCAGCATTTAGTTCAGCTGCAGATTTAGACTGTAGTAATAGCTGTCGAAATCTTTGTAAACTTCTAAGAACTCGACTTCTAGTAATTCCGGATTGCTCAAACTTTTTGTAAGCAATTTCTGCGGATCTAGATTGCAAATACTTTAAACTACGGTCAAGAGAAATAATTAAAGCTTGTTTATCAGCAGCTTCATTATTTTCTCCCCATAATTGTCTATCCAAACAAGACATATCTTCCTTACAGCAAGGAAAAATTTGCTTTTTAGTAGGTATTAAAGGAGGTACAGAAACTTCATTTTGGGCAGAATTAGAAACCCTTGCATCTACTATACGCCATCTTTGCAAACGACAATTCGCTGGCGCTAATTCTTGTTTTACCAAAGATAGGGGAAATAATACAATAGATGATAAAGGTAGAACCATAATAGCAACAATGCTCGCGATCGCTAAACGCGACCCTTTTAAGGTTATCGCAATTTTCTTCATTACTACCCAAGTAGATGTATCTATACACTCAGTGTAAATAATACAGAAATTAGTCGATAAATTAGTAAAGAAATTCTGATTTTGCCTCTGATTTATCGCTGATATAGAAATTCGGTTTGATTATTAAACTCCAGTTAGGTCTTTTTGACATGTTTGGGTAGGAGAATATAATTCTTAACAAAATCTCATATCTAGACACAAATATTATCTCTCTTCCTTTTCCATTACCAGACATTAACCCTCATTCATATTGTGATACGTAGCTACCGCAGAAGGAGAAATTCTATTTAGATATCGGAAAATCCAATATTTGAAAATTGTATCTAAAATTACGGGAAATGTGGCAATAAATAAGAAGATAAAGTCATGATTTGCAGGTAAACCCCAATGACGAGATATTCCTTCTAAGACAATCTCCCAACCGTGGGGAGAGTGGAAACCAACAAATATATCTGTAAATAATATAATTATAAATGCCTTGGCACTATCACTTAAACCATAAACCACATGGTCGAAAAACTCCTTAAGTACGGCAATTGAAGATTTACTATAGTAAAGTAAAATTACAAATGCAATTATAGAAAAAATATCAGCAAAAACGTTCTTAACTGCATTTCCACTTTTATGACGATATTCCTCAGCAATTTCTAAAGCTCTATCTTTTAACTGCTCCTTGACATCTTCCTCAGATATTGCTGGTGCATTACTAATTAAGTTCTCAAAAATAATTTTTTCTTTATAATTTCCTAGCTCTACTAAAGCTCTTTCTTCCATCTCATAGTTAAGAAATATATTTTCGCTTTCATTAGTTTTAAAACGGTCAACTAAAGGTCCGACTATCACAACCTTAGATAGCTGATGAGTTAATATAGGTACAATAACTAGTAATAGTATAAATCTGACAGAAATAATAGTTCTTCGTTGAGTATTCCGAAAACTTTTAACTACGTCTTCTTCAGCATTCGGGTCTAACTCCACCTGTAAACGATTAATAGTACTTAAAATCGAGCGTGGTAATAGTCCAGTACTGTTGGTTTTTCCACGAGGTACTTTATCAGCTTTGGATAATACATTTTGTGTCTCTTTTCTAGATATTGTGGCATCAAGTTTAGTAAAATTAGACTGCTTAGGTGTATCTAGAGAACTTAAACTTTCATCAAGAGATTGATATTTTCCGACTATACTGTCAATAATTTTGAGTTTTTCTAAAACTACTGATATCTCAGGAATCTCAATTCCATACTTTTGGAGAGATTTACGGTTAAATTCATTGATGAAAAAGCGGCTACTTTTAAATTCCGTTAACCTCATACGAACATTCTTTAAATGCTTATTGAGGTCAGCTTCAAACAAGTTTATAGCACTACTGCTATACTTATGAGACTGATAATTTATTGTTTGACCGTTAAAATGCCTGTCTTCTATAGCTTTAATTTCTAATGCCGATTTATAAGCCTCATCTAAAGAACGTTGAGGAGTTTTTAAATACCTCTGATAAAGTAAAACTAGAGAAGAATAAATTTTTTGTCCAAAATCAGATTTTTTCATCTTAGGAACTTATCCAAGATTATTAACTATTTTTTAACTTACCAGCGTAGAAAATATGTTCACAAATTCACAGGGAGATATTTTTACTTCATCTAATTCTCGTTGGGTATTTGGTTCTAGTCGTAGTGGTAAAAGTACTCGCTTAGTAAGAGAATTTGTCTCATGGATTGGGTCTGGAAGCAAACCAATCAACAAAAAAGAATTTAACACTACTAAACATCAACCCTCTAATATTGCTCAAACTCATATCAACCAATCGACACCAGGAATTTTATTACTATCAGCGAATAATGATAATCGTCAACAGTTAGCAGATAGAATGACCGCTTCAGTTCGAGATATGTATCCGATCAGGGTAAAGACACCTCTAGGCTTTTTTCAAGATGAGGTCATATTATTTTGGCCTCTACTTATTCAATCATTACAAATTACTGCACAATTTCCTGTTAGACTCCGACCAGAAACAGAACAAGAATTAGCCACAAAGCTTTGGAAATCCCATTTGGACGGAGAATTATTACGTTCTGTGCGATTAAATGAATATCGTTTAGTACGTCGGATTCTAGACTTAATGCAGCTAGCTGCTTATAGCGGTACTTCATTAGAGGACATTGGTAAAATTTTAACAATGTCTTTAACTCCAGAAGAAGATTTTACAAGCCTCAATCCAGAACTTCTGTCTTCTTTGATCCAAGACTGGCAAAAATGGTGCTTGGATAGAGGACTACTAACTTATGGTATTATTACTCAAATTTATCATCAGTACTTGCTGCCAGATGCAATTTATCTTTCTCAACTAGAAAAACGATATCAAGCACTCTTAGCAGACGATGTTCAAGATTATCCAGCGATCGCGCGTCATTTATTTGAAACTCTCTTAGACCGGGGATGTGTGGGTGCATTTAGTTACAATCCAGATTCAAAAGTCCGTTTAGGACTTGGTGCAGACCCAGAATACATGAGATGCTTATCTGAACGCTGTCAGATAGAAAACCTGAGTCAATCTGTATCATTGAGTCTTGCTGAAACTTTAAAAGAGCCGATGGTAGGTCTAGCTACTGATCCCATGCAGTTAATAAGTCTACCAAATACAGTACAGTCCATTCAAACCACTTCCCGTGCAGAATTATTACAGCAAACAGCTCAAGAAATAATAGAAATCATCCAATCGGGAGAAGTCCAACCACAAGATATAGCCATTATTGCACCAGGATTAGATGCGATCGCTCGATACACCTTAGTAGATATATTTAGCAAAGAAAATATTCCAGTAGATATTCTCAAAGACCAGCGTCCCTTGATTGCTTCCCCAGTAATTCGTGCTCTATTAACTGTTCTAGCTTTCGTATATCCAGGTTTAGGAAGACTAGTAGACAGAGATGCGATCGCTCAAATGTTAGTTGTCCTCAGTCGCAAGACTCAAGGTATTCCAGCAGCTAATAGCAATAAATTACCCAATATAGAGCTAGAACCCCAGATAGACCCTGCAAGAGCTGGATTGATAGCTGATTATTGCTTCCAACCCCATCCCGATATACCCCAATTATTGCCAGTCACAGAATTTGACCGTTGGGATAGACTTGGTTACACTGCAACCATTGCTTATGAAAATATATTACAGTGGCTAACAGAACAGCGATCGCAGCAACAACAACGTTTAATACCTAGTCCAATTACTCTGCTAGACCGGACTATTCAACGCTTTTTGTGGAATGGTAGCAATCTTCCTTACGAACAGCTTGCAGTACTGCGAGAACTTTTAGAAACCGCTCAACACTACTGGGAAATTGATACGCGAATTCGACAATTTGAACGCACTCAAAAGTCCGTACATGAATCTCTACAAAGTACTTCCATAAACGATAACTTTACACAGAATCGTCCCCAGCAGAAAAAAACAGTCCAAGAAATATCTCAAGAAATCAAAGACAGAGAAACTCAAACAATAGCCGAATTTATTCAATTATTGAGTTGTGGAACGATTACCGCTAATCCTTATCCCGTAAAACCAATGGGATGGACTGCTCGTGCTATTACCATATCAACCATTTACCAGTATCGTATTGGTAGAAAATTTCATCCCTACCATTTTTGGTTAGATGCAGGTTCTCCGCTATGGTCAAAAGCTGGAGCAGCGACCTTATTCGGTGCACCGTTTTTTCTTAAAAATAGACTAGGAGAACCATGGACAGCAGAAGATGAGACCTTAGCTGAAGCACAAAGAATACAAGAGATATTAGCAGATTTACTGAAGAGAGTTTCCCACAACATCTATCTGTGTCATAGCGATTTGGCAACTAATGGACAAGATCAATTAGGTTCTCTATTACCACTAGTAAATGCCTGTATTCCAGTCAAAACATTAGTTGAATCGTAAAAAAACAATTCTCTACCGTTACTTTACTAAATCTTCTTAAAAAATTAACAAAATATAAAATCTTACCTTGAGAATGTAAAGAGGAGTTTATTATGGTGCTAGGTTTTCGGGTTAGGACGTTTTTCCATAAGACAAAAGATTTGGGGTAGACTCCCTAAAACCCCTATTGAAGTAATGTGGAGTCCCCCCAAAATCCTTACAAATGAGAAATATAAAATGTCCTAATATTCCTAATATATATTGGTGGTGTCATAAGGGACTTCCAATTAAAAAATAACCAATAACTCGAAAGCCATGGAGCAGAGGGAATAAAGCAATAAGCTTTAAGTCCAGAATTTGAGTAATCTATTTTTTACTTTCCCTTAACATAATAAAATGAGGAAAGATGCTTACATAGACCATATTATATATAGAAAATTGAACTATTTTCCCGATTGACTATAATTTAATTGAATAACTTAAGTGTAATTACGGTTATATTTATGTTATTGATTTAATTCTTTAACATGTAAAAATCAAAGTAACTAGGTCAATGAACATCAAAATATAGGAATTCAATAAGGCAAAGTAATCTTTCTTGCTTCTTTATAGCTTTTAATAATGCATTTACAGGGTTTGATTATTCAGTAATTTCCAGTGAAAGCTATCATGTAAAAGCTACATTGTATATATTTTTTTAGTGATACATAATACAATATGCTACTAGCCCCTTAATAACATAACATTTATATTTGATAGATTATCAGATTAAACGCTTTGGTAATAAGGATTGGTGCTTCTCCCCTTAATGACTGTGTATACGGACATCTGGTTCTAAAGGTTAGTTTCAGAATTCAAAGAAAACTGTAGCTCATCAAGTATTAATGAATACTGGATAGTTAGCAATTGAGAACTAGTTTACACCCTGTTAAGAGGTATTGTTCCAATGTCTTCTTTGCCGTCCAAAACTTCATCGCACTATCAAAATTTACCTTCCACTTAAGCAATGACTTATAGAAAGCCAATTATAAGAACCTTAAATCTAATTAAGCATCTATCAATAGCTGCTATTAGCTCAGTCGCAGTCATATCTGCAACCACACAAACCTCTAAAGCTGTGGTACTAACTTTTGATGATATTGAGTCAGTTGAAACATATGGTAGGGTCCCAGAAGAGTACGGTGGACTCAACTGGTATAATTTCGGTTATGTAAATAAATCTTTTCACCCAAACTCCGGTTACGATCTAGGTGCAGTATCTGGGAACTATACAGCATTTAACTGGAAAGCTGATACCGCCGAGGTAAGCGGTGATGTTTTTAATTTCGATGGTGTATCTCTTACTAGTGCATGGAACAATAACTTAAATGTCCTAGTAGAAGGTTTTGCCAATGATGTAGTCAAATATTCTCAGACCGTTGTCATAAATCCTAACGTCTCATCAAGGTTTGACTTTAACTATCAAGAAATCAACCGGCTAGTATTTAAATCTAATGGTGGAATAGATGCAAACCCAGCCGATGAAGACTCTGGAAAACATTTTGCTTTAGATAATTTTACTTTTGAGTTTGCCAAAGTAGGGAATCCTAGATCCGGAAATGGTTCTGAAGTAGTCCCAGAACCAATAACTATTATAGGTTCTCTGGTTGCTGCTAGTTTTGGTGCAATTTTTTATCGTAAATCTCGTCAGCCCAAAAACTGATAGGGTGATAGATGGTGCAAAGCAACCGCCGTAGGCGATGGTCGAAGACCCATCTTCGGTGATCGCGAAATTAAACCTCTTCCTTATCATTCTATAACGGGTAGTCAAAAAATAGAGGTGTTATGGCTACCACCAGATTGGTTATGATATTTCCTATTCATCATCCTCTATTTCCCATTCCTCATTTTCTGCTATCTTTTGCAAAACATCTTCCCCGAACCTACATGTTTAAAGCTATAGCAAAACGTCATTACGTGTTACCCGCACAGTAATTTCGGTAATAACGGTATATTATTGAGCGATTAACTGGGGAAAACGACTCTAATATTCTTTACAATTTTAATTAAAGTAAAAATTGTATTAGATAATTGGCTCAATGGTATTATTTGGATTCGGTAAAAAGAACAGCTTACCTAAACCTGAAGAAGCTTTACCTGGAAGAAATACACAGATGGCAGTACCTGCCACTCACTTTGTTAATAGTAACTCTTTAAAACCTCCATTTCCAGAAGGTATGGAAATAGCAGTATTTGGAATGGGTTGTTTTTGGGGAGCAGAGCGTAAATTCTGGCAGTTAGACGGAGTATACTCTACTGCTGTAGGTTATGCTGCCGGTTACACTCCAAATCCTACTTATAAGGAAGTATGTAGCGGAATGACTGGTCATAATGAAGTAGTGCAAGTTGTCTATGACCCAAAAAAAATAAGTTACTCCGAATTATTAAAAGTTTTCTGGGAGAGTCATAACCCTACTCAAGGAATGCGTCAGGGTAACGATACTGGAACTCAGTATCGTTCTGGTATTTATGTAAATTCCCCAGAACAGAAAAAACTTGCAGAAGCTTCTAAAGCAACTTATCAACAAGCTCTTACAGAAGCAGGATATGGTGATATTACTACAGAAATTTTAGACGCACCAGAATTTTACTACGCAGAGGATTACCATCAGCAGTATTTAGCTAAAAACCCTGGTGGTTATTGTGGTTTAGGTGGAACCAACGTCAGTTGTCCTGTTGGTGTCCTTGAATCGTAAAGAATATTTGCTTTCTAAAAGTTACTTAGGGCTTGCTGAATAAAATTAGAAGCTATACCAGACAATGGTTATCAGCCTTTTTTGACTGAACAGGTGCAAGTTTATAATATCTAGAGGTTCAAAATCCTTGCACTCTGATCAGAAATTCGGGGGATAAACTTCAAAATTAAGCAAAGAACCGGCTTATTTTTCAAGCTGTGTAGCTTCTAGATTTACTTGGTACATAATAATTTCATTTCCAAATGCTTAATTAAGAGCTATAGCGGTCGAAATTACTACTAATATGAGCCTGTAATTAAAATTATTGCTGCACACTTCTCAGTCCACTGAAGTAGACTTTTGCTATCAGCCTGGGGTTTTCAACCCTGGGCGTTTATGTCATTGTCCCAGCTATTACAAATAAAATATTTTCCTTTAATCTGAATTTCCCCTTTAAATAAAAAGTAAATGTATGTATAGCAAGACTTACAGAGATTTTAGGTTTAGGCTTACTGGGTATAATTGAGATGAGTACTAAGCAAATTTATAGCTTCTGGCTGTATTTATGAACATCGCATATATATAGATGTGACTTTCTCATATTTATTTCTATGAAATATTAAAAAAATATTAATATACATGGATACAGTTTTTTAAGGGTAAGATTACCAAGCTCTTATGTATTAAAGCTTTAAACTGCATTTAGTACATAATCTCCGAGGTAATTTCAGTTTCATTTATGTCAACATCCTTGAATGCTATGTCTTAAAAAATACCATTTATAAAGCCGCTAACTACTTAAACACAATGAGTCGCTATTCTCTGGATAACCTAAGATAAAAGCAGAAATTTATTTTAAAATCTACGAAATCAGTAAAGTTCCCTTGGTATATAAATAGTAGTCTGGGAAATAAAATTTACCAGATTTATAGTAAAAAAAGTTGTTTTCTTCCCCAACTTAGTCTGTAATACCATTTCTTTCTTTAGTCTGTGTAAATGAACTTTGTTGTGCTAGCTCCACTCTTCCTTTTGGAGAGCGATTAAACAAAATTGGTATCACGACTCAGAAAATTTAAATTTGAATTGGTGGAGTATTAGAACTAAAAATTTATATTCAAAAATCTAGCACTAGGGAAATATGAGTCAAACAAATAGCAAGATACTAGAAACTCTGCTCAGCACAAAGAAAATCAATACTGATGAAAAGAATGGCTCAGTTAGTTTATCCCAACTCTTACATGCAAATAATTCAACTTTGCAAACAGCTTTATCACGGGTAGTTGATTTACCGACTTTTCGTCAAAATACTGGTTCCCTATCCTCTTCAGAACGACTCCAAATTATAGAGCAAGCTCTTGTATTGCTGGAAGAGAACTACGTTCATCTCAAGCTCAAAGAAGCTATGCATGCAATTGAGCCGATTCAGAAACTAAGATTATTAGACCACCAAATTCGTAATACTCCCGAGGACGAGTTAACATCCGATTTAGATTTTCATCGTCAGATGAGCCGCATTTTTAACTCTATCAGGGATTTACACACAAACTATTTATTACCAAGTCCTTATAATGCTCTTTCTGCTTTTGTTCCGTTTGAGGTAGAGGCTTTTTATGAAAACGGTCAAAGGAAATATTTGGTTTCTCGCTTAGTTTCGGGATTTAAACCCGATTTATTTGAACCTGGCGTAGAGGTACTTTATTGGAATGGGGTTCCCATTGAACGTGCTGTTGAGTTGAATTCTGAACGATTTGCTGGAAGTAACCGAGATGCTCAAAGAGCAAGAGGAATTGCTACTTTAACAATACGTCCTCTAATTATTGCGTTACCACCAGATGAGGATTGGGTGGTAGTTGGTTATAAGACTTTAGACGGACAAGAAAAGGAATTAAAAGTTCAATGGTTGGTTACAAATGCGGGAATCAGATTTGAAAATAATCCTTCAGCGGGTAATCTAAGTGCAGAAGCAACCGCTCAAGGTATCGATATTGGACTCGAACGCTTAGGTCAGACCAAGAAAATGTTATTTGCTCCAGATGTGGTTGATGCTGAAAATAAAGTTGCTCAAATGACAACACCATTTGGTGAAATGACAACAGGATTTGGTGAAATGAATTTTGGGTTAAAAAGTATTTTCCCCGGTGTACTTCAAGCAAGAAGGGTGAAGACCGATTGTGGAATCTTTGGTTATTTGCGGATTCGTACTTTTAGTGTAGACAATGCTGACAGTTTCGTAAACGAAGTAATTCGCTTAGTTGAACAATTACCCCAAGATGGTCTAATCATTGACGTTCGGGGTAATGGTGGAGGATTGATTACTGCTGGAGAACAACTTTTACAGGTATTTACTCCCAGAGAAATTGAACCAGAGAAAGTACAGTTTATCAACACTCCTCTGAATCTAGAATTATGTCAACGTCACGCTCCCAGTGAACTTGACCCGACCTTTGATCTTTCCCCTTGGGTAGATTCCATCAAGCAATCGGTACAAACCGGAGCAATTTATTCAAAAGGTTTTCCCATCACTTCTCCTGTAGCAGCAAATGCGATCGGTCAGAAATATCATGGTCCAGTGGTCTTGATAACAGATGCTTTATGTTATAGCACCACAGATATATTCGCAGCGGGATTCCAAGATCATCAAATTGGTAAAATCCTTGGGGTTGATAATAACACCGGTGCTGGTGGAGCAAATGTATGGACTCACGAGTTATTGAAACTTCTATTTGACCTTCCTTCACCTGCAGAAGAATCACCCTACATTGAATTACCTCAAGGTGTAGGTATGCGGGTTTCTATTCGACGGACTTTAAGAGTTGGGGAACAAGCAGGAACACCAGTAGAAGATTTAGGGGTAGTTCCGGATTTTCTGCACAATATGACCAAACAGGATTTGTTAAACCAAAATATAGACCTGATTAATCGTGCTGCGAAAATTCTTCGGGAAATGGAAGTTTTTCAGTTAGAAGCAGTAACGAAATGTGTCACACCCAGGAATGTCAAACTATTTTTGAAAACCCGAGGAATAAATCGTTTAGATGTATTGATTAACGAACGACCGCAAGGTTCTCTTGACTTCACAGATGGGGAAACCGAGTTAGATATACCTTTGTGTGGAATTAAATCCATCGGTTTAAAGGGGTACGATGGCGATCGGCTTGTAGCGAGTAGGAAATTAACAATTTAATTAACATCAGTTCGGGAAAAGTCAGGTTTATTTAAGCTTGAATGGCTGAAACTAGGCAAACACGTTGACCTATTCCAGAATCAAGGGACAGTATAATAAGGGTTTTAGTTTATCCCGAACTCAGGTTTGGTAGACTTTTTCAGGAAACTCTACTTAGAGGGATGAAAAATTTAGTAGTAATCCCTTTTTATAAATCTCTCCTGTACAGGAGAGATTTTCTAACGTGATTAGATCAGCGAATATTTGTCTGTAGATGTACCATTTAAGAGGAACTCAAAAATCAAAAAATTGTCAGAGTCACTTCTCAACAGCAGCTTTCTCCAGAAGCGGAAAACCTAAATTTTCTCGCTGTTCTACATATAGTTGAGCCACTTTACGAGCTAAACTACGAATTCGACCAATATATCGAGTCCGTTCTGTAACTGAAATAACTCCTCGTGCATCAAGCAAGTTAAATGTATGAGAACATTTCATTACATAATCTAAGCTTGGTAAAACTAATCCTTTCTCACTTAACTGCCGTGCTTCCTGCTCATACATATTAAATAGTGTCAGCAGCATTTCTGGATTAGAAGCTTCAAAATTATAAGTACATTGTTCAATTTCAGCTTGTAGAAAAATATCTCCATAACTAATCCTATCTGTCCAGCGAATATCAGTTATGGCTTCCACTCCCTGAAGATACATCACCAAACGTTCTAAACCATAAGTCATCTCAATGGAAACTGGACGACAATCAATTCCACCACATTGTTGAAAATAGGTAAACTGAGTGACTTCCATTCCATCAAGCCATACTTCCCAACCAGTGCCCCAAGCACCTACTGTTGCATCTTCCCAATTATCTTCAACAAATCGAACATCATGTTCTTCTGGTTTAATACCCAAAGCTCTTAAAGAATCTAGATATATTTCTTGAATATTATTCGGTGAAGGTTTAATCAAAACCTGATACTGATAATAATGTTGAAACCGGTTAGGATTCTCCCCATAACGCCCATCTGTAGGACGACGGCACGGTTCAACATAAGCAACAGCCCAAGGTTCAGGACCCAATGCTCTCAGAAAAGTATGAGGATTTTTAGTTCCTGCACCTTTTTCAATGTCATATGGTTGAGCGATCAAGCATCCATGCTGACCGGGATGCTCTGCTAGTGATTCGCTCCAGAAATTGTTTAAAACCGTAATTACTGACTGAAAATTCACGACAACTCTTCCATTACTGATGCCAAGCATAAACCATTGTTGCTTAACCTAAATCGAATGCGTACTTTTTCATATTTTTCTATATGTATTTCTCACACACCGGATTTATGCAACAAGGATTTGTCCGAAGCGACGGTCACTTTGTTTCGGTTTCCCTGAAAGGGTTATCGTAGACTAGCAATCTCAAGATTTTAGCGTTAACTACGTTATGCTACGCAAACCCAGAGCCTGCTCGATAGAGCTTATACGTTGCTATCGTTCGTCCTAATGGACAGCTGCGCAAACGGTCTCGGACACAATCACGTTGCTTTTGCGTAAGTTTTGACACATATATAAAGATAATTTGTTCTCACTACAGATTTACTCCCATCGACAAGAATCGACAAGAGATGACTGTGACTAAAACATAACTTTCATTAGCAGACTCAGAACATATATATAAGACATATATTGTCCGAGAACAAAAACAGAAATAGTTTGAAGCTTTTTTTCACTATATTTTCAAATTTCTTCAAGGCAGCAGCCTGCTAAATAAATTTACTCGGAGTCGCAAGAAACAGCGTAAAGCGATCGCATTTCACGACCCTTGGAGGTAATAAAGTACAAATATTGGACAAAAGAGAAAAAATTTAAAAGCTGAAAGTGTTGCGTGTGGGGGTTTTCGTGTGAAGGGGCAAAAAACTTTCACTTTTTTTTGAAAAAAGTGTTGACAGGAGATATTGT
>ERZ1740062.352-NODE-352-length-27992-cov-6.808892_pt1 | contig 27992 bp, 32 predicted proteins | sample MGYA00581741_ERZ1740062 | MGnify/ENA primary metagenome ERZ1740062 (study PRJEB43018, sample SAMN04849747) | marine metagenome | isolation source: floating plastic debris | place: Pacific Ocean | collected 2008-09-01 | study: EMG produced TPA metagenomics assembly...
TAAACGCAGTTTGTTGGTGAGTAGTACCAATTCAACTTACCGTCAATCATTTTCTCAAAATCGCTGCTTTTAGGGAGAATATTGGTGCGGTTTCCGAGGAGAATTCGGATCACATTCCCTACTCCCCATCTACCCTCACTCCCCATCTTCCTAACCCATCTCCCCAAGATCGGAATTCTGGCATCCTGTGGATGCGTGCTGGTGTCGCTTCGCTCCACCTTCCCACATACTCGCACAGCGATAAATTCATTTAGCGGTGTCTATAACCCTCTACAGCGCGTGTTATCTGCTAGTGTGATGCATAGTTTATTTTCGGGTTGATACTTGATAAAGGGCAATTATACAGGGAAGTACCGTTTTATACTACAAAAGATATTTAAACTGATAACGTACTACAAAACAAACTTTGACGCAAACTCCCTTACCCCTAATTAAGCTTTTTTTGCGTCATAAAAATGAAAATTTCTTATAACCATGCAGATTACAGCGATTCATTTTGCTGCCAAGCCTATCGCTGAAATGTACAATCTTCGTAAATCGCGATTTTCTTGGCAGCATTTTTTTAGCAAAAATTCGATGGTTGTAACCCCTATTTTTTCGTTTAAGTCTATACTACAAATTATGAGGTTTTAACACGTAGAAAAAATATAACTACGTAAGTTTAAAAATAAACAAATTTTATTAAGCACGTAGAAAAAATATAACTACGTAAGTTTAAAAATAAACAAATTTATTAATACCGAGGTATAATTATATAGATGTATATGAAAAAATTACTATGTATAGCACTTCTAAGAAACAGAGAGTTTGTGGAACTCACGCAACTGAGTTAGGAGAATTAGTAAGGGCTTGTTTATACGATGGTGATGAGAGAATAGCCCAGCTTACAGAACGATTTCAGATTGATATGAAGATAACTGATATAGATATTTTGCTTTCTGTAGCGCGGGATTTTGCTGCAACTTATAAATTGTTACCTGAAACTTTAAAAGGATTAGTTGCAGATACAAAATAATCTCATATGGTTTTATATTGAAAAACGCCGCACCCATATACGGGATACGGCGTTTTATTTTTGTGCGGGTTGAACATGGATAGTTTAGGAATTTTGATTGTGTTTATTCTTCAAAACCACTTAACTTATCTCGCACCGATTCGTAAACGTTGAATTCTGGGTGATATAAATCAACATCTCTATTTTTGTTACGGTGCTTGTCTAACACCGTGACAGGATTTTCAACACCATTACCTATCATTTCATCCACTGCATTAACTAAGTCAACAAAATTTAAAATTTTTCACATTAATGCTATGCTGCTTCTTAAATACTTAGTATATAAGCTTTTTACCTGGTTAATTAGTTAATCGTAACACTAAGTAAATTTCCTGATGTTGTTTCATTTAGATCAGATTAAAACAGTAGGAGTACTGAATAAAAATAAATAAGTGGAGATTTCAATGGCAAAAGAATGTGTCTCACAAGAGATTTCTCAAGATGAACTCAAAGATTATGATGAAGCTTTTTTAGAAAAAATTGATGATAAAGAAATTTCAATACTTGCTTTGCCATCTAGTTGTTCTAGTGGTCACGGGTGGTGTGAAAGTGGTAAGTGTTATGTATGTTGCAGTGGAACATGGTATAGATTTACTGACAAGAATGGCAATCATTACTCATGTTCACAGGGTCGTGGCAAATATTACAAATGTGGAACAAGAAATTATCTAGCTACGTGCTAGTCGCGTAGATTAAAATTAAACTTGTTATTAGTATTGGACTTTGGATAAAGAGGTTTGTTTAAAGTCCAATTAGAACAACTCATCAACAAAATCATCCAAATCACTACGCTTAACTCGCCAACTTTTTCCAATCTGCTTTCCCTTCAAATTCCCCTGCTCAATCGCACTTCTTAAATATGCTTTGGAAAGTCCTGTAAGTTGCTGCGCTTCATCCAACGTCAGTAATATCTTTGCCTCAATCGGCACTGTAGGTTTCTTATTCCCACGGGCAATTAACATTTCAACCATGCCCGCTAATCTATCTACTATGCTAATATCGCCAAACTCCGCCACGTTTACAGGTACGATATCCGTTTCATCATAAACATCTGTCGGGATTTGGCGAGATTTTATAGCTGGCTTAATGGTGGGTTGGTTTAATTCTTCCTTGAAAGCTTCTAATTCGGTTTGGTCAAAGTTAGCAGTTGGTCTGGTTTTACCTTTTTCGTAGCGAACGGTTAACCGACCTTGTTGGGTATAACGTTCAATTGCGCGAACGCTTACACCCAGGAATTCTGCTGCTTGTTTCTTATTCATAAGCAACCCCGACAAATATCGTCAAATATTATCATGTGGTGTGGCGATATTTAGCGGGTTCTTTTTATTGAACTATATATACCATAAATCCCGCATCCTCTATGGACATGGGGGTTAGTGCTGTTTTAACGTCTGTTAGCGCAAATGTAGGCGATGGGGACTTGGGGAGCGCTTTTTACTCCTGTAAAACCTTTATTACTTTTCTTCTTTTTCGTCCGTATTTACTATATACAAGCTACTTATTACAGCAGACATTATAAATGCAGCTAAGGGATGATTTATCATATTGATTAAAGTTTTTACTCTTCCAGCCTTTACTGTAGTCTCTATTTTTTCTTGTAATTCAGCATCTTGTTTTATTTCTTCAACAACTTCATTTGCTACTTCTATTTCTTCTTGTTCATTTTTTGGAGGATTATTTTTAGATAATTGGTTTAGTAATGATTGAATTTCAGATGCTGCTTCAGTTAAATCTTGTTTTTCATAGTAAGTATTAACTGTTTTATAGTTACTATTATTAGTAATATAAAATCCTTCTGTATAACTTATACTTTCTAAACACTTCTTAAAAGCTTCTATTGTTATCAGAGAAAATAGTCCAATAAAAGCTATTAAAACTTGTTGAACTCCTAGCGTTAAATTAGTTGTTATTAGAATTGTAATTAAACAACTCAAAAATGCTAAAAGTATAATTGCTATAAGTAAACTATAAAAATTATTGATTTTCTGTTTTTCTATCTTATATTTTAGTTTTTCATTCATAAAAATTACCGTTTATATTTGGTTTTACTTAAGTTTTTAAATATTCTGTACATATTAATAGTTATTCTTCATTTGTATCTAAGTCTTGATTTTTATTAATTTTTGTTGCTATTTCAGCAACATCTTTAAGTTCATATTGAAGTGCGCCTGAAATACCCAAGATTATAAGTAAGGGAGTTAATAAAGGAGTTATATTAATTACATAAAGACCAAGTATAACACTTCCAATACAACTAAATATTCTAAAAATTTCTTTTATAGTTTTTAGTCTTCTTTCTAATTTTATAGAATTTAATTTGTCTATTTCTTGTAAATAAATAATTTCTTGCTGTCTTTTTTTATCATATTCATTAGTTAAACTAGAAGAAACATTTAAAATTTCTTCTAGTTCATTTGGAGTGTTTGCATTTTTAGCTTGTATAACTAATGATTCTGAAACTGCTATTAATTCATCAGTTTTTTGGCTATTTGATTTATCTACTTTAGAATATAAAACGTTACTTGCTCTAAGTGCTAAATTACTTATATTTTTACTCATACTCTTATTTTAACAAATTTACTGATAAAATTTGATACATTTATATATGTAATTAAAATCACTTTTATTATTTTTTACTTAAGATATGTTTGTCAATAACAGTTTATACATGATAAGCAGTCAACACAATATTTCTATCAGGACTATAAATTGATTCAACTCTGGGATATTCATCATGTGACCACCAGACTTTAACTCTTCCACCCTGTCCCGGTGCGCTTCCCACTTCAAAATACCCAGCATTTAACATTCTTTTTTCAAATTCATTTGACGGTAGAGTTTTGGTGGTAAATGCTGCTAATCCCTGTATGGTGTGTTTATCAAGCGTCATAAGTGCCTTGATAAGAAGTAAATATTTTATATCCCGGCAGCACAACCCCCACACCATTAGAACTGTGGATCATACCGGGATACCTGTAAGGATTGTCATCTGGAGTACTACCACCAATTTTTAATGTAAACCAGGGACACCAGATATAAATACCTGGTATCAATAAATCCATGCTGTAGGCGATAGCTCTTAGCTTTTCGCTTTGGTTAGTTTTGGGTTGCTTGGTTTCTAAGCGATTATTACTGTTAGTCATTTAACTCTATCCCCTTACTTTTAATTCCTAGTTGAATAAGGTGTAAAGCGGTTTGACTATTGGTTCTAGTTTCTTCTTTAGCTAGTTTTTCGATTATTTCAAATATTTCTTCTGGCATAGTCACGGTAACTCTTTTACCTGTGTAAACATTTCTAGGCATATCTATATTAATAGGTGCTATCAGATGTTATCAGCGTAGCTTAATTTATTTCAAAAATCTATAAGCAACTTGATAGTGTTGATAGTTGCTATCAGTGTTGATAGTTGCTATATTAAAAGTGTCGGAAGAGAGACGTAAAGCGCACTACTAGCGTAACACCTTAATGGTTGTAAACCTTACGATATATAACTCGTAAACCCTTGTAACGAAAACTAAATATAGTCAATTTACCGTAACGGAACTTACCCGCACTAAGGAGCCGATATGCCCGTATAGAACCCGCAAGGGTGGAGATGCGCGAATGAGGAACACGTAAGGCTTGAACAAACCACGGTGATGATATAGACGCTAGGATTTTGACTTTAAACTTTCTCAATTGGTTATCAACAGTCTTAGGACTGCTAATAGCTACTTAGAGAAACCATGAAAAAGAAACAAATTCGACTTGCTTTTGATGAAAAATATAAGCCGTTAGCTGATGATATTTGTGAGACTTTAGCACTCAACAGTTATTCTCAGCTTTTTGCTTATTTACTTAAATTACACGGTACTAAATTACAACAATTAATGGAGAAAAACTAATGAGATTAACAATCAGTTCAAAAGCAAATCAACGCTTTATAAAAGACCTTTCCCAACGATACGCAATGACCGATAAAGAATGTTTGGATTATTTGCTAACTTCTATGAGATTGAACGGACTTCCTAACAACAATTTTCCTCAAACTTTACCAACCTACGATGATTCGATTTTAGAAGCATACCAACCACAATCAAATTACCAAGAATCAGCGAGTGAAGAATTTACAACAGACCCAGTAATTGAAAAGTTTGCAGCTTTAATTGAAGATTTTTGAATTTGGAAATTGATTATGTGGTACTCCGGTAAATACCAAATTAAACCATCTGAAGCGCATATACACGAACCTTACACGGTAATTTTCACTGATTATGCTGAGGAACTATACGCTGATTCTGAGGAAGTTGCACACGAGATTGCAATAGCTTTTTTGTATGACAAGGAAAAGTAATGAGGAGGTGATTTTATTGCCAGAAGAAAGACACATAGATTTATCACCAGAACAATTAGAAGAAATAGTAGAAAGTTACGATATAGACGAAGAAATTATGATTCGGTTTGAACAACTTAAGCAAGCAGCAATTAACCATAAAACCGAGCTTAAAGCTAGTCAAAAATATAAAGGAGAAAAGTATGGACTTAAATTCTAGGGCAAAGAAAGCAGCGGAAACGAGGCGTAAGAATACTAAGACATCAAAGGCTAAAACGACTACTACAAGTGTTGGAACCATAAACGAGGGAGAAACCAAACTAGCTATTGAATTACCTAACTTTGATAGTAGTAACCGCAAAGAAACGACGGTAAACCCCTCTATAAATTCCTCAATCAATTACAGTAAGGACGGGGGGATAACTGTTGATACTCCTGGTTTTACCCCAATCAAACTTGATGATGTTTTTGGCGCTGTCCATATTCCTAATATCCAAAAAATTGAGGATGTTAAGAACCCAAATATTGAGGGTAAAGCGACAGAAGCGGAACACGCCAAAGCTATTGAGGAATATAAAGCGGGCATCCGTTATCAAGAGCTTGTGGAGTGGGCTAATAATTACATCGGTAGTCAGTATAAAGCGTTAGCGAGTGCTGTTAAAGCAGCAACTAAAGGGCTTAATGCTACAACCGAATTAGAGCGATTAAATCAGCAGTTTATTGAGTTACAAAAGCAGAAAAAGATAACTCAACAGAAGGGTTTTGAGTATGTAGAGCAATCCCATAAAACTGCTGTTATAGAGCAAAGAGTTCCTTACTCAGCAGCAGAGCAAATTGCTTTATTAAATAAGCAGAAAGCCAAATCTGAGAAAGCTTTTCATGAAGCTAAAAGTGAGGAAGAAAAAACGCGAGATTTTATAGCTAACTTAGGTACTAACAATACTGATAAGAAATAGTTAGCTGAGTGCAGGGCGCATTTACCATTTACCAAACAATCAACCAACTAAGAAATAAAATAACAATGAAACCATATCACATTACTCTACTGGCTTCTAGCGTATCTTTAGGCTTAGGGCTTTACTTAGGTAATTTCCATAAAAACCTTGCTAATCTTGGTTTTGCTACTAGCGGTGTATTCGCTGGTGGTGCGGTAGTAACAAGTATTGCTAACAGCAAGATTGAGAAGTTAAAAACCGATTTGGAAAGGTTGCAAAATTCAATTAAAGAGTTAGAAGAAAGTAGGAACAATCTTAAATTAAAACTTGCTACTTCTAACGGTGATTTTAAATCAGCTAGTAACACCTTACAAAACTTAAAAACTACTAATACTCAATTATCAGTAGAAGTCAATAATTTAAGGAATTTTAACAATAAATTAACTGCTGATAATAGTGACTTAGATAGCCAAGTTAGACAATTAATTTCTAAAGTAGAAAAGCTAAGTCAACAATGTATTGAGCAGGAAGAAGAATTAAACCAACACGCGGCTGATTTTGAGGAGAAAGTAAAAGCTGAAGTTGAGCGAATTGTTCCCCAAAAAGTTGATGAGATATCGAAAACCATAATCAAGAAAGAATTAGAAGATGAATTCCGGCTCAATCAGGAAGCGGTGGAAATCATGGAAGCACAGCAGAAATTAATGGAGGATATTTATCAACGTCACCAATCCCAACGGCACCAACTTTTAAGTACTAATGACACTTACAAACAACATTTTGAAAGTACTGTCCAAGCGAAAAATAACGCTTACAACGAGTTGGTTGTAGAGAAAGCGCAATTAGAAGCGCAATTATCAGCGGCTCGGAGGGTTAACTCTGGTGAATTACTCGCCCCAGAATTGATAAGAGATAAGCAGGGTAAGCAATTCAATATTGCAAACTATATTGCTAACGAACTTTGGGAAGCTTACCAAATACCTTTAAAACTCCACGGAGTAATTGAAACTGAAAATGGTTTTAGGGCTGGCTTTGGTTATTCTACTACGGCAACCCGCGAACATATTGCTGAGTGTATTGATAGGAGTCGGGAGTATTGGAGGGATAACAAAGGTATTTACGAAATCAGTAAACCACATCTTCCGAGACATTTTCCAGTAATTGAAGTTGGTTTTATTATCGACCGTCCGCCAGTGCTTAAGGACGATGAGATTTATCGCTTTTTAGAAAAATCTTCTGCTTTTGGTCAAATTATCCGAGATGCCCAAAACCACCGTAAAGGAGGTAAACCCACTTTGAGAATTATGTCGGGGACTGGTGGCGGTAAGTCATTGGTTGGGAAGTTAATTATTCAAGAGTACTGCAACCGCGAGAATGATTATGAAATTAGATTGAGCGACCCATTACACGGCAGTGACCAAGATTACTGGAATTGTCCCAAAGTAGCAACTGATAAAAAATCAGCGCATAAAGCATTTTTAGATTATGCAAACGAGCATAAAGCTAGAAGTAATAAGACTTCTATCAACAAGACTCAGAAAATTTTGGGGATGTTTGATGAATTCGATAAACAGCACCCACAGGAAGATAAAACATTAGCTGCCGAAATATGGACGGCTATCCGTCATAACAAGATGAGATTAATTCTGTTCGGTCAGTCCGGTGAAGTTGGTAAAACTGGATGGACTTGGGATGAGATGAATAATTGCTCAATGTTATTTCTTGGTGATGGGATAGCGACCGCAATCAAGCACTATAAGGATATTGGCTTTTCTGTGAAATACAAAAACCAATTACAACGGCAGTACGAACAGATAAAGGATTGGCTTAAGTCAAAGAATGACGGGTTAGATTCGGCTAAAGAATACCGAGTTGCATTGCTCGTTATTGGTCAAGAAGCTAAATTTTTAGAGTTACCACCAGCACAAATCGAGTCTGTATCTAATAACAAATCGTGGGTAGTCTCTATACCGTTTGAGAATATATCTGATTCATTTGTAAACACTAAAAAATCTACAGTGTATACATCGACCGAAAATTCAAGACCTAAATGTCCTCATTGTTACAGTAGTAATTTAGCTAATAATGGCACTGGCAGAAAGAAATGTAAGGACTGTAAGAGAAGTTTTGTAGAAACTAAACTTATTTACTAACATTTTAACTTTAAAAAATAGGCTAAATCCCCGAAAAACCCCCTACCCCCCTATAGGCAAGTCGGGGATGAAAATTCCCGATATTTTGGGAATATCACATCTCTATCACAGTAAGCATTACAGCCATTATTTCAAAAGTTAGCGGGGATAAACAAATTTTAGCATTCTATTAATCCCCGTTTATCCCCCCACATTATCCCCGTTATCCCCGTAGTCTACAAATTTAATTCAAACTATTAGAAAATAATTAACAACATTTTTCTACGTAGTGCTGAGTCATAAATTGTACAGTCTACTTAAATGTATACATCGTAATTTTTTAAGGATTAATCATGTCACAAACACTGAACGGAACAGCTAACGCTCAAACAACCGATACGACCGCACTAAAAAATACTAAACCAAAAACAACCCGTAAATTAAAAACACCGGAATTATTTATCGATGGGGGTAGTTCTCACACTAAGTCTTATCTTGAGAAAATTGCAGGAAGTTATCAAAGTATATGTAGAGAATTCCCCAAAGGACATGATATTCCTACAGGGTATCTCGGAGTATTCCAAATTGGGGATAAAGGCTATGCAGTGGGGGAAAGTGCTTTAAGCCTGAGTGGCGGTAAACTGCATGAAGGTTACAGCGATGATAATAAAATTAAATTGCTTGCTATTTGGATTATCGGAGCATTAACAACACACCCAAATTTCTTATTCAAGAAAGCTAAGAAAGTAAAGTTAGGTGTTGTTGAGATTGATTTAAAACTCTCTCTATTATCCTTATCATCACACCGCAAGAAAGAAATAGAGAAAGCAATTAACAATATTCAATTCACCTTTGATGACCGTGAATTTAAAATCAACATCACCGAATATAAGTTGTACCCAGAAGGCTATGGTGCTGCTTGTGCTGCTAAACGATGGCTAAAATCCAACGACCATAAAGACGCTAAATTTCACGTTTTGGATTTGGGTGGGGGAACTTTTACGCATACTCCCTACTCGAATTTAAACGGCGTTCCCCGTGCATCAAATCAAAAGTCTGTTAGCGGTGCTGGAGTTATGGCTATCACTGAATTTTTTGCAAACGAAGCACCAAAAGGAGATACGGGAGGGAATATCTACCACTTCAGTAGACTTAAAGAAGCTTTAGAGACATCCACCATTAATGAAGATGGAACTTATTCTTCGGTGGTGATATTTGGAGATGGGGAAACAGATATCGGTGATAGATTGCATTCAGGTCTAGAAGCTTGGGCTAGAGAAATTGTAGGCGTTCGGGAACTACTCAGAGATATTCGTCAAGTTCTACGCAAGAATGAAAGGGTTTTTCTAACTGGTGGCGGTTTTTCAGTTCCAACAATCCAAACCTTTATTGCCAACTACCTTGGTAATTCTGAGAATGTAATTCTTTTAGACACACCAGAATCTATCAATATTACTGGCATCAAGTGACTGAAGCCACTCCGCTCGGAACGTCAATACATCATTTCAGAAGAGCATAGTCAAGCTGTAGCAGAATTGGCAGCAATTAAAGGGGTTACGGATTGGGAAATGATGACGATATTAATCGAATGCTGTGTACAAGCCAATGCCGAGGCTTTGCAGTGTAGGGGTGGAATCGGTAAATAGTAATAAAAGCTACCTTTACGGGTAGCTCACACACCTGTAAATTAGATTTAATTATGGCATTCGGAACATACCACAGAAACGACCATGAACGGGGCTATGTCTACCTTATAGAAGCAATCGGTTTTCATGGGATTATACCCGGTCGATTACTTAGACGCTGCAAAATTGGTTTATCACGCGATCCGCAATTACGCCGTCAAAATTTTGTGGATTCTCAGTTCCCTTGTGACGTAGAAATTATCACTACAATCTATGTAGAAGACATGGCGGAAGCGGAAGGGGAATTACATCAAATATTTAAAGCTTGCAATGTGACTTTAGAAAAATCGCGGGAATGGTTTGATTTATCCCCCTGGCAGTATTTAAAGTGTTTGTGGGAGTTCCGACAGCGTGAAGCGATTGTATTTTCATTGTCAGATATTCCCATGAAAGCTGTATCCGTTGGATTTGCAGCTATTTGTATTTTTGGCGCTGTAAGTGTGGGAATTTACAACGGGTTAAAACCGACAGATATTGAACAACAAAATAAAACAACGGTATTGGATAATAGCGCGAATTAATCGGAATTTTGGCGGGTTCGATTCCCGTCCGCGCTTTCCGCGATTGCGGTTGTAAAAATAGGAGATAAATTATGAACACGATAGTCATCGATTCTGGATCGAAAATCTTACACTTAATCCGACAAGCAATTATTAGCTTTGAGCTATCCCACAACAAATTATTAATATTCTTGCAAGATGGGATAACTGTTGAATTTCAAGCAGATGAGGATAATAAACACTTAAAAGCAATATGTGAGAAAATCAAAAATTTCTTATCTAGCACCTCATCTGTACAGAATCTACACGCTGATATTCCCTATCGAATCGTAAAATTTGGGGAAGATGTTGGTAGTGCCGATACAGGAATTGATAAAGATGGATTGATTGAAAGATTGCAAGAAATTATCGACCTAGCCCAAACTATCCCTTATGACCCTAAAGCGTGGGATAAAACGGTAAAGTCAGATATTTACACCAACACGCGGGAAACTATTTCACAGTTAACAAAATTGCAGCTTGAATTGAAAAAATTAAAATAATTAAATAGCTAGTCTTAACAGGCTAGCTACAGTGATAAAAGCATCTACAGGGATTTTATCAATAAATGAAAATATATCTATGTATTCGCTCAATACCACAGAAGCTTTATCATGCTGGGAATTAAAGATATTAGTGTAAATAGTTGCTTTAAATATCAGTACACTCGTTACGGTCACGGCGAACCGATTGATTTGTTTTGTTATAAATACGACGGTGAGACGAACTACTACTGTGTGGTTGAAGTAAATGATTACTTGCAGTGGGAATCAGATGACTATGGTGATGAAAACGCGGCTTTTACCGCAGCGTATGAACGCAATGTTGAGGCTTCGCCCTGGTTTATAGCGTTGGGAAATATTGCCGATCGCCTATTCTACCGAGATGAAATTATTTATTTTACTGAGTATCATACGATTCAAAAAAGTATGTACCGACGATTTCCAAGAAAAGGAGGTTTGTACATTGTATCGAATGGTAATTGTATTTTGTATATAGGTATTGCTGAGAAAAGTTTTCGCCAACGCTGGAGACAGCACCATATCTACGAACAGCTAGAACAAATTGATAGTAGTAACTGGAATCTTTATTACGATAAGCGGAACAGATACGACAACGACCGATACTGCAAAGATTGTCCTACTTATAACGGGTTGCGATTTGATTTTATTTACTCGCAGTCGTGCGCTTTTGACCTCGATCACACGGAAAGAATTGTAGTTCGCAAGCTAAAGCCCAAGATTAACGTTTTACTCAAGTAGCGGTCAATCAAATTTGTCAGATAATTAAACAGCTATCCTTAAAAGCACTTTTAACTACCAAAATACACGGGATAAAAAACACCGCTATCAGCTTTGATAGCGAGAACAGTTATAACCAATAGTTAGAAGTTTTATCGAGGGTATAATTACCGCGCTATCTATTCCCCATTATGGGAGAATCAAATACAAATTATCAACTAATGAAAATGAAATACAACCCTGAGATGCAAGAACAACCGTATATTAAGCTAAATATCACTAATGATTCTGGTACAGCCTCCAGAGCAGATACACAATTAAAAAACGTTCATTTTATCCCATCCGTAGGAGATTTAATACATTGTGATGCTGACGAATTTGAAAAATGTAAATTTAATTGTGGAAATATTTTTAGAGTTACAAGTGTAATACACGCTTTTGACAAACAAAAGCAGATGCAAATAACTATCAACGCAATACCCAATGAAAATAAATCAGGACTTTGGCATCAAACGGAAACTTATTATTAACCGATGCTTCGCATCCTGGATTAAACAGTCCCGCTCGTAAAATGTCCCGTATCAAATTTAAGCATCTCATTCACTTTTCAAGTTTATGGGGTGCTTTTTATGTATTTACATCAGTGTAATTTAGTTCTGATGTTTACACGGTAAAGGCTGTAGCGTTTTTACCCCCATTCCCCTATTCTTACTTTTACCTTACTTACCCTTGATAAGTTATCCAGCGTATTTTATACAAGGGATATAAGTAAATAATATCTAAGATATGTTGTCATTTATTATCTTAGATATTATCATGGGTATATACCAACCACGGAACATACCCAAACACTATTATGGCTTACACCACAGAAAAATTAAACGACCTCAACAGAAAAGAAGTATACGAAGTTGCCCGCGCTATCGCCACTGATAAAGGTATTACCGGAATTAGCAAGTATCCCAAAGATAAATTAATTGAATTCATCATGACTAACCAAACTATTGAAAAACCCGCACAGACTGAAGTTGAGCAACAGACCACAGAACAAACTCTAGAACAGACCACAGAACAGACTCAAGACGAACTACCAATAAAATTTGAATCAGTTCCCACACCGGAAGAATTTTTTAATCTGGTTTCTCAATTAGATAACAGATTAAAAGTTAATCAAGCCTGTAACGCTTTATTAGATTTGTTATCTGATAAGTTTACTGTCGCTACTGTTTCTAAAAAGCTGTCTACCTACAAGAAACTTTTTTACAGTTTCCAACACCCAAATAACAAGCTTAATGAGACTGTAGATACTTCTAAAGGTAAAAACACACAGCACATTGCGGCTAATCTTTTATCTTTAACTGAAGAACAATCTACACAGCTTAAAGGAAACAGACAGCAAGCTGAATCATTCAGACTCGGTATTAAAGAAGATGGGGATATCAAAGATGTTGTGATGCCTCCTCAAAATATTAAGAGCATTGTTGAAAAAGCTTGCAGTTTACTCACCAGCACTAACCCTGTTGATATCGCTTGCGGACTACTCCCACTAACCGGACTACGACGCAATGAACAAAATATGCCTGCTATAGAGTATGAGAGCGGTGTTATTGAGCGGGAATGGAAAGTAATTGGTGAATTTCTAATTGCAATCAAAGGGTTATCTAAGAAGGGTGGTAATGATGCTTGGTTTGCCCGTGCGACCCTTGCACCTGCTCAATTGCTTGTAGATGCCCAAAAAAGATTTATAGCGCACCCCAAAGTAAAAGCTATTCCTAGCAATTATCAAGCTTATAGTGATGGAGCATTCCGCAAAGCTATGGATAGGGCTTTTAAAAAAATTTGGAATGAAGAATTCAGTACTATAGAAGCTTATGACGATGATGGTAAGAAAGTTGATAATAATGCATCTACTCACAAAGCACGGGCTTTCTATACTTGGGCATTAGTTCCCGTACTCAAAGCTAACGGATTTAATCAAAAACAAGCAAAGATTTATGTTAAAGAATGCTTGGGACATGATGATGAAAAAGACACGTCAAAGTACTTCAATCGATATGATGAAGACCAATTTATTGAAGCAATTGATATCAATATTCCAACTAATTTTAAAGAGATAGGAGAAATATCACAGGCAACTGTTGAAGAATTAAATAAACCTTATTTGGAAGTAAAAGAAACAGAAACACCAAAAGAAACTACAAAAGAAAAACTAAAATTTGAATTTGATGCAGAAAAGTTTTTTGCTGGAATTCCTAGTGATTTAAGAGTTAAATTTGTTTCAACATTTGAAAATCAAGATATCACAACAGCATTGATAGAAGTAGTAAACGCGGCTATAAATACCCAATCACAAACAGAAAAAGCACCACCAGTATCCGATAAGATAAGCGAGATACTAGCCGCAATAATGGAATACAACGGGGAACAACCAGAAGTTAAAAACATTCTTGTACCAACTTATGCAGCCTGTAACCGCATCTCTAAAGTTGCTTACGGTAAAGAAATTGCTCGCTCTACTTTTGAGGATGTTTGGAATGAAAAAGGACGTGATATTGTTGAGCGATTAGAGAATAGAGAGATACCAAATATTAGCCGCGATGATGCTAAAAACCAAGGACTAGTATCTCAAGAAATGCATAATGGTAAATATCACAGAAAAGATATGGATGAAGTTATTAGTAAAATAGTTAGTATTTTGGAATATCAAGAATAATGATTGGATGCGGATGTAAAATTTGCAAAAATGATTTAGGAGAATTCACCAACGAATTAATACTTTCTGGTGAGTCGCCTAAATCAGTTCTAGCAGAGTTAGAAAAAAAAGGATTAACTGTTAGTAAAAAGTTGCTCAAAAAACACCTTGCAGCTTTTGAAATCGATTACCCACATGAAAATTCAAACAGTGACCAAATATGCGAACCTGTAACAATTGAATTAAACGATATTGATTTTACTCAATACGACTTTGATATCAATCAAGTTGAATCTATAATTGCTTATTTACAGAAACTAAACCTCAAGGTTTACTTGAATCAATTGCAAATTACTTTGCAAGCACAGCAAAATGTGATTGATGGTAAAGCGCCAGGAGTGCCAAGTGAGGTGTTTAAAAATCTTGCTATAGCCTGTGAAATTCTTGAAAAAAGTACCGGAATGCGAGTTATGGTCAATCAACAACAAGCGATTAAGACTGTTGAAGCGATGGGATTAACTATTCAAAATCAAGCTCTTTTACCACCTAAAAATGTTCAAGCTAACTCCAACACCGAAACAGAATAATAAGTATTTTGCAACCATAAGTAATTTAAAAACTGTTCCCCGAAACTACGGGGATTTTGTAAGTCTTACCACCATTAGAAGCGGTGGAGAGATGAAGAGATTTCAAGCTTACGAGTACCAAAAAATCATGATCCGGTTGGCTAATCAGTATCCAAACATGATTGTATTAAAATCTCGCCAGATGGGGATAACTCAAGCTATTGTGGCTAAATTTCTTCATGATGCAATATTAAATCCTGCGGCTAGCAGCATTGCCTTTATGCGAAATTCTGAAGATGCTAGTGCTATTAGCCGTCGCACCCGACAGATGCTTTTGAGTATTCCTGAATATGCGCTCGCAGCTAATGATAATGTTGGTTATCTTAAAATCCGTGGTGGGGGAGATGTTTATTTTAAAAATAGTTCTAAAGAGGGTTCCCGCTCCCTTGATAGCGCTACAGGAATGCTATTCGATGAAGCTGCTTTTGTAGAAAACATTCAACAGATTTATGCTGCCAGTAGTCCGTCAAGTGCGTTATCTGGTGATAAGATTCAAAAGTTTATAGTTTCTACCCCATCTGCTAAAAGCGGTTGGTATTGGGACAAAATCAACGAGAATAACGGCGATATCGATATAGAACAGTTAGCCGTTGATGTGTCCGAGGGAAAGGTTTACAAAGAATTACCCGGTGTTTACTGGTTTATTGATAAAGCTAATTGTTGTAAGTTAATTCTGCATTGGCTAGCACACCCTTTGTATTCTCAATTTGATAATTATCTAGCTTATAGATTAGAGCAAGATGGAACGGATGAAGAAACCGTACAGCGTGAATATAATTTGAGGTTTATTGATAGCGCTGTTGCTGTTTTCTCAAGTGATTTAGTGCGTAAAAATGCAGTCGGTGAAAAAGAAAATTATTATGATGAAGATGCTGATTATTACTTAGGACTTGATACTGCAACAACGGGAAATGATTACACCGTTTTATCAGTAATAAAGCTTAAAGATAATACCTATTCTCTAGTTAATATTTACCGCAAGCGACAGCAAACAAGCGAATATCATATTTATCAAATATGTGAAGTAATAGCTAAATTTAAACCCAAAAAAGTCGCTATTGAAGTTACAGGAGGTGTCGGACAAGTTTATTTAGAGCAACTTACCAGAGAATTTCCAAACATTAGAATTGAAGCTGTCAGAACTACTGGCGACAGCAAACCATCGATGATATCTAATATGGTGCTGGCATTGGAAAAAGAACAATTAATCTACCCTTCTAATTCAGTTCTAATTGATGAAATGCTTAGTTTTAGAAGGGATGGTAAAAAGCTTGAAGCCGCACCAGGTAAGCATGACGATTGTGTGATGTCTGTTGCGTTTGCGCTGTTTGTAAGTCCGTTCAATCGCAAAAATTCTACTATTGATTTCAGTAAAATAAAAATTAGGAATAATTGAAAAATGAGCAGAGTTATTAACCGTGGTGGACTCAGCATACAACCACCAAAAGAAAATAGACCGATACCATCAAATATTCAAAGCATGATATTGGGAATTGATATTCTAGCTAATGGATGCGCTTTTTCTGTTGGGGGAATAGCTAAATCTAAAGCACTCACAATTATTAAATTATGGGAATCACCCTCTACAAGTTTGGATAGTTTAAAAGTTGAATTACTGTCTTTTTTAAAAAATGATTATTGTGAAGAAATAGAACGATGGATTAAAAATATTGAACAGGATAGTGAAGAATTTAAGCTCGCAAATGAACAAGGATTTACCCTTGAAGATTTAAAGCTACGCGCACAACATAAAACCCTAATTTACACCCTATATACAAATCCATTACTAGATAATTTAGTGAAGGATTTACAACGAGAAATGAAAGGGATACGTGAAAGAATAAATAAGCAATATGAGAATGATTCAACAGTAAATATTAACTACACCCATCAATTTAAAATTGAACAACCTATAGCGCTTGAAAATGGACTTACAAGCTTATTATCTTGCATCAATGATAATGATTTTGAATTGCAGAATAACAGCGATTTAAAAGTAATTCAAAGCCATCTAAAAGAAGTGGATCTAAATGCTCCTATACCCTTCCCTACTAAATCCCCGCTAATTAATAGCTTGGTTTATTCTGTGGGTGAAAAATATTACCTTATGAAGTGCGGAAAAGATTTTTCAACCTACGACGTTGGAGGTGTAACACGAGCAACTAAAGCTTTTGTAAATAGTGGTGTGAGATTTTAGTAGCCTAAAATACTTGTATTGTTATATACAGTTAAGTATAATTGCACAGATACTTATACTTATCTGAAATTATGCAAGATATATTAAGCAATTTACCGAAAGTCGATAAAAAACGAATGGAAGAAAGTTTTATCGATTATTCTTTACGAGGTTTTTACAAGCAATTACAAGAAAAATTAACAGCGGTTGTTAATAATCCCCAGCGTAGAAAACGAGGAGAAATAGTGTATAAATTAAACCTAATTTGTAGACTTGAAAATGAAATACAGGAGTTAATTGATGAATAGTCTTAGTTATATTAATCCCAATAAAGAAGACATTGAAAACGCTAAGGTAATGTTGGGTAGTTTGTTTTATCATCCATTGCCTAAGCTTGCTTACGATTATAATCACGCATCATATATAGATAAATTAATTCCTTTTGTAGCTAGCCCTTGGTGTCTAGGTGCTAAGTTATTTGTAAAATCACAGTGGCTTGATAATTTAAGTCTAGACGAGATTGAAATGAGGGATATCGACATAAAAATTACTCGCAATATGATAAAAGCGTGTAAGATTCACTGTGAAATTACAAAATCCATATACGAAATTTTAAAAGAAATATATGCTATTAAAAATATTCAATACTTTAATTCTATTCCTACATGGTTAGGATTAATTTTGAATGATTTTGTTGCTTATAGAGTGCATAGTTTATGCACGGACGAATGTTTGCAGCAATTAGATTTTAAAATAGCTAATAACAATATTAAAAAGCATCTTATTTTAAAAGAAGAAAGATTTATCAAAAGTCTAGAAACTAAATTGATTTTTCACCAAGACGAACATTTTAAAGATAAAAAATACATCACATATGAAGCTACAAATACACTGATAGAACTTTGCAATGAAATAGAAGATAAACTTCCAAATTTTAAAGTAAATTACTACGATAAATTTATAAACTGTTACAAAAAATATATTAAATATTTAGATTCAAAGCTGTGGCACGTTGCAGTGATTGATGATTCGGGAAAATTGTATACGCATAAAGGTAAAGGGCGTATACCCAATCACGTAACTCAAAAGTATAATAAAATATTATGGATGGGTTGATAACCCCTCTAATTCACCTTATATCTAGATTTAAAAGAATACAAACCCTAGCATAGTTGTGTAACAAAAAACTCCCACTTTAAAAAGATGGAAGGAGTACTCAACTATGTCTGATTTTAAGTGTCAACACTGTGGTAGTGACGATTTAAAAGCTTCTTTAACTCCAAGTAGTAACTGCCATCATGCGCGGCTCGACTGTAATAGCTGCGGTCGTTACATCAAATGGCTAAGTAGAAAGCAGTTCATAGATTTAGAAGCAAAAATTAACCCCATTGAAGAAACAATGGGGTCAAAGATTGTGGGTGATGTTGTGGGGTCGGTTTAATTTAAGCAGCTTTAACTGAATTAAATACCGCTTTTTCTAAAGTAGCGAGTCTAGTCAATACATTATCCATAGCTGGTTTCTCTAAATCTTCTCCTATTGCCGCTAACAAAGCGTTTAAGCAGAATTCGCTCTGAGTCATGCCTAATTTATCTGCATAGTTTTTAATTTTTTCCCGATCACTCTCACTTACACGAATATGCAACATGGAGTCTTTTTTAGTAGACATAGCAGTTTTCATAAAAGTATCTCAATTTGTAACTCTATTTTATCTAATAATTCCTGTAACGCAAAACGAGATACAATTGTGCCACTTTAATAAACTGTCCATTGTCTCTCAATTGTCACTCAGTATGAGATACAGTAATAAATGTGAGCGGCAAACAAACGGATAACACGCGGACGGCTCCGCTTAACAAAAGCGCCTCGTTTATCTGCCTCACAAACAAACAAAACATTTCGATCTCTAAGGATACATCATGACGTTACCTAAAGCACAAATTGCAGAAATTAATAATTCCTCTAACGATATCCGCAACTATGACGCACGATTAAATATTGACACGACCTTACCTTATCCCATTACTGAAAATGGCTACTGTACAGGACAATTAGTAGCACTTCAGTATGAGGAAGCTACCGGGGAAGTAAGATACACGCGAGATGGTCGTAGTTTTACCAAAAACCAAGACCAATTACTTTTTGTATTTGAGGTTAAAGCTGAGAATACTGTGACCGGAACTCTTGATTTAAAGTTTTGGACTAATACGACTGCTGACGGTATTAAAAATGACGACGGTAATTACAGCAAACTTACACGCCTACTTATCGCTTTGGGTGTAGTGGATGCTAAATCACTTAATCCCCGTAGCCGAATCCAGTTTGACTTAAATAGCTTAGGTGGCGAAACTTTCCGCTTCCAGGTTGAGCAGAAAGGACGTATTTGGAAACCTTTAATTGACACAATCAAACACATTGATAATGCTTCCGAACCAGAACCGGAAACTAAGCCCGGATTTGATTTAAAAACCGAAAATAAAGCAAAATCTAAAGTTACAGCATAAGTAAAAAGCCCTTCCAGAACGCCAATTCTGGAAGGGAAACAAAAAAACATAATTTGATCTGATCTGATTTAAATGTAGCCAAATGAAAGGAAAACGTAAAGTAACCGTAATATTCGATATTAGAAAAAATCGTTCTAATATTAATGACGATAATTATACCACAGAAGAAGATTTTTGCGACGAATACGAAGATGATAATTCTAGCTCTGGTAGCGGTAGTTATGTAATTTTTGATATTCGTAAAAATAAAAACCCGCAAAGTAATAATGCTAATCCTAATAAAACAGGATTTGATTTAAGGAAACCTAAAGAAAGCACCAGGAATACACAAAATATCGGTTTTGACCTTAGAAAAAAGAAACCGGAAAAAAGCGATAGAGCAGAATTTACAACAGAACAATTAGATAAATTTTCTCACTTCAGCCCAGATTTAAAAGCTGAAGGTTTTGTGGTTTCTGCAAACACGGCAGGTAGAGTTTTTAAATCGGATACTAGCAACTGCTCAATTGCCCGCCTAATGGTTCCACGACGCAACCCCAAGGGAAAGGGCTACCAAAAATATATACAAACCGCTGGTACTGGTGAGCGGTTTTTTAAGCAATTCATAGCCGATCCCAGCAGTAATGAAATAATTCTAGTAGAAGGCGTATTTGATGGGCTAGGTTGCTATGTATGCGGTAAAAATGCAATTGCTTACTCTGGAGTGCTAGGAGCGTTTGAAGGTCGTAACATTCATAGGGATTTAGAAACACTGCTTACAGCTTACGACCGGGTAATTATAGGTTATGACATCGATCTAAAAGTAGAACAACAATTATTTGTCGAACATCATATTTTACAACTATGCCGTGAGTTAGAAAAACTTGATAAAGAAACTTACATCATAGATGTGTGGGAGCGTGGGTTGGGAAAAGACTTTAGCGCCATTTTAGCCAATAGGGGTAAAGATACTTTACAAGAAATTATTAGTAGCTATTCCCCACGGAGTAACTGGATTGGATTAAGTGCTAGCGCCACGTACACACCTACAATTATTGAAAATACTCAATACATTACCAAAGGTAAATTACTCGAACTAAGCAGCAACCATAAATTTTTATTCGCTAATAGCCCAATGGGGTCGGGTAAAACTTTTTCATTAGCTGATATTCTTAGCGCCAATAATGATAAAGGGTCGCTGATAATTTCCCCATTAAGAGTATTAGGAAGACAAATTTGTAAGGATTTAAAAACTAGTGGGTTAAATATTGATTACCGCGATGATATTACGGCTACTGCTAATTGGGAAAGGATTATTTGCTGTCTTGAAAGCATATCTACCACAGGAAAATTAAAAATAAACCCAGATGGTAGCCAGATGATAGGCAAGATTTTGGTAATAGACGAAGTAGCACAAGTAATCGAAAATTTACTTGAAGGTGGAACAATTTCTAGAACTCGTAAAGAAGTAGTGGAATTATTCACCGCTTTGATTAGAAGTGCCGAAAGATGTATATTTTTATCGGCTGATTTAACCGATTATCATTGTGAATTGCTATTAAAAATTATCGGGGAAGTAGACGAAAAAAATATTTGTAAATACCAAAATACTTACAAACGAAATCAATTTAAGGGTTACAACTTAGGTGATGTAACAACAGCGATTAATTTTACTCTAGAATTACTTGCGAAAGGCAAAAAAGTATTTTTAGGTATTGATTCCCAAAAAACCACAAGTACTTACGGTACTGGTAATTTAGCCGAACTATTTAGTAAAGGGGGCGATTTATACGGACTACGGAATATTCCCCGTAACCTAATACTAATTATTGATTCTAAAACAACAACTACTAAAGGTCATGATGCTTATCTTATTGTGGTAGAAGGGCAAAAGCATTTACTTAATAAATATCTATTAATAATTGTTTCTCCTAGCGTTGAATCGGGTTTTAATTTAAAACCAGATGAATACAGCCCGGATGCAATGGTTTTGATTCATATGGGTTGTTCCGCTCCTAATGGAATAGTTCAATTATCCATGCGTGTACGTGATTTATCAGTACCTCGTTACTTTGGTTGGGGTGGTTATGTTGCTGGTAATTTAAAAGCAGGTGGAGGACTTTGCAAGGGACAGGTTAAGCGATTTATAAGCAACCAAGTCAAACAAATTGAAGAAGCAACAAACGCTAAATATAAGAATGCATTGTTAGCAGATAGTACTAAAAATGCGCTTGATTTATCTTTGAATTTGGACGTAGAAGATTTAAACCTAGCTGATGAATACTACGCTCTACAAGCAATCAAAAACATTCAAATGCTAAATCGCGTTGACTACGTATTTAGTAAATTACGTTCTCAAGGTGCAATAATTGAAAACTTTGAATATACAAAGGGAGGAAGCATAAAACCTGAATTACAAGAAATTAAAGAAAGAAGAATACAAGAAGAAGCAAAACGAGAATTTATCGCGCCAAACTTAGATGATAAGCAAATAGATAAACTCAAAGAACAGACCGCTTTAACAATAGAGCAACAAGACTCTATCAGCAAATACTACAGCCAGAAAACTTATAAATTTGATGATGTAACGGTAGAAGAATTAATTGATAAAAAGAATGGGTTGCTACCTGCTGAAGAGTTGCTATTTTGGCTAACTGAAGGGCGTAACTTTGCTGAATTTCAAGAGCAAGAGCGTATTCTAAGATTACAGGTAATTCCAATTTATAACAGTACTAAACTACTGGAAGATAGCAACGGAACTAAGATATATAAGCAAGATATAGTACAAGGTTCTTTTATACATAAAGTAGTTTTGCTTGAAGAATTGGGAATTCATGACGCTTTAAATTTTGCGCTCAAACATGGGGTAGCTGATTTATTTTTAGAAGGAACTGAAGCACAGAAATTTAAACCAGAACCGATTACTCAGCTTGTTAATGCAGTAAAAACTAAAGCTGATAAATGGTGTAAGACTTTTGGTTGGAATAAGCAGGATATCCGATCAAAAACTGCTACTGTATTTGGAAATATATTAAAAGAAATTGGTTATGAATTTACAAATAAAGTTAAAGTCCGTACCAGAGCAAAAGGTATTACTAAACAGGTAAAACTTTTTCAAACCATTAAACCTACTAGAAGTATTGGATCTAGAAACAAACGATTTGTAGCTTATACTAAGTACGTTACGGAAAAGTTTGAAGCATTTAAGCAAACGCAACTGTTTGTAAATATAGGGCGTACTTTAATTGCTGATACAAATTATTGCGGACTAGTTGACAATTACGGGATTGATGCCGTTCTAGAAGCATCAAGACGATTACCACGGGCTGACTATGGGTTATCAAAACACTCACAAGTGTTAATGCAGCAATATGGGTTTAATGCAAATATTAATATTCCAATTGAAATAGTTACACCTGAAAATGTTGATGATTTTACTCAAATTATTAACAATTGGATAACTAGTAAAACTGAAATTGGTTTTGATACAGAAACTTGTTCAAGTATAATTCACAAAGCACACTGCTTTATCAAAAACGACAAATGGTACTGGCACAACCCACAAACAAACAAAAACCAACAAGTTAAACCTGGATTAGACCAAAATAACAACCAAGTTAGACTTATTCAGTTTAGCGATGGGGATACAACTTTTGTAGTAGATTTAGGTAAGAATGATGCGCCCGCAATACCTTTATGGTTAAAAGATGCTTGGGTAGCAATTGACAAACTAACTCGCCAAAACATAATAGTTGGACATAACTTAAAGTTTGATACTAGTAGCATTAAAAAATATGGATTAACGATTAAAAAGCCTTACTGTACAATGCTTGCTACTAAGCTACTCCACGGAGATTGTGGTGCAGGTAAAGTAATGCAAGGTGGCTATGGATTAAAATCTTGTGTATTTAATTTGCTAGGACTACCAGTTGATAAATCCGAGCAAATGAGTAACTGGGGTGCTGAAACTTTAACCGACTCACAAATTATTTATGCTGCCAAAGATGCGGTTTTAACTTTAATTCTTAAAAAGCGATTAGAGTTAATATTTAACAATCCTAGAAAATGGGGCTTTGCTGAGTTTGAAAATGAACAAGGTAAGCACGCTAATTTACAGCTATTAGGAGTTGAAAACCGCAATATCTACCACACTACCGAGATGCAATGGCGCGGTGTCCCTTGCGATATTAAAGCTTTACGTGAGTGTATCACCAAACTTGAAAAAGTTCGCGCTGATGTAGAACAAGATTGGAAAGCTTTACAGATGCCTTGTGAACCTACACAAGCAAAAGCAATTGTTACCGAATTGAACAAGCGTTATGTAGACAAACAGCATCCATTTGAACCGCAAGAAATAGCCGAATCTTTGGGAATTAATTTAGATAATCCCGACTTAGAACTACCAGAAATAACTGAAAACTTTACCAGCACTTCTAAAGATGTAATTAATGATAATCCAAACGTTCCAGAGTTATTAGTTTTAAAAGCTTGGAGGAGTTTTAATGCAGCCATTACACAGTTAAGTAAAGTACTTTTATCAGTTGAAATTAACGGCAGTTGTAAAACTGAATATGGGGTATTAAGCGGTACTGGTAGAATGAGTTGTGGTAATCAATATGGTTTAGGGACTCCCAACTTACAAGCATTTATTAAAAATGCCAAAGGTAAATTTTACGGATTTATTAAAGATGCTAAATCTACTCCGTTAAAATTTTGGGATAAACCAAGTATTGAAGAAACTATTCCTATTCGTGGGTTATTCAAACTAACAGATAAAACTAAGGCATTCTTTACCGAAGACGCAAACGCTTCTCACTCTAGATTAGCCGTTGGTTTTGGTAAATGTGATTTTGGTAAATCAGTACTTGAAGATCAAACCATGGACGCGCATTCAATGTTTTCCATGATGGCGCTGCAAGCGCTACTCGCTGAAGATAATACTTGCTTAGATGCCTTCCCAGAAATACGAGATTATGTGAAAGATTTACCAGAATCAGAAATACGTACAGCTACAGTAGCTAAAGGGTTTAAGTCTTTAGATGCCGAAAAAGCAGGTAAACGATTTAGAGATGCAGCTAAAACGCTTTTTTACTCAGTTCTCAATGGAGCGCAAGCAGATAAAATGCGTAAAGTTTTATCTGGCACTATTGGACAAGCTGTTAGCGTAAATGCCGGGGAAGCAATGTTTGCTAAATTCTGGGGACTATATCAAGGAATAGGCGACTACATCAAAAAAATACTTGCTGAAGCTGAGGATAATGAGCTTAACTTTGGTGGTTTAGCCTTTAATATGACCACACTACCAGATGGGGTTAAACTTCTATATGCTCGTAAAAATGGCGATTTAGCAACTACTAATTTAATTGCTTGTCAATGGTCACGATCTGAAGCAACCGCGCTTAAAAAAGTTATGGCTAGCGTTGAAGAAATGCCCGGAGAATGGGGGACAGCGTTAATCAACATGGTGCATGATGAACTTGGAATAACCTGTGATTCTAAGTACTGGCAACAGGCTTACAGTTTTACTTCTGATAGTTTTGCTAGAGAATATGATGTTTATCTACAAGGATTTATCCCAGGTGATGAACCTACAGAAACTAAACTAGCTGCCAAACTCACGAAAGATGCTAATTATATTCCTACAAGTTGGGCTGATAAATAAATCGCCAAATATCGCCATCATCTACAACATAATTTGGCGATACTTGGCGGAATTATAAGTGACACTAGCCGCGTGTTAGCCCGTAGCGCGGTACTTGATGATATTTTGTTGGAATTGCATGGGAATCAGCAAAGATATGAAGGGAAAGCTGATGAGATTATGGAAAAGTTAGACCAAATACTTGAGAAATTGAATGGTAATTAATTACCTAATAAATTGAAAGAGAATTAATTACTAAATATTGATGCTTATTGTTGCCCTTGCTGAAGCGATAGCAAAGGCTTTTTAGTTATTAACATAGGCGAGTATTTACTTAATAAAGTTTATTTTTAAATAGTCTAATTAAACCATATTTAAATATTATTTATATTTAAAATAAAGGTTTTTAACTGTACAAAATACAATTGCAACACAGGGATATACTGAAATCACATAATAATTAAATCAGGGACAAGTTGTAAGTATTATCTCCTGTTAAGTATGTCTTCGCCACAGTTTAGTGTACGTATTCCTTCAACACTTAATGAGCAAGTTAAATAGTTTGCTGAAGCTAATAGCATTACTAAAAGCAAAGTAATGATTGATGCTTTAAAACATTATTTGGGCTGCATGGAAGGAATATCTTTGAATCAACAATTGAACGATATTAAAGAGAAAATTGAAGTAATTGAAAAAGCTATTAGGAATTAAAAATGAAAAAATACTGGAATATTGCAACCGGATTATCTGTAGTTTTATTGATTGCTATTTGCAGTTCAAAAAGCGCAAATTCACTAACAATAAATCATCTAAATACAAGCTCTTCTACAACTGAAAATAATACTCAAACATCAAAATTTGCTTTAAATAAATCATTAATTAGAGGATGTTGGGTACAAACAATTAAAGTACCAAATAGCTCAACAGTTATGTTTGATTTTCATATTTTTGAAAGAAATAATAAATATTATGGAAGTAGAATTTTTACTGGTTTTGGTAAGGAATTTAAATATACTGGTAATTGGAGTATCAACAACCAAAATATAATTAAAGTTAATGATAACAAAAGACCTACAATGTCATTTTCACTCATTTCTAAAAGTGAATTAAAACTATTTGGTAGTAAAAATACAGCTAAGAAATGTTAGTCAAAACGATATTTTATTATCTCAAATAAATTTATCTACATTACTGAAACCCATACTTCCTCGAAAAATGAAAAAATACTGGTATATTGTTATCGGACTATCTTTAGTTTCATTAATTGCTAGTTGTTCATCAGGTAGTGAAAGTTCATTTACAAAAAATTATCCAAATATAAGCTCTTCTGCAAATGAAACTCGTATTCAAAATGATAATCAGTCATTAGAAAATAATTCTTCTTGGCTTGAAGGGACTTGTTGGGTCTATAGCCTTGGAGATGATAAAGTTAAAACTGAATATACAATTTATTTGAAAAAGAATAATCAATTTTATGGAACCGCAAAAACTAATGCAAAATCATTCGCACTCCATGAAATAAAAGCAGAATCTGAATCTTTTGGTGAATGGTCTCAAGAAGGAAAAATAATAACGACAATTGAAAATAATAAAACATTTAGATATGAAATTATTAGTAAAGGCGAACTTCAACTACTTGGTACTAGTCGTATGAGTTACTATAGATGTCAAAATAATTAACCTATTCTAGCGTCCAACCAACCCAAATAATTTAAGTGACCTCCAGTGGTGTGCTGGGGTTTTGTGCTGTGTACGCTTCAATTCCCCGCACGATTAAATTGATACGACCGCGCCAAAAAGAGTTAAGGAGTCAAAGAAAATTTGTGAGTAATCAAGTTAGGTTGATGAATAGTTGACTATTACGCCACAATCAGCATTACAGCAAACATCCATTTAGCGGTATTTGCGAGGCGATTGTGCATAGGTTGGTATGCTGACAGGTGTATTGAATGGTTAAATTGCTGTAGGGCAAACTGAGCGGGGTAAGTTAATACGTAGTTTTAATTAATACTGGTTCGTTTTGTCCGATAAGGGGAGGGTATTGTTTATTAGGAAAAGCGAACCAAAATCGGCTGTAATGTATGCTGGGTGAGTAATAGAGCGTTTATAAAAACGAACCAAGGGTTTTGATACAATTATGGCTAAAAAATTTGCTAAAAATGGCTGTAATGCTTGCGGGGTGAGTAATAGCGCGTTTATAAAAACGAACCACTAAGCATAATTGCTCATACGTAAATGGCAGAGGGTGGAGCGAAGCGACACCAGCACGCGAACGCAGTTCGCCAGAGTTGCGATATGGGTAATAAGTCGATCCGAATTCTCCTCGGAAACCGCGCCAATATTCTTCCTAAAAGCAGCGATTTTAAGAAAATGATTGACGGTAAGTTGAATTGGTACTACTCACCGACAAACTGCGTTTATCGAGCGATTTTGGCAAATTGTATAAAACCTACTTGACATCAAACAAACTGAGTTTG
>ERZ1740062.353-NODE-353-length-27880-cov-26.204816_pt1 | contig 27880 bp, 26 predicted proteins | sample MGYA00581741_ERZ1740062 | MGnify/ENA primary metagenome ERZ1740062 (study PRJEB43018, sample SAMN04849747) | marine metagenome | isolation source: floating plastic debris | place: Pacific Ocean | collected 2008-09-01 | study: EMG produced TPA metagenomics...
ACGGTTTGGGAGGTACTTCAATCAAGTCAACAAAATCTTGTAAAGTTTGAAATGGCTTTTTAAAGGTCGTTTCCAAAAACACTTTTAATCCTTCAAGGGTCACTAAATTTTCTGCTTCCTCCTCATCTAACCCGTAGAATTCCATTAAGTTAGGAATAATGGGTTGAAAACTGCAACTATGCAAATCCCATCCTTTAGCGCGATAATTACCCGTAAATATTGCAGAAATATCAATCGCAAATAGGGGATAAAAGCGGCGACTGTTATCAATGACTCGCCAAATAGAAGGAAACGTCACAGCTATTTTAAAATCATTAGTTTTACCTTTTTTGACAAGTTGCTGATATTGTTGTTTGAGTTGCTTGAAAGTAGATTCATCAACTCCTAGATTATCACCAATGATAGAAATACCTTTATCAAAGATTTGGTTACTATCATCAGCAGCATTGATTTGCGCTCGGCAGAGGTTTTCTAGGTAGAAGAAATCTAGCCAAGCATCTAATATCTTGGTAATTTTTGAATGGTGATTGGACATTTTTATAGCGTCTAATTAAATATTAGTTTTGGCGCAACGTCAGTTACCGCCATTAACGTGCGACGGGCTTTATACCTAGAATTAAGGTTTTTTCTGTATTTCCTATTTCCTCCCTTCTTCCTTCTTCCTTCTTCCTTCTGACTTCTAAGTCGGGAGTCGGCAATCGGCAGTCGGCAGTCGGAAAAACACTAAGACTTAGATTATTGGTGGTGAACCAATTGTTTCATGAGGACTTCCTTCTTCCTTCTAACTTCTTCCTTCTTTGGAAGACAGTACAAAATTATTTCATGACTGTACTAACCGGGAGCGTAATTTTGAGAAAAAGTACCAAGCTTAATTGGCTGTTATAAGTTCTTCCAATTGGGTGATGAGAGGTTCTAGTTTCTCCCGCTTATGGGGGTCTGACCAAAGACGCATTTTTTTAATTTGATTAAGTACAGACGTAACGCGCTTTGGATAATCACCATTTTCTGTTGATATCTGGGTTGATTCTGCCTTTTCTTGCTGTATAGCGCAGATTTTTTCTTTTATTGTTCTTAAAGACCAGTTTTGGGATACTACTTGTTCTAAAAAATCTACACGCTGCGACTGGTCTTTAATTTTATTAATAACTTTAGCTTTTGTGTACTCAATCAAACCGTTTCTCAATGCTTGTTGAATATCTGGAAACAACTTGAGTATGGGGAGTCTGGAGGAAACAAACGATTGCCAAGATAACCTACCAAGCGCATTAAACAAATTTTGGATTATTTGATATTTGGAACTAACCAAAACGTTTTGGTTAGAATTTCCTTTTTCTTCATTCGCCATCTTATAAAGTAGAGACACTACACTATCAGTAGGCATTTCCAGCTTGATTGCAAGCAGTTCCAGAATCCCTTCTGTTTCTTCAAAAGCGTTTAAATCCTCCCTTTGTAAATTTTCAATGAGACGGATTTCCTTAACCTGGTTATCATCAAGAAAAAGTACATTAACCGGAACCTCCTCCAAACCAACTTTTTGAGCAGCTTTCAAACGGCGATCGCCTGAAATTAGTTCGTAGGTGTCATCGCTCAGAGGACGGACTATTAAAGGTTCAAGGATGCCGTGTTCTTGGATTGATTGGGCTAATTTATCAAGCTTTTCTGGGTCAAAATAACGCCGGGGTTGTTGTTTGTCAGGAAATATTTTCTCTATGGATAAAGTTCTCAGTGTCTGGGAATTCTGCTCTTTATCTGCAATATCTTGATTTGAATCCAAATTATGGTCGTCAGACTTACTTACCTCAGAAGAATTCAAATTCGATTCTAAAAGTGCATCAATTCCACTACCAAGACTAGAAGTTATAAGCTTTTTTCTCATAAAATCCAAGATTGCAACTGTACTTTCATTTATCAATTACGTTTTCGTACCGGAAGCGTTTGAAGTTAAATTTTGGGGAGTGCGCGGAGCTTATCTATTCAAACCTGAATTCGGGATAAGCTGAAAAGCTGATTATACGGTTGCTTGCCAAAGGTATCTATCAACGTGCTTACTTTGTTTGAACGACTCAAGCTTGAATAAACGGACTTTTTCCCGAACTGACGTTATTCAAAGTCCTGTTGGTCAGTTCATAAGGGCAGACGTTCAAATCTTCTTCTATCACCTAAATTGATTCAATCCCATTAGCTAATTCTTCAAGAACATTAACTGCTGGATGTTTAGGAGCGTGCATTAATAAAGGCACTCGTTTTTCAGAAGCATCAGTAAATGCCGTACTTCTAGGTACAGGAGGAAACACTTTTCCAACTTGAGACAGGGTTTCTTGAATCGTTCCCAAAGCTCTTGTATCGTGGGAATTACGACTATCGTATTTTGTGGGAACAAAGCCTGCTACAAGTAAATCGCGGTTGATTTTTGATTTGACCCTTGCCACAGTTTTCAACAGTTCGCTGCTTCCTTCAAGTGACTTAAAATGCGTCTCAATTGGCACCAGAATATAATTACTAGCAACCAGCGAAATGTAACTCAAAATCCCTAGACTGGGAGGACAGTCAATCAGGATATAATCATAGTTATCCTTGATGGGTTCGAGTGCTTCATGTAGTCGTAACTCCCGCATATCAGCATTAACAAGCTGAGACTCAGCCAAAGATAGGGCTATATTTGTTGGTGCTAAGTCCATGCCATTTATGCCTTCATGAATTGGCAGGGGTTGCTCGTCAACTACAGCATCGTATATAGTTTTCTCCAACTCTCTAGGAACTAAACCCATGAAAGTTGTTAGCGTTGCTTGCGGGTCCATATCAACAAGCAACACGCGACGATTTCGTCGGGAAAGGTGATAGCCCAAATTTTGGGTCAGCGTACTTTTTGCGACCCCACCCGCCTGGTTAAATTTGGCTATGATTTTGGTCATACTCTCAATCTCAAAATTTGTGAAGTTAGTATTGCCATACGTATCCACCACAGCGATACGCTCCGTAACTGGAGCGTGACACTGTAATCGGTACATCGCTTTCGATTGTGTAAGACAGCGATATGCGTATTGGCTGTACTTGTAATTCCGTAATAACAGTTTATAACTGTTTTATGAAAATAACAATTCACAACTGTGAAAACTGTGAAAATTTTCTTGTTTAATTGAAAACAAGAGAGAAATTGCATGGCAGAAGAACACAACGGGTACGGTGAGAAAGAGCTACCACGCTTCTTTACGGAGCCTAAAACCTTATTTTAGGAAGGCGGAATATTGCTTTCATATTAAGTTCTGAATATTTTTGTTGTAATTTCTTAATTAATTAAAAGCAGTGGAAGTCCTCCGATATAAACAAGTGGTTAAAACTGGGTAGCTGGGTAGTTCGCTAAAAGTATTTGGTTTCAGGAGAGTGCAGTGGACGAGAAAGAAATATTTCCTTCTCTTGTACGAGATATACGCAAAAAGATAAACCTTTCACAAAGAGAGTTTGGTAAATTATTTGACCCACCAGTTAAGCAGCAGTCAGTTGCTTCTTGGGAGCGTGGTTTAACAGTACCCGACCGCAAATACTGGTCTAAACTAGCGGAGTTACTAGATATGGAGGTGGGACACTTCTACGAGTATGTGGGTACAAAAGTTACTTCCCCCACAAACTTAATAGAAGATATAGCAATTAAAATCAGGAGTTTGGGTGCATCCGAACTCAACTCAATTAACGAACTTATCGCTCAACAGTGGGTGAATATCGAGAAAGGACCGGACTCAGCTGACTTTACGCACTTGCGGATTTTGAGAAAAGGAGCTGCAACCTGGAACCAGTGGAGAGAAAAGCATCCGGAGATTAAGCCAAATCTCAGAGGTGTTGATTTGAGCGAGATTAACTATATTGACTTAAGTCAATACAATCTTGCTAGTGCTGACTTGGCTAATATTAAGGGCTTTGCAACTAATTTTTATCAAACTAACCTTGTTAACGCTAATTTAAGTGGTGCAAATCTGCGAAATGCAAATTTTTATCAAGCCGATATGAGAGCTTGTAACCTCAGTGGTGCTAATATCCTTAGTTCACACTTAATTCAAGCAAGTCTCGATGAAGCGAATCTCAGTAATGCAGTTTTGACGGATTCAAAATTAAGTCAAGCCAGTTTAATTAAAGCTAATCTCAGCAATACTAACCTCACAGGAGCAGACTTAAGCGATGCGAATTTACGACAAGCGACAGTAGAGGGTGCAGTATTTGTTAACTGTAATATTGCTGGGATTTGTTTATGGGATGTAGATTTAAGTCAGATAAAACAATCAGGTAATCTTGATGTTTCTACGCTTGATGAAGACAGCATTAAGAAAGATGATGTAGCGTGGGCTTTATTTTGTAACTTGCGACAACAACAACCAGAACTTTTTGAAACGGAGAACTTAAAGAAATTTCTTGATGAAGAACAAGAAATGATAAGTATTGCGTCCGAGCTGGTTGAAAAATATGGTGGGGTATCGCCTGGAGGTAATTCTCGTTTATATGTAAAAATGCGTGATTTTACATCTTATAAAATTTATCAAAATTTAGATTTACTAGAAGTTACTGTTAGCGATGAAGATAGATTTGGAATTATTCTACGAGTCAAGAATGGATGTATTGATAGCAATATAAAACCGGAAGATATTAAAAATATTAATGCGCTGCTAGAGTTAGAAAAAAATAAGTCGCGACAATGATTTGTAGAAAATCATATACAGTTACAGTTGATTTCTAAAAATGCAACCTTAAAATTCAATTTATTAAATCATGCGTCTGATATAACCAATCTATCATAGTTTTTTGGAAAGTATACTAACTAATAAATAAGTCAGTAATAAGTCAGCAATCAACATCATTTTTGATTGAATAGGAATGCTTCCACAGATAATTTACCTTTGTAACTCGCTTTTTTATATGTTTTTATCAGCTTATTATCAAGTCAGTAATTGCTCGTAACTGACTTGTATCTGACTTAATATTGAATTCATATATATCTTTGAACACTCAAGTTATGCTGATAAATATACATAGAAACTATATATACACTTATGCCACGTTCTGTAAAAGTACGTAAGGATTATATACAAAAAGTTAAATTAGGGGTTCAACGTCAAGGGTTCCCTCGTCAAAGAGATTTAGCGGAAGCATTAGAGCTTTCTTTGGCTACCGTGAGTAACTTTCTTAACGGTAAACCAGTTGATTATTTGAATTTTACCGAACTTTGTCGCTGTCTTAATTTTGATTGGCAAGAAATTGCTGATACTACGACAGTTACTAGCCAAAATGATAATGGTAATTCTAATAGTGCTGGAGCTTGGGAAATTGCTAGGGAAGAAGCTGACGAGTTTATTTATGTAGAGCGTCCACCTATTGAAGAAGTATGTTACAAAACCCTTTCTCAACCTGGAGGTTTGCTAAGAATTAAGGCACCAGGTTTGATGGGTAAAACATCGTTGATGTTCAATTTGATGCAACAGATGGAACGTCAGGGATACCGAACTGTACTTCTAAACTTACATTTTGCTGAAGCTACAGATTTTACTAGTTTAGAAAATTTTCTCAAGTGGTTCTGTGCTAGCGTCAGTCAGAGTTTACACCTCAAAAACCGATTAGCTGATTACTGGGATGAAGAGTTTTCTACTCCCAAGATGAACTGTATGGCTTACTTTGAAGAGTATTTACTAGCGCAAGTTTCTAGTCCTTTAATTTTATGTTTGGACGAAGTTGAGCGGATTTTTCCTCATGAGAAAGTAGCTGCGGAATTTTTAGGATTATTACGAGCTTGGCACGAACAAGCTAAAACTCGTCCTGTTTGGAAGCAGTTACGCTTGGTAGTTGTTCATTCAACGGAAGTCTATGTTCCTTTGCGAGTAAATGAATCACCATTCAACGTTGGTGTACCCATCGAATTGCCAGAATTCACTCCAGAACAAGCACTTTCTTTAGCACAGAAATACCATCTTGATTGGGACTTAAAGCAAATCAAACAACTAATGGATAAAGTTGGGGGACATCCTTACCTTGTCAGAGAAGCATTTACTTATTTACAACAAAATACGAGTGTTCACCTGGCAGAGGTACTGCAAACATCAGTAAGTGATGCTGGTATTTACGGCAACTTATTGAGGCATTATTGGAATATTGTCAAACAAGACGCAGAATTAGCCGCAGCTTTGAAAAAAGTTCTAACCACATCAGAAAAAGTACGATTATCACCAATGCAAGCATATAGTTTGCATCGTATGGGATTAGTAAATCTATCAGGTAATGAAGTAACAATTAGCTGCAAACTGTACAGAGAATACTTTGGCGATCGCATTGAGTTTTTATAGCTGCAAGTCCCTACCAGTTAAGGACTTGCAGCTTGGGATTCAGTGAAAACGTAGCTCGGTAATTTTTGATTCCCTATCAATTTATTGTAAAAAAATGAATAATAGTAATTCTATTTATCAAGTCGGAGGCAGTCTTCCAGCCGACGCGAAAACCTACGTTTGTCGTCAAGCTGATGAAGAACTTTATCAAGCACTCAAAGCAGGAGAATTATGCTATGTTTTAAATTCCCGACAAATGGGTAAATCGAGCTTGCGGGTGCGAACAATGGAACGATTGCAACGGGAAGGAATAGCCTGTGCTGCAATTGATATTACCGCAATTGGTACGCAAGAAGTAACTATTAAAAAGTGGTATGGTGGTTTTATCCGTAGTTTGGCTAATAGCTTTGATTTATCGGGAGAATTTAATTTACGAGCTTGGTTTAAAGAATGCGACTATCTTCCTCCCGTTCAATTATTTACAGAATTTATCGAACAAGTATTACTTGTCAAAAAAACGAGCCAAATAGTAATTTTCATTGACGAAGTTGATAGTTTACTTAACGTTTCTTTTAAAAATGATTTTTTCGCAGCCATTCGAGCTTGCTTTAATAAAAAAGCAGAAAATACAGAATATAAAAGATTAACTTTTGCACTTTTAGGTGTAGCTACTCCTTCAGATTTGATTAATGATGGACGGCGAACATCATTTAATATTGGTCAACCAATAGAATTGACAGGTTTTCAATTAGAAGAAACTAAGCCACTTGCACGAGGATTAGAAAAAATAGGCAATCCCCAAGTTTTAATGGAGTTAGTGTTGGAATGGACAGGAGGACAACCATTTTTAACGCAAAAGGTTTGTAAATTATTATTAGCTGTGAGAAATCCAATCGTTCCTGGAGAAGAAGCAGCTTATTTGGAAAATCTGGTAAGAGAAAAAATCATTGATAATTGGGAAGCGCAAGACGAACCAGAACATTTACGCACAATCCGTAACAGAATTCTACAAAGTGGAGAAAATCGAACTGGAATGCTACTAGGTTTATGTCAGCAAATAGTTTCTCAAGGGGGGATAGATGCAAACGACAGCCCAGAACGTATAGAGTTGCGATTAACAGGATTAGTAGTAAAGCGAGATGGAAAATTACGGATTTATAACCGTATTTATTCAGAAGTTTTTAATAAAGAATGGTGCGAGCGTATCTTAGATTCTTTACGTCCTTATAGCAAATCTTTTAATGCTTGGGTTGCTTCTAATTATCTGGATAATTCATATTTATTGCGAGGTGAAGTATTACAAGAAGCATTAAATTGGAGCGTAGGAAAATGTCTGAGTTCCGAAGATTATAAGTTTTTAGCTGCTTGCCAGAAAGTTGATAAACGAGAAGCGATAGAGGCACAAAGACAAGCTAATTTTGTATTACAGCAGACAAATAAGAAAGCTAGTTATCGAATTCGATTTGGTTCAGTTTTTCTAGTTATCTCTTTACTAGGAGTAATAACTGGTTTAACTCTTACTTATCAAAAACTTAGTGAAGAGACGCTCGCAGTTGCAGCTAAAAACTTAGATAGACAAAGCAAGGATGCTATAAAAACATTTGAATTCCAACAATTAAAAGCTTTATCATACTCAATGAGTATAGTACAAGATTTAAAGGAAATAGCTAAAGACGGTCGTTATCCAACTCAAAAACCTATTTCCGATTTACAGATAATTCTCAATAATATTCTGGAACAAAATGAACTAAAAGGGCATACAAAACGTATTCGTGATGCAAATTTTAGTCCCGATGGAAAGTATATTGTTACTCCATCAGATGATGGCACTGCACGATTGTGGGATTTATCCGGCAAACTGATAGCTATTCTTAAACATGACAGTGGACTTAATAGCGCCAAATTTAGCCCTAATGGGAAGTATATTCTTACTGCATCAGATGATAATACTGCACGACTGTGGGATTTATCTGGCAACCTAATAGCAACTCTTACTGGACATACTAAAACTGTTTATCGCGCCAGTTTTAGTCCTGATGGAAAACGTATCGTCACCGCATCTTGGGATAAGACTGCTCGTATATGGGATTTATATGGGAAAACATTAGCAGTTCTCGAAGGGCATGAAGAACCCGTAATCAGAGCCGAATTTACTCCCGATGGACAACGTATAGTTACCGCATCTTGGGATAAGACTGCTCGTATATGGGATTTGTCAGGTCAAGAATTAAATGTTCTCGAAGGGCATAAAAAAAGAATTTCTGACTTAATAATTAATGAAGAGCATATTGTCACTACATCTCGTGATAGTACTGCCCGTGTATGGGATTTATCAGGAGAATTGCTACAGAAACTTAAACACGATAGGAGTTACATTAACGACGCAAATTTTAGTACTGATGGAAAGTTTATCGTCACTGCTGCTGGTTCTGGTAATGAAACCGCTAGTGTTTGGGATTTGAATGGTGAGAAAATAGCTATTCTTAAAGGACATAATGGTAGTATCTTTCGTACCAGCTTTAGTCCTAATGGAAAGTATATAGTCACAGCATCCTGGGATGGTACGGCACGTCTGTGGGATTTATCGGGTCAAGAATTAGCCGTTTTCAAGGTACATAAAGACCGTGTGAATGATGCAACCTTCAGTCCTAATGGAAATTATATAGTTACTACTTCAGACGATAAAACTGCCCGTATCTGGAATATTTCTAGCAAACAACTAGCCAAGCTTGACAAGCATAAGTCCACAGAAGTAGATGAACTTTTAGCACAAGGTTGTCTATGGCTAAAAGATTACCTTAACAATCATCCTGAAGCAACAAAAGAACTTCATGTCTGTGACCGTGATTCGTAAACTAACCTAAGTTCCGGATAAGCTGAGACTCCTATTATACCGTTGTTTGATTCCGGAATATGTCACGTGTTTATGTAGTTTCATCTGTCAAGGTTATTAAACCTTCCTAAACCGAATTTAACTGCGTGCTACAATGTATTCTTGTATTATATAATAATTAGTATATATGCTTACATCTAGACGACGTTTTCTGCAAAAAGCTTCGACTTTAATTTCACTTAGTGCTGTTAGCGCATTTTTCCCATCGTCATTTACGAGAGCAAAAACTCCACTGACACATCTTGAAGACGCTTTAGAAATGCTCAGAAATTTACGCCCAGAAAATAATGGATTCAACGGAGATCCTGCTACTGTTACTTGGGGCAAAAACGGAACTGATTATGTATCTAAGACTAACTGTAGTGGGTTTCTGAATAAGCTTTTATCCCATAGTTATGGCATCAACGAAGATTATCTCAAAAAATGGATGGGTACAAAAAAACGTCCTAAAGCTAAGGACTATCATGAAGCTATTTATAAGAAGAACAAATTCAAGTTAATTGCAGATTTTAACAAAGTAAAACCTGGCGATATTATTGCAATCAAGTATCACAAAGTTGAAGAAGGCGATCATACAGGTCATGTTCTTCTAGTTGCAGGAAAAAGCATAAAATTAGAAGAATCCCAAGGTGAAATAAAATGGAAAGTTCCTATAATTGATCAGAGCGGTTCGGGACATGGTGAAGGAGATTCTCGGTACAAAGATGATGGTTCCGACCCCTGTAGAAAGAAGAATTTTTACAAGGGATTGGGAACAGGGTTTTTCAGAATTTCTACGAACAAAAAAGGGGAGATTATTGGTTATAGCTGGAGCTTTTGCGAGAAGTCTACTTTTCACGTAAATGACGACAGTAATGTGGTAAATGAATATGATTTGAGAAAAGAGGGCAAGCATAAAGGAAAAGATGGAAGGCGGCATTTGGTTATAGGACGATTGAATCCACAATTTTTTAATTAACTCAACCCCAGTTTATCCAATAGCGTTCTAATTGATATTTTTAATTACACACTATAACTTTTGAGCATAGTGTGTAATTTTTTAATTAGAATTATTCCTTAATCGGTGCAGGGGCTAACAAGCCAGCCAAACCACCTAATGCACTAGAACCTAATGCGGTAAGGATATCAGGAATTTCCTCACCTTTAGCTTTTAGATAAACAGCACCAGTAATGGAAGAAATTAAGGTTAAAGCCAAAGCACTAACAACTATTCGATAAATCCATCTGTCAGTTTGTAAAGGTGTTCTCATATCTTTTTCCTCTAGTTCTGCAATTTGCGAAGTTGATATGTCAGATATAATTTGTTGTGAGGAGAATTCTATCTTTTGGGATTCAGTATTCAAATTATTTGGGTCGATATTGATAATAATATTACGTCTCATAATTTCAGCCACCTCATACTGATAGTTAGTGGACAGGAAATTAAACATATCGATATTAATTACTTCGTTAGTTTAATTACCTTATACTATTATTTAAACAGAGCGATTACTGAGATAAAAGCTGTGACATAACTTAGTAAGTAAAAGTTATTGGTTACTTATATAAAATTAAATTTTAATTTGGGTTAATAAAATAGTTTCTGGTAAATTATTCAGATAAAATCTACTATATTTCATGTCGTGGAAGTATCTTGTTTCTTTTAATAATAAAAAAATAGCGGGCACAATGCCCGCACTACAATACTTATTATTAATGACGATTAATTAATGACAACTAGGCAACAAAGGAATCATTCACAAAAGCAAGTAACTTCTCAAAGGAACCAGCAAAGCGATTTCTATCTACATTACCTCTTACACCTGCAACACTACCAGTTTCGGTATATTGCCAGAATATCCAACCGTTTCCACCCCAATTATGTGCAGGAACTAATGGTTTTGGTTTAGTGGTATAGTTAGCAACCCATAGAGGATATTTAGTAAATACTTCGGTATTATCCATATAGGTTGTCCAAAAACCATAGCTGGTATAGATTAAGCTTTTACGTCCTGTGGCACGTTCAACAGTATCTAACCATCTCTGCACTCGTTCAATCCTTTGATTGAGATTAATTTGCTTCCATTCTTCTTCGATATAGTCTGGATAATGTTCTAAATCCACTACAGGTGGCAAATCTTCCGCTTCCAAATCTCCTATAACTTTGAGAAGATTCTGCGCTTGTTCTTCAGGATTCCGCAAAGGACGGAAGAAATGATAAGCACCACGAATTAATCCAGCAGCTTTCATTTGTTTCCAGTTGTCGTTAAAGTATGGGTCAGTATAGGTAATCCCTTCAGTCGCTTTTGCAAAAGCAAAGGAAACATCGCTATTTTTTACAGTTTGCCAATCAATCGCATTACCATTGTGGTTAGAAACATCAATTCCGATTTCGTTGGTTGTTTCTCCCACAAGTAAAATTTCTACAGCATCGCTAGTAAGCTTCTGATTAGTCGAATCAAAACCATTAACAGTAATTCGTCGTTTTCCAGCACGATTAAAGGGATAATTGAGAGTCCAATTTCCTTCAAATACACGTACTTCTCCTAATTTGTAGATTTCATCTGCAATTAATTCAACTTTGACAATTTCATTTGCAGCTTCTCCTTGAAATGTAATTACATCACCAAGTTTGAGTCTAGAAAGATTTTGAGGTGCAATAAATTTGATAGACATTTGTGTTTCCTATATAGTTAGTAAATAAATGAGTATGTTTGAGAATGAGAATTAGAACAAAAATTAGAGAAAATAATTAACGTTTTTCTGGGAAATGTGCCCAAGTTTTTTCGGAACCGCTATAGCTTTTTGACTTTAGAAGCTTGTAAGAGTAGTGAAGATTTTCACCAGTCAAATCAGTGCGATATCCACTGTGGAAAAATTCTCCATAGGGGTCATTTACCCAAAAGCCTTTTTCGTCATATCCACGCAATACGATAATGTGTCCTGGTGGTGTAAATCTACCTGAGATGATTACAGGTTTTTTATTAGCAAGATGCAGCTTTACTTCATCCCAAGTCGCTTCCATTTTGAAAACATCAAATACACCATATTCGATGAATAAACGTCGTAAATGTTCGTGGACGTATTTATCCCATCCCTTGTTTTCAACAAACTTAAATAGTTCATCTTCAAGTTGTTGATTGCGATGCTTGGGGTGAATCTCAAAGTAAGACAAACACATTGCCACGCAAGTAACGTTACAAGTTTTAGTTGGCTGAAACCTGTTATCAAGCTGGCTAAAATGAGGCACGGGTAAATTTACTTTTGCTGGCAATTTATCGCCGAGTTTGTATTTACCAATTACTTTTAAACTATCATCACCAATTAACTCAATGTCTTTGATTTCAGCTATCCAAGTATTCCGACCTCTTAGAGAACCACCTTCAAAAGTAACCTTGAGATGGTCGCCCATTTCTAAATAAGCTAAAACTTCAAATTCAGTTTCAGCAGGTACATCAATTTTTTCGTTACTAGCTAATTCAATTAACGGTAATATTGATTGTTTGAAGACGGTATTATTAACGACTATCAGTTTCATGGTTTTCAATTCTATATATTTGATATGTTTTGATAGCAAAAAAAGCGTGTTATGCAATAAATTATTTTTTGATTTAATGCATCAGCTTTTTCTTGCTTAATTACATTTAAATAGAGAGATTACTGAGTTCAGATATGGGATATTAATGAGAATTAATGACTTATAACTTAGTAATTACTGAATTATGAATAAGATTTAATGAGAGATATAAATAAACAAAAAAAAAGAGAAGGCAATTTATTATTACCTCCTCTTACTATGCTTTTATCAGCGTGTTATTTATTAGTTAACTTCACATTGAAGATGCCGTCATAGATGATAAGTAGCTTGATATTAAGAATTTCTAGATTCGAGTTCTTTTCTACCTTCGGCTGCAATAGCTTCTAAAGTTTCGCACATTGCTTCTAAATCATCCACACCACCATCAACTAAATCAAATGCAATTAGCATAAGTTCTCTTCTAAGTTTGCGCGATATTTTCATTTTCATACTCCATATTTATAACGTTAAAGCTCTTGCTACAGAAAATAAAATGCTTAATTTTACCCTCAATCAAGAGCCTTTTCTCTTGCTTAATTACATTTAAAAGCAATGATTACTGAGTACAAATATGAGATATAAATGAGTATTAATGACTTATGTCTGAGTAATTACAATTTTTTAAAGACAGTTTGAAATAATTATAAGGATATCAAGCATTTGCCAGCATCTCTACAATAATCGCTTTAAAACTAATAGGTGATAAAGAATCAAATTTTTTCCTTTTAAGAATGTCTAAATGAGTTCATAAATTCATTTATAATTAGTTATTTTGAGATTGTTTTCTAACTGCACGGGCAATGAGGGGAGCCTTTTTTTCTAATCCTTGTAGAGTTAAATCTCCGTCCAAATATAATTGATACCATGATTGACGCTGGCGCAGAACTCTTTCATCATCGCGCAACCGCAACCGTTCCAATGTAAATTGTGCTTTTTGACGTTGTTGAGAGGGAACTTTATCTGTTAACACCAACTGTAAAGAAGGAAGGAGAATTTCAAACCAATCATCTCCTAAATCAAAAGGGTCAAGTACTTGGTCATCAAGCGTACCTTTACAACTATTAATCCAAGCAGAAGCAAAGCGTAAATTACTCCATTCGTAAGCCAAATTACGATAATTATCGCGGCTAAGATAATGCTCTACTGTACCAACTGGTTCGTACATTACTGAATATGCACAAAGATTATTAAACCCATCAGCTAAATCACTTTTAAAAGGCGACCAATAATCTCTAGTCCCTTTTTTTGGGTCGGGATTTTTTGCCAACCAAGCATTTCCTGGTTGTCGTGCTTTCTTATCAAAATTTGGTGGTTCGGGTGGAGGTTCAAACGGTATCATCTGCGTTATTATACCCCCGATAAGCCAGCAGAATTTCTTTTTTCTGATGTGACTATCCAACGCGCCCAAAATGGGTCATGTCCGGGTAAAAGTCTTTGTAATTCCTGATGAATTTGTGAGTGGGTTCTCAAGTTTTCTGGAAAAGCATTCAAATCATCATGACGCATCCAGGCTTCTGCGGCTTCAATGGCATTTTCTGCTTCTTTAGAACGGGCTTGTTTGAGTCCAAAAATTTCTGATGTCAACCATCCAACTATATCTCCTTGTTTTGACCAAGGTATTTCGTCAAGAGTGACTTCTTTATCTTCTAATTCAAATAAAAACAATCTATCTTCTTCCTCATTAAAATCTGGTTCTAAGGAAGCAAGTACAAGTGGGGAATGGGTAGTAACTAAAGCCTGTATATTTATATTATTTTGTAATTCATGCGCCACATCTAAAATAGCCGGTAAGATTACTCTTTGCCATTGGGGATGTAAGTGAGATTCAACTTCATCTATTAATAAAACTATTTGATTTATTGGCTTTTCTTGCCGCAGTTCAGACGCTTTTTTATGTTCGTACCAAGTCCATACTAATAGATAAGCTAGTCCCAAAATCCGCTTCATTCCAGCAGAAGCTTGAGTTACAGGAACGTTACCATAGGGCAAATTAACTGTAGGAATATCGCGCACGTCTTCCACAGAAACTCGCGTTGGTTCTCCAATTTCTATCCATTCGTGAGGGTGAGGTGCGAGTTTTTTAATGACGTTAGAAAATAGTTGAAAGGGATATTTATTGGGTTGATTTTGCCATGTAACCCAATCTTGAATCAAACCGTTACAAAGAACTTTACCGTTTGATTTTAAGCCGTTCCAAAGCTTGTCTGGATTAAAATTATAAGCATTATCTCGTTTACGTGCGGGGTCAAAAACTGAAAAACTCCCATCAACACGCACATAAATAATTAACTCTTTTAATAAGGGAGGCATTTGTAAATTACGCCATTGCTGCTCTGAGAAATCAAATTCACTTTGATATTCTTCTATGTTTTTTTCAATACCAACTAGGCAGTTAATTTTTGGGTTTTGTTCTTTATTTCGCTGTGGATAAGCGGATTGGTCTACCCAATTTCCAGTGATTACCCACCAAGCAACATCGAGTAAAAAACTTTTACCTAAACCGTTATCGCCCGTAAATATATTGAGTCTATCGGCAAATTCAACATCAAAATGGTCAGCCGGACCAACTTGCTGGAGGTGAAGTTCTTTCAACATTTAACTATCCGCTGCTATTGTAAACGTGTTTTAAACCGGAATTGTTGTCTTCTAAAAGTGAAAAGCTATATTTAACTATATTTTTCATAACTATTGAGCAACACCTCGCAATTCTATAAATAATCCACCATCCAAGGGTGAGACTTGATTCCGTTATTTTTTTGGTAAATGTATAATACAGAACTTCCTACCAATCAGTCTGATTTTGTAGAACTACTCCGCCGAGTTTTGGCGGGTGAAGAAGTTGTTCTTTCTCAAGCTGGCAACAGGATTGCCCGCATTGTGCCTGTAACAAGGCAGCCATCACCGAGAATTCCAGGATTAGACCGCGGTAAGGTGGTTATCGCTCCTAACTTTGACGAACCGTTACCGGAGGATGTTTTGGACAATTTTCTCAACCCCCATTGCATCCAAAATAAAAACATTACTTGACGGGCACCCATCTGCAACGCTTCATTCGTCGGCGTGTTCGTTGAATGCCGACTCCAAACGAAACGGCAAGCACCCAGGATTAACAACTGCCCAAGCTTCTGCTTCTGCTACTAGTACGGAGCATTCAGAATCCAGGTAGAGCTGGTACTTAGCGATTTCTTCCAAACGCCGTCGCTCTTTTCCTCGTAGCAATGTCCCTGTCATCACGCAATATCTCCTCACTACTTTCTTGGCTTCGGATATGGCTTTGAGTCGCAACCTAGTAGCCTGTTTTATCTCTACAATTGATAAGTTTTGATTATCGCTTTTTTCAGGGTCGCCGCAGTTACTTGGGTATTTAGAATGCTTATCAGAAGTATTTTCTGTTGATTGAAGATAATTTAGGGATTCTAATGAGTTATTTGAATTATTCAAATTGTTTGAACTATCAGAATTGTTGTTGAAGTTATTTAAATTATTTAAGTTATTAAGAAAATTTACATTTTCAATTTCTACAGGTAAATTCTCAATTTCTGAATCTTCAACCTTGGAATTTAATTCATAATTCAATTCATCATCTGAATTATTAAAACAATTTACATTTTCTGAGTCTTCAACTTCTGAATTTTCAAGCTCTAAAGTTTCAGTCTCCTGATTCTCAGTGCTATCAAAGACTTCAGGAGCAGACGACTGCCCTTGAGGGGCAGCGTCATAGGGAGGCAAGCAAAAGACCTTCATATAGGAGGAATGCCCGTACTTGCTTATGTAGCAAGGGTTCTGGGCATTTTTATTTTGGTCAACCTGTATTTTTTGCTCAAAATGCCCGTACTTCCTGATTTGGTAAGAATTTGAGCTATTTTCTGCCCAGGGGTCTTCCACATAAAATTTCGGATGCCACAGATGTAGATATTTCCGCAGAGTTTCTTGAGAAAGGGTTTTTCCAAAACGCAGCTTGTATTCGGCACTTATTGCCCTTGCACGGTCAGTGATACCGGATGGTAAGCCCGTTCCCCATTCCAAGGCTTTTACCGACCAACGGATTCTTCTTTGGGCTTCTCGACTGCGCTGAGAGCAAATTGCTTTACGACGGTCAAATGGTATTACATTATCTGGAGTGAAGGAAGAGGAAACGGGGAAGGAAGAATTTTGAGGTAATCCTCTGGTTCCTTCTTGCTTCTCATTCCTTCCACCTGCGATGCCTTCTCTCTGAGACGCTACGCGAAGGGCAAACTCCCTTGGGGTCATCGCTTCTGAGAATGTGGCTGCGAATGTCTCTAATGGACGTTCTGGGTAGCTGGGATACTTGGAAAACCATTTATTGTTGATGCTGCAAGCAACCCACTGACGCACCCTAGCTTCTATTTCATGTTGGTGTCCGCAATATTCTGTGTAACCAGGGGCGTTTGTAGCGACTTCTAAGGCGTATTTAACTACTTCTTCGTACTCCAGTTCCAAAAACACTATGCCGTAGCCTACAAGGACTTGTAGATAGGTATTTGTTTGTCCTTTACCAGTCCATCCAGTGGCGATGATTTCTTCCCATTCGGTACGCCATTCCAGAGCATTTTTGGAGAAAGTTTTTTTGTACCTTTCTTTGGTTATCTGTTTTCTGGCTCTTGTGGCAAATCTTTTAAGTTTTGTTAAATCTTGGCGACTTGCTGCATGGTCGCAGTGGTCTAAGAAGATTTCTACGCTGTCGCTGATTGGTTCTAAGTCTTTGTTTAATAGTAAAGCACCGCTACGGGGCTGCATGGGACAGCGAATGGCTTTGTAGCTGGTGACTGTCTTTGTGCCGTAGAGTTTGGCGTTGGGGAAGACTTCTAAGTGTCCTTGACGGATGTTGAAACCTGCTTTTTTTAACGCTTTTTCTAGGGCACAAGCGAGTGAGAAGGTTGGTAGCTGGGCTGCAAGGGGGATTATTAGGTGGTAGCCACCACTGTAGCTTGATTGGATGGGGACTGTATCGGCGATGCCAATCGCTTCTAGGGCGTATTGGATTTGTTGGACGGATTCTAGATTATGGTATTCACCTCCTTCATCTAAATCAATCACCCCAAAATTAGTGGTGTTCCCAAAGCGAATACCTACCAGTTTTTCATCATCTTGGTGCAAACTCCAAAGTGTAGAGGCATGGAGGTAATGTTTTCTAGTCAGCCATGCGGGTTTTTCCTCCGTAGACGTTGCAGGAGCTACTATTGCACCTCTTGGATAGTAGAAGTATTTCACATAGCGTTTACCCACAGGGTCAGCAGGTACATGAAATTTAATTTTTTTATTGCAAGAACTATTAGGGCTTGAATTAGGCTTACTGCCTGGGTTTTTTGGTAAATACATATCGCGGCTCCGATTTTGAATCATCGGGACAGCCACTTTGTTTTGGTTAATTTCGCTCCACGTCACCTAGAATGAAAACAAATCTTAATAATCGAATTGCTGGGGTATTTTTCCAGCGTGCTGAGACAACTACCAATCGTCTCGCGGTTTTTTCGGTCTGTGAAACGGATGGAACTAGGACTACTACAACAGTAGGAACTAGGACTATCACAAGGCGAACAAGGCGAACAAGGCGAACTACCGCTTTAATGCGATGTTTTCTGGTGTTTTCTTCTGGCTCTTCTACACGGAACGGGATTAACCAAGCACAAGGGAGGCTGCCCCGCTTTTTCTTATCAATAATTGTGATGATTTCCTGACATATGAAAATAATTTGATTTTTTATATGCGCATACCTCCTCCCTGTTTTGGTTAACAAAGCTTTCCAAATGGAGGATTTCCGCGTTTTAGTACAGCCGTCTGCGTCAGTGCATGAATCTTCACCAGAAATTTTCGATATAAAAAATGTTATTACGTGGCGAAAAAAAGCTGTACAGACAGGCATATCTTGTAATAAGATATGCATAGAAAAACGTGGTGGTGTCTCTACGTTTGGAACCTTAGACAGTGAAGAAGGTCTGCAAACAATCCACACTGGCTAGGTTATGTGAGATACAACCCTCCGTTGATATTAATTTATAGGGCAGGAAAGCTTATTCAATAAGTCTTTCTTGTCCTCTAAATATATTCATTCATTTACAACCTCCTCAAATAAATCATTCGACTGATTAACTGTTAAGAATTGCTAAGAGCTTATTTACTTATTGCTGTCTTTATGGATAGCAGCAATAATTGTTATGCCTGAACAAAACTAATGCACCTATCATACTATTGCTAGGGAGAAAAGGTAAAAGAAATTGCAAAAAAGAGTGAAAAATACGCTCCTGTAGAAGAAAGGTAGTAGAAGAAGTTATAAGAGCATCTTCAGCAAAGAAGAATAGATTTTTCCCAAAGGAATAAGTCAAGAAATCATGATTTTTTAGATACTTGCACATCATGAGCTTCTTAGTACTCACTCCTCAATCATTTCCTTAGCTTTATCTTGAGCAAGCCATATTGCGATCGCTTGCTCAAGTCCATCACTATGACTTACCCCCCTCACGGTGCAGGCAATTTTGAATTGCTTAGCCATTTCATTGGGTATATGTCCACTTATTTGAGAATAATTTGGGTCGTCCCGCTTAGAAACCACAGTTAGTCCATCATCAAACACACTTAAACACCTCTATATTCCCACACGACTGTAAGGTTCTTAATCTTAGTTTACGCACGAATACACGAATTCGTGTATAATAAAGCTATTCTATCATCAACACATAAACAGTCGAATTACATCAAAACATTGAAAACTCTTGTCAGGACTATGTTTTAAGGATTATAAAAATGATTTATTGCCTCTAATGGTCCAAGTTATCTCCTAAGTTTCCAAGGGTATTGATACATGGTTCAAAGTTATTGACATATCCAATAACCAAGAATTTAGGGATAGTCACAAACTTGATACATCATCACAGCATACTTAAGCACTTAGAGTAGTATTAAACACATGGCAAGCAAAAATTACTTAAGAAAGTATAGAAAGCTCAGAAGTATTTACGAGCAGACTTTAGGGAAGAAAGTCTCGGACATAACTTGGTACAGATTAGTAGCTTCGATGAAGCGTCATCTAGGGTTTGCAGTAGAAAATCCTTCCAGCGTTCGGATAGTCAGGTCAGTTGCACAATTTAAGTTGCGCTATAAGCGATTTTCGTTTACCCATGAAGATTTCCAAGAATGTTGGGAGGTCTTTAAAAAGTATAGAAATAGCAATCAAACCTTTACCTGCGGCTCGTTTCTGCACGACTTGACAAAAACATTAGAGATAAAAGAAATACCTAGAAGCACGAAATATCACTGGTTTAGTCGTTGTGGATTATCTTATTCAGCGAATAGAAGGTTCAATAACAATGATTTTGCTTTAGTTGCACTTGGAGCAGCTAAATGGGCATTAAATAAGCGCATTGCTGCTTCAAATATCAAATATAGTCAGCCCAGAGTTGATTTTTTAACCATTGAACATACATAACTCTAGTTTGAATTTAAAAGTCAAAAAGTTAAAACAAAAAGTTCAACAATTTTGAGTTCCAAGCAGATGAATTGGAGAAAACAACATGGCTACAACGAAATTTCAGAACAATGTTCGGACAAGATTATATAAGCAAAATTATCAAGGTTTTTCACAGAAAGATTTTTTAGAAGCAGCTAAGAATATAGGATGTGATGATTTAGAGAACCCTACCAAAGAACAAATCAAAGCAGGGGTAGAGTACCTGATTGATAAACATAATCAATCTCTAGCTGTCTCTGATGATGAAAATGCTATCGAGTCTTGGTTTGAATCAGAATCTACCCAACCAACAGAAAATTCAAACCAAGATTTAACAGACTTAGAATCTACTCAACCAGCATCTACAAACAATTCAACAGCTATCACCAACCAACAAACAGAGCAGTTGATATCAATGCAAGCCGAATCCTTGGGAGTAGAGCTAAACGAATCAGAGATTAACAACATCTCCCAGACCGTCAGCGACTCATTCACCGACTTTGTTAGCGCAGTAGAAACCATCAACTCACTAATCAAAGAATACGCTCAAATCAAACTTGATGACCTAGAGCAACGAATCGAAAACTCCAACAACAACCTAAAAGACTACATCGAGCAAAGAACCAACACTTTGCAACACAAAACCCTAGACGGAGCATTCAGAACCAAGGAGGTGTTAGAGCAAAAAAGCTCTAATCTTAAAAGCTTCTCAGAAAAACTATCATCCCTCTTCAAAGCAGGTTGAACAAGGAGTAAGAAGTCGGAATAAACTCCAACATCGTCCTAACTTCAAACAAACTCAAGAAGGTAACAACTCAACATTTACTAGTTCCTTAAAACTGCTATCAATCCTCATTCCTGCCTTATTTCTAATAGATTACAGCTACCAATCAATCAGACATCACATCAAATACCAAGCCTATCTAGTACGCAAAAACAGGATAGAGCAATACCAACAGTGGATGGAATATCAATGCACCCAAATACTAACCAAAGAAAGGGAGAATAGATGTGCGCAATACTGGAAAGCTAAAAAACTTGGTTTCTTCCAAATCAAGGAACCTAGAAAAACAACTAAAGAAATTTAACGTTTCCACCAACTTAGTTTACAAAGCACTTACAGGGGATAAAGAAGCATTAAAACTCATTGGTCAACTAGGAAATGACGGAGCAAAGATAAGCGAATTCGCTCCCAAGGTCAAAGAGAACATGCTAGCTGCCATCAAGGGTGCAGAAGACCTAAATACAACTTTAGCAGCCATATACAAGCAAGCAGGAGTGAGTGGAGAAAGAATCGAGAGAGAAGTGCAATCAGCAATACTTGCAGATAATAAACTAAAAAATCAACTCTCAGAAATTACTATTGATTTTGGATTAAGCCAAGACCGAGAAGAACTCAGACATAAACAAACAAAAGCTCATATACGCCTCAAACATTGGGTATCCAATCATATGATGCATATAGACGGCGATTACAAGATGCTTCAAGAAGAATTAAAAACAGAAGTACGCCAACAAACCATTGATTTACAGCATGATAAAGAACTAGGTAAGTATTACCTAGAAGCTGGGGATAGTGCTAGAGACGACCTCAAACCTAAGAAACAATATGCACAACGCTCAATAGTTCAAAAGATTAAAGATACAATTCTAGGCTTTTAAAATACTCCCGCCATTTAAGGTCTTAATCTTCCATTAAAATACCTATTTTCTAACTTGAAAAAGGCAGAAGGCAGTCCCTCCGGAAAAAAATTTACCACCAGGTATGAAAGTGTTTTTCTCCCCCTGCTTCCCCTGCTTCCCCTGCTTAGAAGTCAGAAGGAAATTAACTTACTACTTAAAAACATGAATCCTTACGACATAGAAGATGATTTAGAACAATCAGAAACCACTCCAGATACACCATTACCACAAGAGTTAACAGAGCATCTAGAAGAGCGTAAAAAGCATAGACTACAAGTCATACATACAACAGAATTAGTCCAGAAATATTTTATAAGTTGGTCGCTAAGCGTAACTGGATTTTTTCTAGCAAGACTACTCTTATTAATTAACGGTGGTGCATCTTTATGGCTTGCAGCAGGACTATGTTTCTCTGTTTGTTCAATCACCTCAGTAATAGGACTATCAGGATTTAGAGCAAATTACAACAATGGACTTGAGGTAGAAGGAATGGATAAACCTTTGAGAACAATTGGTGGATTTGTAGTTGCTGCTGGAACTACTTGGTTAGCAATCAAAGACTATCAATACTTCCAGCAAATAACCTACGATACAGCACATCAAATCAGTGCAGATATTCAGACAATTTATCAGAAAAGACCTTGGTTAGACCCTTGGTTATCAATTGGTATTGCAGCAGCTATATTAATTAGTTCATTATTTCTAATTAGTAAAAGATGAATAGAAATAAAATTGAACTATTAGCCATTGGAGTATTAGCAGTTGTCGGTAAAATCGGCTTCTGCTTTTCCCATTCACACCGACCTTATGAGTTAGCACAAATCCAATTCTGTCCCCAAACAGCTAATACTAAGTCCAATATCCTCAAAGATAAGCACAAAGCCAATAAGCTCAAATACTATGACCTACAAGCACAGGAAAAGCTAGATAAAAATTATTGTTATACACCCCGCTATGTCTTAGCAGAAGAGTGGGATAAGTATGGTAGATATGGCTCTATCATCCCATATATGGGCAGTACAATAAGTCTAGTCAGCATCATCAAGCGGGATAATCCTTATCAAATATACGGTAATATCACCTCATTATTAGGACTTTGGGGAATTAGTTTTGTCTTGATTATTAGAGTCAATAGATTAAAGAAAACTGACTATCAATTAGCACAGGAAGAGAAAACTACAGCTTATCAGTTATGGCAGCAGAATAAATATAAAAGAGAAATCAAATCTCATACTTACCAACTGCATACTGATAAGATGAAAGACTCATTATCTCAACTAGACCTAGAAGAAAGAATTGAACTAGGAATAACCGATGATGAGAACGAAGCGATAAAAAACCAACTTATAAAAGAAGACTACTTAAAAGCAAGAGCTGTAACTCATTCTCAAATGGATAAAGAGATAGCAGCTAACATCCTTGATAAACACAAATCAGAAAAAGAAATAGCTAGATTAAATAATAAAAAATCAATCTCTCCATCAAACGCAACTCAACCAACTTCTCAACAACTGATTAACTCCCTCATAGAAGCCCTTAAAACCCATGAAGACGGCTGGCTATACTCAATTATCAAAAACGCCAAACCCCTGTGGTTGATTGGCTCTCAGGGTAGCGGAAAAACTAATACAGCAGCAGCGATCGCATTAATTCGTAAATACTGCTTCTCGGCACCAATCTACCAACTGATTGATAGACACGCTACTGGGGAAAACTGGGAAGTATGGAAACTGCTTGATGCTGTACTCAAAGCGGAGTCAGAAGAAGAGATAGGACAAGCGATTATAGATGCAACTGATAGATGGTTGCAGCGAATTAAAGAAAAACCTTCTACCAAACAACAAATAATTATTGATGAATTTACCAACCTGAAGAAAATTTATAGTTGTAAAGAAGCTGCGATGAAATTCTTCTCCATGCACCTTACAGATACTCGTAAAGCCAAAGAATACTTTATTGGTGTTAACCATTATTTTACAAATGAAAGTACCGTAGAAGGAACATTTGAAGCCAGGAAATCAGGAACAATTCAACTTAAAAAGTTTTCCGCTAATGGAGAAACACCATTATCTAGAGTGCAAATTGTACATGGTTTGGTAGATGAGAATGGTAACGAATTAGAAGAAGTAGAAAGAACATTACCCAATTGGTTGGAAGCGAATAATATTTATAGGCATTTTAATGGGAATGCTATTAACTTTGAATGAAACAATTATGAGATAATATTTAATATTACATTTATAGAAAATATAATTATTCAAAGTAAATTAATTAAATGGACATAAATATCCAAAAAGAAGAAGTTAGTTATGCATATATATATGCTGTCGTATCGGCAGCAGGTTATTCATTTCAAATAGCACCAAGACCGATGGATATAGGTGGAATAGATATTATTATTTCAGGTGAAGAACAAGAATATTCTTTATATCCACCGCGTTTAGAAGTACAAGTCAAATCTACTTCTAATCCTGTAATAGATGATGAATTTATTAGATATCCACTCAAACTTAAAAATTATAACGAACTGAGAAAATCAAAAACTCTAGTTCCTAAAATCTTAGTTATTATTTTACTTCCCGATAACCCCGAAGAATGGGTCAATCAATCAGAAGAAGAATTATGCCTGCGCCGATGTGGATATTGGCTATCATTAAAAGGACAGCCAGAAACGCAAAACATAGAAAGCGTTACAGTTTATTTACCGCGTCAGCAGTTATTTACAGTTCATGCTGTAAAAAGCATTATGGAACAAATCGAAGCTAGGGGTCAAGTATGAAAGCGATTGTTAGTGATGTGGAAATGCTTAAATCCATAGAACCATGCTGCGTGTCAAGTTATTTAAAATCTAAAGGATGGCATGAAAGAACTCGCGTACCAAATGAAGTTTCTGGATGGACTAGAGATACTTTTGCCTCCGATAAATTAAAGATTTATTTACCATTAGACCCTAGCTTTGATGACTATCCGTCCCGTATGTATGAAGTCATAGAAGTTTTAGAAAAAGCCGAAAATCGTTCCCAACTTGATATATTAAGCGAACTTATTACCATCGTTCATAACGTTGCTGTTCAAGGTGTTGTAATCCAGATTGATACACCCGATTCGGAACATTTGAATGGTGAAGTTACCCTGGTGGGTGTGGTAGTTGATAAACTCAGAAAAATAAAAACAGAGCTAAAAAAGCATGACTATATTTTAGCTATTAAAGCTTATCAAGAGCGGTTAATAATTACTTGTCAAGGTGACTTAATCAAAGAAAAGAATGCCTTTATATTGAAAAATCCATCTAATATTATTTTAGAAAATATTGAGTAATTTTTTTTATAAAAAACATAAGGTGGTCAGAGGTGAACTATCCTAATTTTTACGAATTAGTAATTAATTGGTTATCCCAACGTCAATTCATTCAAAGATATATCCACAATTAAACGTCGATTCGTAAGCCATTGACGACCAAGTAAAACTTCTTTTAAACCTTCACCAACATGAACAGGGATATCGTATCCTTCACCATCAAAATCAACTTTACCAATATAAATATCAAATTTTACATCTCCTCGTGCAGTCCGCATTGTTTGTTCGCGTAAACGTTCCCACCCAAGTCCATCTATATCTTGCTCATCAATTGCTAACCAGTAAGAAAAACCAGTATCAAGCATCGCGTCTACTGGCAACTCTAATCCATCAGATGCTATCAGTGAAATTTCAAAAAGTAGTGCATCCTCATCACCCAAAAATCCGTTCATTATATTGTGCCGCAAGCCCCAGTTTCATTAATTCGGAAAGTATGATGGATTTTACCAGGATGCTTATCACGACATTGATGGGAAGCTACTTCTAAATCTTTATCAATAAAATACTCACCACTGTCCGGCTCAACAGCAATATACCAGTTATAATGGGTCTCAATTAATTCCGATTTAACTTTATCAAAAATAGGTTTACAGCGCTGGTAAAAAGCCTCGCGTTCTGCTCTTTTGTGCGCAAATTGTTCTTCCGTCCACTGTATTTCGGGGAATATTCGTCCTCGACGAGCAGTTCGAGTAGATTTATTTGAATTCATAGTAACGCTGCATTTTTCTATTATTATAATCTGCGCTTGTCAGCGACGTTCCAGTAATAATTATAGAAGACGAAGTTATGGTCAAATTAACGGATGATATAAACCAGTATCTTGATTGTATTCCCACCCAAGATTAGAAGTATCCCGATGCTTGCACCATGCCACAAAATGTGGTGATGGCAAATCAGTTCGGCTCTTTATTAAAGTTTCTAGGTTAACACCTAATCTTTTAGCTAAATTTTCTTCCGTTAATGGCTGAATTTGTGGACTTTGCCCTTGATAAGAAGAATTTTTATAGCGAGATTTACTCTTTTTATTAGGTTGGTTATTTATGTAATTTTGTATCTGTATAATAGCATCAGTAAATTGATTCATTCTCGCCATAATTTCTTCAACTTTTTCTTCTAAATTGTCGATACGTTTGGCATGATATGATTCATTATTACTATATTTATCTCCAGATTTTAACTCTAGTTTATCGAGACGTTCCATTATTTCCAATATATTTTTAGAAGTACGAGTATACCCACTATTACTGTCACTTTCTAAATTAGAAATTAACTCTTCTAATCCTTGAAGAATCTCACTTGTTTTTCCCTGACGATGTAACTGAGATAATGAGCGTACCGCTCCAATTAAAGGAGTAGGCACGCGAATCATTTGACTAGGCTTATGTTCTGGAGGAGTATCAGACATCTGATATCAAAAAGATAGCAATGATATCAGAATATCTCGTATTGGATGCACGTAACACAAAAACTGTAAAATACTATCGAAAAGAAAAATTTTCGATAGTAGTTTATTATGTTACTCCCAGACAAGTTGCATACCGATATAGTTTCTAATCCTTTTGCCATTGCAGCAGAACGCGATTTGTTGCAGGAGTTATTGGTGGGGAAGCGCAACAAAAGTACCCGTCATGAGTATGCTAAGGATTTAAGAAAGTTTTTTCAAGCTGTGGCAGCAAAGGAACCGACACCTGAGTTGGTGGCGCAGTTTTTACAGATGGAAAGGTTTTCTGCTGTAACTTTGGTGTTGCGGTATAAGGCACAGTTAATTGATTTGGGACTGAAGGAAGCTACCGTTAATCGGCGGTTGGCGGCAATTAAGGCGTTGGTTAATTATGCTTATAATGTAGGCAAGTGCAGTTGGACTTTAGCCGATATCAAAAGTGAAAAGGTAAAACAGTATCGGGATACGACGGGGATTAGTCCAGAAGCTTTCAAAAAAATGTTAGCAATACCTGATAGGGATACGTTGAAAGGTAAGCGGGATTATGCTTTACTGCGGCTGCTGTGGGCAAATGCGCTACGCAGAGAGGAAGTATCCCGATGTAATATTGAAGACTTAGATTTAGAAGTAAAGACACTAGCTATTCTAGGGAAGGGACGGGGTACGCAGAAGGAAAATATTGATTTGCATTCCAAAACTTGTGCGGCGCTTCAGGATTGGTTATTGGCACGGAAGGAATTAGACATTAAGCAACCGTTGTTCGTTTCTTTACGTCCGCGCTACGGGCACAGGTTGACAGGTGACGGTATCCGCAAGATTGTGGCAGGGATATCTAAGAAAGCAGGAATTTCTAAAATCATCAGTCCGCATAAAATTCGGCACTCTTCGGTTACAGCTGCGCTGGATGCGAGTGAAGGGGATGTTAGAAGCGTACAAAAGTTAAGCCGTCATGCTTCTTTAAATACTTTGATGATTTACGATGATAACCGTACTAAGGCACAAGGTAAGATTACTGCGCTTTTGGAAGATTTGGTTTGAAATACCAACGTGCTTTTAAGTACCATCCGGACTCATCATCTTAATCGCCGATAAAGTTCAGTATTTTTTTGCATTACGTAATTAATAGCTTCGGTAAAATCACTTTTAGGATGATTTAATAAATCTTCTACACTCGCAGATAATAACT
>ERZ1740062.354-NODE-354-length-27839-cov-4.906277_pt1 | contig 27839 bp, 26 predicted proteins | sample MGYA00581741_ERZ1740062 | MGnify/ENA primary metagenome ERZ1740062 (study PRJEB43018, sample SAMN04849747) | marine metagenome | isolation source: floating plastic debris | place: Pacific Ocean | collected 2008-09-01 | study: EMG produced TPA metagenomics assembly...
CGACAATAATATCTTGCAGTGAACGGCCAATCAATTCATAATCGCTACGAAACAAACCGGCTACCAAGCCACCGAGGTTCCCCCATTGCTGAATACCATCTTTTAAGGTGATTTTGGTTTTGAGAATATTTCGGGAATCGGAGGTTTTCACTTCGATTTGTGGATGAATGACTGTGGCATACAATTCTTCCGGAGTAGGCAGAGGCACAATATCCAATGGTTTGTAGCTTCTCACTAAAGTGAATCCACCGAATAGGGCAGGCGCCACATTGTCGGCATGTGCTACTTGACTAGCAACTTTTTCACCTTGCATGGCAAAACCAACTAATTCTGATGGTGAAAAGGGTTTCCCCAAAAGGGCATTCATTGCCCAAACTGCTCCCGCCGAACTGGCAGCACTACTTCCTATGCCGCTTCCTGGTTTAATGTTTTTATGGATTTCGATATCAAAACCTCCATCGTATTTAGCTTGCGCTAACAACGCTAATCCGGCTACTCCAGCAACGTTCTTTTCGGTTTCCAAAGGGAGGTCTTGACCGATAATTTTAGTGATTCGGATTCCTTTTTCGGCGGTTTTCGCCACAATCATTTCATCACCCACCGTATCTAAGGCTGCACCTAGCACGTCGAATCCACACGAAATATTTGCGATGGTAGCAGGACAAAAAACTTTAATGCTTTCCATATTAAAAGTTTCCGATTCGAATAATATCCGCAAAAATACCAGATGCCGTTACATCAGCACCCGCACCAGCCCCTTTAATTATCAGAGGTTGTTTGGTATAACGCTCTGTGTAAAAGAGCACAATGTTGTCGCTGCCTTCCAAATTGTAAAAATCGTGCCCTTCTGGAATGTGTTGAAGACCCACACTTGCCTTGTCTTCATCAAATTGTGCCACATACTTCAATCGAGAATTTTGCTCGGCGGCTGCTTTAAAAAGTTGTTGAAAATGGGATTCGTGAGTCTTTAGGGTCTCAAAAAAGGCATCTGTAGATTCCGCTTGTAGACTTTCTTCTGGAAGAAAAGTGGTATTCTCAATGTCTTCTAAATCTAATTTTAGACCACTTTCCCGAACTAAAATTAGAATTTTTCGCATCACGTCAATACCACTCAAATCAATAGTCGGGTCAGGTTCGGTGTAACCTTCCTCTTGCGCTTGTTTCACGACGTCGTGAAATGTGTTGTTGGTATTGAAGGTATTGAATACAAAATTCAAACTACCTGACAAGACTGCCTGTATTTTTAGGATACGGTCCCCTGATGCAATCAAGTTTTTAAGGGTATCGATAATAGGTAGTCCAGCTCCCACATTCGTTTCAAAAAGCAGGGGAACTTGATACCGCTTTGACAAACTTTTCAAATTTTTGTAGTTATCGTACTCAGAGGCACAAGCAATTTTGTTGCAGGTTACTATAGCAATGCTGTTTCTTAAGAAATCAGCATAGGTTTTGGAAATGACTTCGCTGGCCGTATTATCCACAAAAACGCTGTTGCGCAGGTTTAAGCTTAAAATGCGTTGCAGAAATTCTTGAGGGTTGGCTTTATCTCCCTCGGCTAATGAACTTTCCCAGTTGTTCAAATCAAAGCCTTCATCATTAAAATGCATGGTTCGTGAATTGCTTAACCCAATCACGCGAATGTTGAGTTGTAGCTCATCTTTCAGATAACTTTTTTGTTGATGTAGTTGCTTCAATAGCTTTCCGCCGACATTACCCACACCCATGATGAACAGATTGACCTGCTTGACGTTTTCTTCAAAGAAGACCTCATGCAAGGCGTTCAGGGCTTTTTTTACATCTTCCTTTTGAATCACTGCGGAGATATTCCGTTCCGAAGCACCTTGCGCAATGGCGCGAATGTTGACATTGTTTTTGCCTAAAGTGCTGAACATTTGCCCGCTCAAACCTTGATGGCTTTTCATATTATCGCCGACTAGCGCAACAATGGCCAAGTCTTTTTCGATTTGAAGTGTCTTGATTTTGTGGGTAGACATTTCGTAAGCAAAAGTTTCTTTTACCGCATCAACTACTTTGTCAATATCCTTTTCGGCAATGCCCACACAAATCGAATGTTCAGATGAAGCTTGGGTAATCAAAACAACACTAACCTCATTAACAGAAAGGGTTTCGAAAAATCGTTTTGAGATGCCTGGTATGCCTATCATTCCCGGACCTTCCAGTGACACAAGGGCAATGTCTCCTACATGGCTTATCCCGCGCACGGTGTTCTGGGCTCCATTGTGATTTTCGGATATCAGCGTGCCAGGTTCATGGGGAGCAAAGGTATTCTTAATCCAAATGGGAATATTTTTTTGAAGTACCGGCTGAATCGTAGGCGGGTATAAAACTTTTGCCCCGAAATGTGACAGCTCCATGGCTTCTTCATAGCTAATATTAGGGATGTATTTCGCTTGTTTCACCCATTTCGGATTAGCGGTGTACATACCACTGACATCCGTCCAAATTTCAAGGCTTTCAGCATCTATGCAACCTGCAACTATGGCTGCTGTAAAGTCAGAGCCACCTCTTCCTAATGTAGTGTAATCGCCGGTTTTACTTGCGGCAATAAAACCGGGGAGGATTATAATATCATTAGCTACATTAGAAAAATAATCACCGCATCTTTGGCCCGTAGCAACAAAATCTACTTGGGCATTGCCAAAAGAAGTATCGGTTACGACTAATTCCCGGCTATCTTTAAAACTAGCTGACAGTCCTTCTTCTTTTAAAAATTCAGAAATGATATAACTGGAAAGTAATTCTCCATAGCCTACGATGCGGTCAGATAATTTTGGAGTCAGCTCACCAATCAAAAAAGCGCCTTCGAGCAAGGTTTCCAAAACATTCAATTGGCTTTTTACCTTACTGAGCACCGAACTTTGTTTGGTAACGGGTAACAATTCCTTTATAGTAGTGAGATGACGTTGCTCAATGGTTGCAAGCGTCTGGGTATACCCTTCATCACGTTGTGATGCCATGGCACTGGCGGATAAAAGCATATCCGTGACACCACCAAAAGCAGATACAACCACTACCTGATTGGTTTCAGTAGTTTCGTTGAGTATGGATTTAACTTTGCGTATGTTTTCGGCATTGGCGACCGAAGTGCCACCAAATTTTAGAACCTTCATGGATTTTAGGTTTAGAATAAAAATACAGTGTATAAAGAATCGACGGAAATAATGAATAGCTTACCCCAAAGGGGTGGTAGTAGTAGTGAAGTAAGTGAAAGTTGCTTTCATAATTCGACGTGTCGACACGACACTGATTTTTACAAGGTAAAAGTAGTATTTTTGAGAGCTTCATCAAATGACGCGGAAATTTTTAAGTAATCCTCAGTTTTGTAAAGGTTTTGTTGGAAAATGAAAATTTTAACTGCTACGCAGATACATCAAGCTGATAAATTCACAATTGAAAAGGAGGGTATCGATAGCGATATTTTGATGGAGCGCGCTGCTCTTGGCATTTTTGATTGGATTAACCAACGTCTTAAAGGAGCTCCCAATGTTTTTCGGATTTTTTGTGGTGTCGGCAACAATGGCGGTGATGGTATTGCTTTGGCCCGGATGCTGCATGAAGCTGATTTTAATGTAGCCGTTTATGTAGTCAACTTTAGTGAAAAAAGGTCCGATGATTTCTTGAAGAATATGGCGCGTTTAAAAGAACGAAAGCTTTGGCCGGAGTTTCTAAATGCCACATCAGCTCACCCAGAAATTAGACTGGATGACATTATTATTGATGCCATCTTTGGTATTGGATATAATCGTCCCATGGATGGTTGGGTGCAAAAACTGGTTCAAAGTTTAAATACCTCTGAGGCGTTTGTTTTATCAGTGGATGTTCCCTCGGGGATGCCACAGGATTGGGTGCCTGACGAAAATGCCGTGATTCATGCCAATCATGTTTTGAGTTTTCAGGCTCCAAAACTTTCTTTTTTTCTACCTCAGATTGGAGTTTTTCTGGAGGGATGGCAAGTGCTGGACATCCAATTGGATCCAGAGTTTTTAGCAAACGTTGATACTGATTTTTTATATGTCACGGAGGATTGGGTACGACCAATGCTCAAATTTCGAAAAAGATTTTCCCACAAAGGTACCTATGGTCATGCCCTTGTAATTGGTGGTTCCGAGGGCAAAATGGGAGCCGTACAGCTGGCGGCCAAAGCCTGTTTGCGTTCCGGTTGCGGCTTGGTTTCGGCCTACGTGCCCAAGTTGGGCTATGTACCTCTGGAAACTGGACTCCCTGAGGTTATGGTGCTTACCGATAAGGGTGAGGAAAGAATTCTGGATATTCAGTTGCCTTTTGTTCCCACTACGGTGGCACTGGGTATGGGACTTGGTATGGATAGCAGAACAGAGGAAACTTTTGGACATTTCTTGAATTCGGTCGATTTTCCAATTGTAATTGATGCGGATGGCATTAACCTCCTCGCGAAGCGCAATGATTTCAAGGCGCTTATTCCCAAAAACAGCATTTTGACCCCGCATCCTAAAGAGCTTGAACGACTGTTGGGCGGTTGGAAAGATGATTACGATAAATTGGAAAAAGCGCAGCAGTTTTGTAACGACCATCAATGTATCTTGTGTCTGAAAGATGCGTATACCATTGTTATCAATGGTGAAAAAGGATACATCAACAGCACCGGAAATTCCGGAATGGCAACAGCCGGCTCTGGAGATGTACTCGCGGGTATTTTAACCGGACTCTTGGCACAAGGTTATGCGAGTTTAGACGCTGCCATTTTCGGCGTTTACCTTCATGGCGCTGCTGGCGATATCGCTGCATCCCAACTTGGGGAGCACGCGATGATAGCCTCAAATATTACTGAATTTCTTGGAGCGGCTTTTTTAAAGCTGCAGGGCAAACATGGTAAGGAATAAGCCCTTACTTTCTTTTATTTCCCAACCTTCTTTTAATCCAAGCCAAGGCGTTATCAAATTCGATAAAGAATTCCATAGTGTTCTTGTAAAAGAGCTTCTCGATTTTGAAGTTGTGCATATCGATTTTCTTTTTGGAAACGATAGCGAAGGCCTTCAGATTTTCCATCCCTCTTAAGTAACTGTAGATGGTTGGGTCAACGGCGTAAGAATTCTTTCGCCAACTGATGTAACCGAAGTTTTTGTCTCTAAAATGTATTTCCGAAATACCGATGATTTGATAAGCTCTTTCCATGGTTAAGGTAGCTCCTTCGTCAAAGACGGATACCATGTAATCATCAAATACTTGAACGGTTCCAATGTCCAGCCGGTATTCTCGTACGACTCGGGCATTTTTCCTGTACGCAATTCTCATTCCCCAAAATTATAGTGTGTCTCAAGGCGAATGTATAGGGAAAGCCATTCTCCCTAAAAAAATATAGATTAACAACCTAAATATCGTATGTACGGTTGTCGCGGGTTGTTACTTACGAAAAAAGCCGGTTTGTAAACCGGCTTTTCTTCTTGTATGTAAGGTGAACTTATTCTGTTTTGGGGGATTTTTCTGGCTTTTCGATTTTAATTGTAAGCTCCTCTTTCTTCTTATCCAAATCCATAAAGATGCTGTCGCCTTCTTCCAGTTTGGAATTGACAATTTCCTCTGCAAGGGCATCTTCAATATATTTCTGAATTGCTCTTTTTAGGGGTCTAGCACCATATTGCTTGTCAAAACCTTTATCCGCAATATAGTCCTTGGCCTTTTCAGAAAGACTTAAGTGGTATCCAATATCCTGAATTCTTTTGAACAACTTGTCCAATTCAATATCGATGATTTTGTGGATGTCTTCTCTTTCCAAAGGATTGAAAACGATAACGTCATCAATACGATTCAAGAACTCTGGCGCAAAGGCTTTCTTCAAAGCATTTTCAATAACGCTTTTCTGGTGACTGTCCGCTTGTGCTTTTTTGGCAGCTGTACCAAAACCAACGCCTTGACCGAAGTCTTTGAGTTGTCTTGCCCCGATATTGGAGGTCATGATGATAATGGTGTTTCGGAAATCAATTTTCCGCCCCAAACTATCCGTTAGGTACCCATCATCCAACACCTGCAATAACATATTGAACACATCTGGGTGTGCTTTTTCTACCTCATCCAATAAAATCACGGAATAGGGTTTTCTGCGAACTTTCTCTGTAAGCTGTCCGCCTTCTTCGTATCCTACGTATCCTGGAGGTGCTCCTACTAATCTTGAAATGGCGAATTTTTCCATGTATTCGCTCATATCAATTCGAATCAAAGCATCTTCAGAATCAAACAACTCCTTCGCCAAAATCTTGGCCAATTGGGTTTTACCCACTCCTGTTTGTCCCAAGAAAATAAAGGAACCAATAGGCTTGTTCGGGTCTTTTAGTCCGGCACGATTCCGTTGGATTGCTTTCGCAACCTTGGCAACTGCTTCATCCTGTCCGATAACGAATCCTTTAATAAGGTCCGGTAATTCGGCCAATTTGTTGCTTTCGGTTTGGGCGATTCTATTTACGGGAATCCCACTCATCATCGAAACAACATCCGCTACGTTATCCTCAGAAACCGTTTCGCGGTGCATCTTGCTTTCTGCTTCCCAACGTTCTTGCGCGGCTTGCAATTCCTTTTCTAAACGTTTTTCATCATCCCGTAGCTTGGCCGCTTCCTCGTATTTTTGCTTTTTAACTACACTGTTCTTTAATTCCCGAACTTCTTCCAATTGGGTTTCCAGTTCAAGAATTTGTTTAGGAACATCCATATTCACGATGTGTACGCGTGAACCGGCTTCATCCAAAGCATCAATGGCTTTGTCTGGTAAAAAGCGGTCGGTCATGTAGCGGTTAGTGAGTTTCACGCACGCTACGATGGCATCATCCGTGTAATTTACATTGTGGTGGTCTTCGTATTTCCCCTTGATGTTCATCAAGATTTCGATGGTTTCTTCTACCGTAGTAGGTTCTACCATTACTTTTTGGAATCTTCGCTCCAAAGCACCATCTTTTTCGATATACTGACGGTACTCGTCTAAGGTTGTGGCTCCAATACATTGGATTTCACCTCGAGCCAAGGCTGGTTTGAACATATTGGATGCGTCCAAACTTCCGGTGGCACCACCCGCACCAACGATGGTATGAATCTCATCAATGAAAAGGATGATATCATCGTTTTTCTCCAATTCGTTCATCACGGCTTTCATCCGTTCTTCGAATTGCCCACGGTACTTTGTTCCTGCTACTAAGGAAGCAAGGTCTAAAGTGACTACTCTTTTGTTATACAGAATTCGTGAAACCTTTTTATTAATGATGCGCAAAGCCAATCCCTCAGCGATGGCACTTTTACCCACTCCAGGTTCACCTATCAATAAAGGATTGTTCTTTTTTCTTCGGCTTAATATCTGGGAAACCCGCTCAATTTCCTTTTCGCGGCCCACAACGGGGTCAAGCTTGTTTTCTTCTGCAAGACGGGTTAAATCCCTACCGAAGTTGTCCAAGACCGGAGTTTTGGATTTTTTGTTTCCTTTTTGCCCGCTACTGGAACCAAAACCACTCTCCTTGGCTTCTCCTGAATCTTCAGGGTCGCTTGGGAAGGATTCGGAACGTGGGGTGTCCAAATAATCGTCGTCGCTCGTAATCATGGACTTGAACTGTTCTTTTACATTATCATAGTCTACCTTGAGCTTGTGTAAAAGCTTTGTGGTAGGGTCATTCTCGTTTCTCAAAATGCACAACAAAAGGTGTGCGGTATTAATGGAGGAGCTTTGGAAAAGTTTGGCTTCCAGAAACGTGGTTTTCAAAGCACGTTCTGCTTGTCGGGTAAGATGCAGGTTTTTCTTATCCTTTTGGACCGTACCTGTATTTGGATTGGCTGGACTTAGAATTTCCACTTTTCTGCGCAAGTGGTCCAAGTCTACATCCAATGCATCCAAAATGTTGATGGCTTTTCCATTTCCATCCCTTAAAAGACCGAGCATCAAATGCTCCGTACCAATAAAATCATGGCCCAGTCGTAGGGCCTCTTCTTTACTGTACGCAATTACGTCTTTTACTCTTGGTGAAAAATTATCGTCCATAAACTTTTTTGTTCAGCAATTAAAATTAATAAAAGTATGCTTACACAGGTCAAATACTGTACCCATATTCGACAAACATGTTTTAATTGTCGAAATAAAGTCCTTTTTGCCAAGACTTTAACAAAGGTTTATCATCAATAATGCTGGGTAGTTAAATGTTGATAATTTTTTTAATAAAGTCCCTGACAGTCCGTCTCCAAGGGTTGAATTTCCGTATATTGCCATGATGTTTTAACCAGTAAAAAGGACTAGATTTTAGCATGGCGGAAGGAGAAAAGTTAATTCCCATAAACATAGAGGATGAGATGAAATCTGCCTACATTGATTATTCAATGTCGGTCATTGTGTCACGTGCACTGCCAGATGTGCGGGATGGTTTGAAACCCGTTCACCGAAGGGTGCTTTTCGGGATGCATGAACTGGGCGTTCGCTCTACCAGTGCACACAAGAAATCAGCTCGTATCGTAGGGGAGGTTTTGGGTAAATACCACCCACATGGTGATACTTCAGTTTATGATACCATGGTGCGCATGGCGCAGGAGTGGAGTTTGCGGTATATGTTGATAGACGGCCAAGGTAACTTTGGTTCCGTAGATGGCGATAGCCCCGCGGCGATGCGTTACACCGAGGCGAGAATGCGAAAAATCGCCGACGAAATGTTGGCGGATATCGATAAGGATACGGTAGACCATCAGCTGAATTTTGATGATTCTTTGCAGGAACCTACTGTACTGCCTACTCGTATACCCAATTTATTGGTGAATGGAGCATCGGGGATTGCGGTGGGAATGGCTACCAATATGGCCCCTCATAATCTTTCAGAGGTGGTAGATGGTACCATTGCCTATATCGATAATGATGCTATTGAAATTGATGAATTGATGACCCACATCAAAGCACCCGATTTCCCAACTGGTGGAATCATTTATGGGTACGATGGGGTTAAAGAGGCGTTTCATACCGGAAGAGTGCGTGTCGTGATGCTGGCCAACGCTTCTTTTGAAGAGGTTCAATGTATGGAATGCATCATCGTAACGGAAATCCCTTTTCAGGTCAACAAAGCCGATATGATTAAGAAGACGGCTGACCTTGTCAATGATAAGAAGATAGAGGGTATTTCCACTATTCGAGATGAGTCTGACCGTAAGGGTATGCGCATCGTGTACATGCTCAAGCGGGATGCTATTCCGAATATCGTTCTGAACATGCTGTATAAGTACACAGCTTTGCAGTCTTCTTTTAGCGTGAACAACATTGCCTTGGTCAATGGTAGACCCAAACTCTTGAACCTTAAGGAGATTATTCACCATTTTGTGGAGCATCGTCATGAGGTGGTCGTTCGCAGAACGCAATATGAACTCAAAAAAGCCGAAGAACGAGCCCATATTTTAGAGGGACTAATCATTGCTTCGGATAATATAGATGAAGTAATTGCTATTATTCGCGGTTCTTCCAATGTAGAGGAAGCGCGCAACAACTTGATTGAACGGTTCAAGCTGACAGAGATTCAAGCGAAGGCCATTGTCGAGATGCGTTTGCGTCAGTTGACCGGTCTTGAGCAAGATAAACTTCGTGATGAATACGATGCCCTTAAAAAGACAATTGAGGACTTGAAAGATATCCTTGATAAGAAAGAGCGTCGCATGAATATTATCAAAGACGAGCTTACTGAGGTCAAAGCAAAGTATGGTGATGTTCGTCGCTCGGAAATCAACTTCGCTGGAGGGGATTTGAGTATTGAGGACATGATTCCAGATGAGCAGGTGGTGATTACCATTTCACATGCAGGCTACATCAAAAGAACATCTTTGAGCGAGTATAAAACCCAAAATAGGGGTGGTGTTGGCCAAAAAGCATCTTCCACGCGAAACGAAGACTTTTTGGAACATCTTTTTGTGAGTACGAATCACCAGTACATGCTTTTCTTTACACAAAAAGGAAAATGTTATTGGATGCGGGTTTACGAAATTCCTGAAGGTAGCAGAACTTCTAAAGGAAGAGCTATCCAAAACCTTATCAACATTGACCAGCAGGATAAGGTGAAAGCTTTTATATGCACCCGCGACTTAAAGGACGAAGAGTACGTCAATAGCCATTATGTAATTATGGCTACTAAAAAGGGAACAGTAAAGAAGACTTCTTTAGAACAATATTCCCGTCCAAGACAAAATGGAATCAATGCCATTACCATTAGGGAAGGGGATGAATTGCTGGAAGCAAAATTGACCACGGGTACCAGTGAAATTTTGTTGGGACTAAAGTCAGGTAAGGCGATTCGTTTTGAAGAAAGCAAGACTCGTCCGATGGGACGAAATGCTTCGGGCGTTAGAGGAATTACTTTAGCTAGTGAAGAGGACGAAGTGATTGGAATGGTTTCCGTGCATAATTTTGAGGATGATATTTTGGTTGTTTCCGAAAATGGATATGGAAAACGTTCTACAATAGATGACTATCGTATCACTAATAGGGGCGGAAAAGGTGTTAAAACTATATCTGTTACCGATAAAACTGGTAATTTGGTATCCATCAAAAATGTTTCGGATTCCGATGACTTGATGATTATCAATAAATCGGGTATTGCCATTCGTATGAGCGTGGAAGATTTACGCGTGATGGGAAGGGCTACGCAGGGGGTTAAGCTCATTAATTTGAAGGACACTGATTCTATCGCAGCGGTCGCCAAAGTCATGAAAGATGAAGACGCTGTGGACGAAGCCGATATTCGCGATATTGAGGTGCAAGGTGAAGATGGTACAGATTTTGGAGATGATGTGGACGAAAAGAAAAAAGATGGAGAATAATAATCATTTAAACACTAATTATATTACTCAAATGAAAACTAGAATTTTATTGCTAATTGCGATTGCATTCTCTGCATATGGTTTTGCACAAAAGAACGAAATCAAAGCGGCCGAAAAGGCGTTCAAAGCTGGAGATGCTGCTGGAGCAAAAACTGCTTTGGAAGGTGCTCAAGGTACCATAAACGCGGCTGACCCAAGGTTGCAAGCGCAGTATTATGCCTTAAAAGGAAATGTACATTATGATTTGGCCAAAAAGGGTACTGGCAGTGCCTTTAAAACAGCAGTTGAATCATACAAGAAGGTAATTTCTATCGAAGATGCCTCTGGAAAAAAGAAATATAGTGAAGCTGCCGGCCAACAAATGGCTTTAATGACCACGGATTTGGTCAATGCAGCGGTGGAAGACAACAACAAACAATTGTTTAAAGAAGCTTCTGAAAAGCTGTATTTGAGTTACGTATTGAGCCCTCAAGATACTACATACTTGTACTATGCCGCAAGTAGTGCAGTAAACGGTAAACATTACGAAGAAGCATTGGTATACTACAATGAACTGAAGGACATGAACTACGATGGTAGTGGGGTTCGTTATAAAGCGGTCAACATAGAGACCGGTGAAGTGGAAGAAATGAGCTTGACCAATCGCGATTTGTACGTGAAAGCGGGTACTCACAAAGACCCTACTGAGGAAAGAACTCCTGCGAAAAGAGCAGAAATCGTGAAGAATATCGCTTTGATTTATCAATCGCTTGGTGAAACCGAAAGAGCTATAGCCGCTTACAAAGACGCTCGGGGCGCAAATCCAAACGATGTAAACTTGGTTTTAGGTGAAGCTAACCTGTATTATACTATGGATAACAAGGATAGGTTTAAAGAACTTATGGCTGAAGCGTCTGAAATGGAGCCGGACAATCCAGATTTGTTATACAACATTGGAGTAATCAATATGGAGCAAGGTAACATTATGGAAGCGAGAGATGCCTATCTGAAAACCCTTGAGATTGATCCTGCTTATACCAACGCGATTCTTAACCTTTCAACAACCTATGTGAATGAAGGTAACGGACTTATTGATGAAATGAATGAATTGGGTAGCTCTCGAGCAGATATCGCCAAATATGACGCGTTGAAGCAAAAGAAGGATGATTTGTTCAAAGAAGGTGCAGATATTTTGGAGAACGCTCTAAAGAGCAATCCAGATAATCAAAGCATCTTAAGTCAGTTGAAGAACATCTATGGAGCACTTGGTGACAATGACAACTTTATGAGAGTAAAGCAATTGTTACAAGAGTAATACTCACAATGCACTAGAATAAAAAAGCTCCAATTTTGGGGCTTTTTTTATATCACTTTTTTAATGACGCGCAGTTGATGGGAATACCTTCTTGTATCTCGATTAAAAATTCCGGTATGGTCAATACGGTCAATTCTGACCTCGCCATGGCAATGGATAACATGATTGTCTTGCAGAATGATGCCAACATGGTCTATGACGCCTTCTGAATCATCGAAAAAAGCCAAATCTCCTGGCTCGCTTTCCTCAATAAAACTTAAAGCTTGTCCTTGTTTGGACTGTTGTTCAGCCTCGCGGGCCAAATAATAGCCATTGATGAGATATACCATCTGGGTAAAGCCAGAAGCATCAATACCAAAAGGGGTGCGACCTCCATTTAAATAAGGTGTTTTTAAGTAAAGTAAGGCCGTATCCAATAAAGATTCCCTTTTCTGCGCACCGTGACAAGATGCTTCCTCAAATACATCCTTTAAAAAACTTGAAGATGAGGTGACTGTTCCCAAAAGTATGGGCTTGATGATACCCTTAGCAGATTCAACATGTGAAATCAAATCGAGACTTCTATGCGATTCTTCTTGTGTCAAGTTTTGGTAATCTTCCTCTGAAATCTGTTGGATTTGCAGGTTTTGTGACCAGCCTTCGAATTTGTCATGGGCTAGGCGCACTTTGCTCCAATGCTTACGGGTTTCGATAATTTTAAATGCTTCCCCATATAACATTTGTGAAACCATTGTTGCGATTTCATCAGGTTTTTCCCTTAGGGCAACAACACTTAGTGGACAAATTCCATAATCCATATTTCGGTTGTGCCTGAGATTAATTGCGTTCTACCACATTGGCAGATGCACCACCACCTCCATTGCAAATAGCGGCTGCACCTAATTTGGCTTCATTTTGATGCAGGACGTGAATTAAGGTTACCAATATCCTAGCTCCGGAACATCCTAAGGGATGCCCCAAAGATACCGCACCACCATTAACGTTTACGTTTTTATCCGTTAAACCCAACAACTTCATGTTGGCCAATCCCACAACCGAAAAGGCTTCGTTGAACTCGAAAAAATCAATGTCTTCCAAACTGACTTGAGCACGGGAAAGCGCTTTCGGTAAAGCCTTAGCTGGCGCCGTTGTAAACCATTTGGGTTCTTGGGCGGCATCCGCATAGCGTTTTATCGTTGCAATGGGTTTTAAGCCAAGTGCTTGAGCTTTTGCTTCGCTCATCAAACCAAGAGCTGCCGCACCATCATTTATCGTTGACGCATTGGCTGCCGTAACCGTGCCTTCTTTGGTGAACGCAGGTCGTAAGGCTGCTACTTTATCTCTTCTTAAGTTTTTGAACTCTTCGTCTTCCGTGATTTGGATGGGCTCTCCCTTGCGCTGCGGTACTGCAACAGAAACTATTTCTGAATTGAACTTTCCACCTTCCCATGCTGCTGCGGAACGGTCATAGGATTGCAGGGCAAAGGCATCCTGTTCCTCTCTAGAAAAGTCATATTTTTCCGCACACGCATCAGCACAAACGCCCATCGCATTTTGATCATAGGCATCCACTAAACCATCTTTCTGCATTCCATCGATAACTCCTGTTGGACCAAATTTCACCCCTTTACGCATGTAGGCATAGTGCGGTATAAGACTCATGTTTTCCATTCCGCCAGCCACAACAATATCGTTTTCACCTAAGGCAATGGACTGTGCGGCCTGCATGACCGCTTTCATTCCAGAAGCGCATACTTTGTTCACCGTTGTACACGGAACAGAATCTGGAATTCCTGCATGAATCGCTGCTTGTCGGGCAGGTGCTTGTCCATTACCCGCTTGCACAACATTTCCCATTAATACTTCTTCCACATCATCAGGGGAAACCCCAGCCTTTTCGAGGGCACCTTTAATAGCGATGGCTCCAAGTTCAGTGGCGGGAACAGTGGATAAAGACCCCATAAAACTGCCTATTGGGGTACGCACTGCCGAGACGATTACAACTTTGTTCATTCCAGTTTGATTTAAGGCTGCAAAATACTAAAATTAAAAGCAAAGAAGGGACTGAAACTGCCCCAGCCTTAGCAGTGATTTATATTTTCTATTTTTGGGAGGAAGCATTTCTGTATGGGAAAAACCTTGGATAACATTTATACCTACCAATCACTGGTCTACAAAGGTTTTATTTATTTCCTTTCCGTTTTTTTGATTGTGTTCTTTTTTCCCAAGGGAGGAAAGTTCAAATACGAGTTTCAAAAAGGAAAACCTTGGCAATACGAAAACTTGTATGCACCTATTGACTTTTCAATAAAAAAATCCGAAGAAGAGCTTGAAGCAGAGCGACGCTCCATTGAAGAAGACCGGACCTTGTACTATCAGTTTGACAATTCGGTTACTCTTGAGATTCAATCTGCTTTTGAGAGTGCACTGTCCAATAGTATTCAAAATGGTCAATTGAGTACCGGGGATGCGTCCAAATATAGGAGTGTAGTCCAAGATGCGTTCAAGCAAATCTACGCTTATGGTATTTTTCAGGAGCTTCCTGGGGCGAATGCTATTTTTCTCATCAAGAATAATGAAGCGATGACGGTTGGGTCTAGCAGTTTTCTGGATTTGGAAGCCTCAAAAGCCCAATTGACGACGCTACTGGAGAATGCCGGTATTCCATCTAGTTCAAACCTTGCCCAAATGCCAGTAGGACTATTGGAATCCAATGTGTTTTACGATGAAGCCCTTACCCAAAAAGTACTGGAAGACGAGCTGAGCACGCTGTCCTATACGCGAGGTGAAGTGGACCGAGGTAGCTTAATCATCACTAGAGGAGAGGTGATTGAAGGGGAGAACCTAAAAGTTCTGAATTCCCTTAGGGAAGAATATGAGTCCGACTTATGGCGTGGAAATAACTACTACTTTATACTTTTTGGTTACACGGTTCTAGTGGCACTGGTTTTGGTGATGCTGCTTCTATTCTTGAAGAGGTACCGGCCGTCCATCTTTGAAAACAATAATAAGGTGACCTTCATTTTGGTCAACATCCTGGTTATGGTGGTAGCTACCACATTAATGGTAAAGCATTATGAAGGTTATGTATACGTGGTACCCCTTTGTATTTTGCCTTTGGTGTTGAAAAACTTTTTTGATGCACGTTTGGGATTGTTCACCCATGTACTCACCGTACTCATATTGGGCTTTGTGGTACCCAATAGTTTCGAGTATGTTTTTTTACAGACCATTGCGGGTATCGTCACGATTTTGACCGCTTCTGAGCTATACAAAAGAGCGAATCTTTTTATTTCAGTGGGTCAAATCACTTTAATATATGTCATCGGCTATTTCGCCTTTCACATTATCCATGAAGGAGGTATGGATGGCATTGAGTGGATATTGTTTGGCATCTTCGTTTTAAATGGATTGCTGACCTTGTTTTCACAACCCCTCATTTACATTTATGAAAAGGTTTTTGGATTGATTTCAGATGTATCCCTTCTGGAACTTTCTGATACAAACTCCAAACTATTGAAAGATTTATCCAATAGAGCGCCGGGCACTTTTCATCACTCACTTCAGGTTGCTAATCTGGCGGAAGCCGCAGCCAACGCAATTGGCGCCAATGCTATGTTGGTCCGAGTAGGGGCCCTTCAACATGACATTGGTAAAATGGAGAACCCTACGTTCTTCACGGAAAACCAGACCACAAATAGTAATCCACATGATGATATTCCGCCTAAAGAGAGCGCTAAAATCATCATTGGGCATGTCCTAAAGGGCATTGACATGGCTCGAAAAAATAATCTACCAGACAGGGTAATAGACTTTTTGCGGACGCACCACGGGACCACTTTGGTCTACTACTTTTATAAAAAACAAAGTGAATCAGGGGCTGAAGTCGACGAGGAAGATTTCAGATACCCAGGGCCCATTCCTTTTTCCAAAGAGACCGCAATTCTAATGATGGCCGATGCCGTGGAGGCAGCTTCCAAAAGTTTGAAAAATCCAACTTATCCCATTATTGACGAGTTTGTTGAAAAGATTGTTTCCGGTCAAATGAAAGCGAACCAATTCAACAACGCCAACATTACCTTGAAGGAAATCGAGATGGTAAAAAAGATATTGAAGCAAAAGCTCACCAACATTTATCATTTACGAGTGGAGTATCCGGAATAATGCTATCTAAAAAATCAAAAAAATAGTTGCGATGTTGCCCTTGAAAAGGTACATTTGCATCCGCATTTAAAAATGCTTGTTCATTGAAACATTAGGAGAGGTGCCGGAGTGGTAACGGAGCAGATTGCTAATCTGTCGACGGGTAACCGTCGCCTGGGTTCGAGTCCCAGTCTCTCCGCTTTTTTTAATGTTTTTTCGGGGTGTAGCGTAGCCCGGTTATCGCGCCTGCTTTGGGAGCAGGAGGTCGCAGGTTCGAATCCTGCCACCCCGACTTGACTATTTTCATATAGTTGCATAACGTTGCAAATCGACTGATTTGCAACGTTTTATGTTTTTAGGGATGTCAAATGAAACCATCTGAAAATACCTGAAAACACCGTTCTGGTGTCCTAATCGGGAATTGATTTCCATCGTATTTTTTGTACATTGAAGTAGCTTTTGAAGGTATTTGACCTCGTGTTTTTTACCAATTTATTTATAAACCGAAAGCTATGTATTATGTTGGAAAACAGTAGATTATCTGTCGTATTTGTCGTCAGGAAACTCACCTCTAGAACTGACACAATTAAGATTTATGCTCGGGTCACAGTAGATGCCAAAAGAGCCGAATTTAGTTTAAATCGGGAATTGAAAGCCTCACTTTGGGACGAAAAACGCAAAAGAGGAAAGGGATTTTCGAAATATGTCATTTCCCTGAACAAGTATTTGGACCAAGTCTTTACAGGATTACACGAGGCGCATAGACAACTTCTACAAGAGGATGTTGACATTACTTCATCGGCCATAAAAGCAAGGTATCTAAAAGAAGATGAAAGTGGAAAAACACTCTTAGATCTGATTGCCTATCACAATACTACTATGAGTACCTTGCTAAGAAAAGGTACCATGAAAAACTATTACAGCACGGAACGATGTATCAAAGAGTTTTTAAAAGAAGAAAAAGGTATTGAGGACGTACCCCTTAAAAAATTGAACTATGGTTTTATTGTTGATTTTGAACAATATATCAGAAAATACAAACCCGCAACAAGAATGGGCTGTGCCAATAACGGTGCCATGAAACACATGGAACGGCTAAAGAAAATATCAAGATTGGCAGTGAAATTGGAATGGCTTGAAAAAGACCCTTTTATCAATTTTAAATTAAGATTTGAAAAAGTAGAGCGACAATTTCTGACGGAAAGGGATTTGAGCTTGATTGAGGAGACTTCCTTCAATGATAAGACAACAGAACGTGTAAAGGATTTGTTCATCTTTGCCTGCTATACAGGCTAGTCCTATGTCGATGTCCACGAAATAAAGGCCGATCTATTGGTAAAGGGAAACGATGGCAATGATTGAATCTACACAAAACGTACAAAGACCGATGAACCTTTAAAGATTCCTTTACTACCAAAAGCCAAAGAAATCATCGATAAATATAGAGATGAAAAGGCACTAGTTGAATCGGGTAGATTGCTCCCAATCTACAGCAACCAGATGATGAACCGCACGTTGAAAGATATAGCCAGTGCTTGCGGAATTCGTAAGAAAATGACCTTCCACACCGCAAGACATACATTTGCCACTTCCGTAAGCTTGTCCTTTGGGGTTCAAATTGATACTGTTTCAAAACTTTTGGGGCATACCAAATTATCCACTACTCAAATCTATGCAAGGGTAATTGAAAAGAAAGTAGGGGAGGATATGCAGAATTTAATGGACGTTATGGAGTCTAAAAACAAGAAACCAAATGACTCTAGAGTAATTTCCTAAGCTACTCCTCTTAAAATGAATTTTAGTTTTCACTGATAATTTGGTTCAAGAAATCGGTCCCATAAAAGGTTAATTCGTGGGACAACTAAAAAAGACTGAGAACGGGACGGGTTTAAATTGGAAATTTAAAATATCCTTTGTTGTCCCGTTATTCGGCCCATTAAAGGACAAAAGTGCCGGTATTCTCAAATGTACCATTGACTCCTTCGAATTTCAGTTATAATCCTTCATTGAGGAGTAAATATTGTTTAATTAATACTTAAAATCATTAAACAAAAATATCCCCATTGTATCTTTACAAAAAAAAATGACTACGAAACACGTTCAACGCTTGACCCTAAATGGCAACTTGATTACCATCACCTACAATTATAGGGAAGCATGGCAAAGAATCCTAAATGGTCACATGCAACCGCCCGTTGTTATTAAAATGTATCCAGGAGCTAGTACAGAGCGAAAAAGGCTTATTCAACAATTTAACTTGGTGGCCCCCGACCTTATGTTTATCGTTAGAGAGTATCTGAGCATTGTCAAAGAAAAATTCGAAGGAATCAGCTTCCAATATCAATTGGTCAATCATGTCATTAGACTTGAGGAAAACGAAAAAGGGATAGAATACTATCGAGCAGAATTGAAATGGTATTACAATGACTAAACGCAATAACCCTAATGGGAATCACATCAAAGTAGCTTTTTTTAGTACAAAACCTTACGACAAGGAATACTTTGAAAGTTTGAACATTGAATATCGATTCAATATTACCTTTTTTGAGTCGGCCTTGAATCAATCCACCGCCAACCTTTGTCTTGGATATGAGGTAGTTTGCGCTTTTGTCAATGACAATCTCGATTCTACAGTTATCCGTAAGTTGGCCAACAATGGGGTTAAGATGATCGCAATGCGATGCGCCGGATTTAATAACGTTGATATTAAAAGTTCCATGCAGTACGAAATCAAGGTGGTCAGAGTTCCTGCTTATTCCCCTGAAGCCATTGCGGAACATTCCTTAGCCTTGATATTGACATTGAATCGAAAAACCCACAAGGCGTATAATAGGGTAAGAGAAGGAAATTTCTCAGTGGATAGGCTTATGGGTTTCAATCTGGCGGGAAAAACAGTTGGGGTAATTGGGACAGGTAAGATTGGCGCTGCGTTCGCTAAAACTATTAAGGGTTTTGGTTGCGATGTGATTGCCCATGACCTCTATCCTTCAAAGTCTTTAATGGAAAAAGGTATCAAGTATACGGACTTGGATGCCCTTTTTGAGTCCTCCGACATTATTTCCCTTCATTGTCCTTTGACTCCAAGGACCAAACACATGATATGTGAATCTTCCCTTTCCAAAATGAAGAACGGTGTAATGATTATCAATACAAGTCGTGGTGCTTTGATAAAGACTTCCGACGTACTACAAGCACTTGTGAATAAAAAAATAGGATATCTCGGAATTGATGTCTATGAGCAAGAGGAAAATCTCTTTTTTGAAGATCTTTCCGAAAGGATAATCCAAGATGATACCATCTTAAGACTGAATAGTTTTCCCAATGTGCTCATAACTTCGCATCAGGCATTTTTTACTGCAGAGGCCATGACGGAAATAGTATCCACTACCCTTCGCAATATCCATGAATTTTCGGTAGGAAAACCACTGACCAACGAAGTGAGCCCTGAAATGGCAAGATAAACTTTAAAAATCTAAATCTGAAAATTTATATGGCAGTCAAGCAACTAGTAAGCTAATTTTGTATCTGTTTAATGTATGCTGTAAAAAGATAAACAAAATGAATGAGCAACTGTCAATGGAAGTAGAAGCCTTTGAGAGGATGAAAATGAGCCATATGTCCACAAGTGACAGGGTTGTTGCTTCAAGAAAGGCCAAAGAGCTTGTGCTAACCATCAACGAGATTTACAAAAAAACTCAGGATTCCAAACTGATGGATGCCATGAAAAGGATAACCATCAAGAAAAGAAAGATTGAAAAGCGATTGAAGGGTAGGCCTGAAGTTTAGTGTTTATTGGCCATTCCCAATGGCGCGTGACGGGGGAAACATTGCTATGGAATGTAGTTAGTTAATTTGATTGCACTTGGGGTGGCCCTTAACCTTATCTATCACGATACCAAGATTTCACTCACTTTCCCAAAAAATGCCTTCTTTTTACTTAGCGATTTCAACTATTGCCCTCCCCCTATATTTTCAAACGTAAAGAGCAATATCCTTTTAAAATATGGATTTAGTTTTAAATAGACTTTTTATAAATTACATTTTGTTTAATCATTTTAACTTTATGTTAAACAAAAATGTAAAAAATCTATGTAATCTTATACGAACTAAAAAATCGAAACATGAAAAAACAACTATTGGTCCTAACTTTAATTGGTGGTCTAATGACTGCTTATGGCTGTGGGGATACGAAAAAGAAAAACACTACTGAGGAAACTGAAACTACAGAAAGTGAAATTCAAAAGGAAGAAGTAATTGAGGTAGAGACACCTAACATAGTCGGTGTAGCTGCAGGTAATGAGAATTTTTCGACACTAGTGGCCGCTGTGAAAGCTGCGGGGTTGGTGGAGACATTAAGTGGTGAAGGTCCATTCACGGTATTTGCTCCCGTTAATGCAGCATTCGAAAAATTACCGGAAGGTACTTTGGATGCATTGCTAAAGCCCGAAGGCAAAGGGACCCTTACCTCCATTTTGACGTATCATGTGGTATCTGGCAATGTAAAAGCTGCCGATGTTGTCAAGGCCATTCAGGATAACAATGGTTCTTTTGTTATTACTACAGTACAAGGAAATACGCTTACTGCTTCCCTTGATGGTGATAATGTAATCTTGACCGACGCCAAAGGCGGCACATCTACTATTATATTGACCGATGTAGAAGCCTCAAATGGTGTAATACATGCCATCGATACTGTGGTGATGCCATAAACCGATTGGAATATGTTATTTGTGAAGACCGTTCGAACTCAACGATTTTTCGGGTTGAAACACCATAGCCCATAAATTCATGAGTTCGGGGGTGTCACTAAGGAAATGGGCAGTTTAGTCTTTGATCCATTATATAAGAGGAGAGTCACCGCCCGCCTTTTCTTTATGAACCTATTCCTAAGAAAAGGCTCGTGATATCGTGCACCGGTTCAAACCATAAACTAGAATCAAAACTTAAAAACAAAACAACATACTATGGAAGTTGACAATTTAAACGCGATTGGGCTACATCCGGAAAAAAGTAAAGAGCTGGCCGACCTTCTGAACGACTTACTGGCCAACTATTCTACCTTTTACCAAAATACAAGGGGCTATCATTGGAACATCAGTGGTGATAAGTTCTTCGAATTACATTTAAAATTTGAAGAATTGTATAACGACCTTTTCGTGAAGATAGATGAAGTGGCCGAAAGAATCTTGACCCTCGGATACGCACCCCAACATAAGTTTACAGATTATCTCAATACTTCAAGAATATCTGAAAGTGACCAGGTCACCAACGGTAGAAGGGCAATTGAAGAAATACTGACGGCTTTTAAGACGCTGCTTGCAAAACAACGCCATATTCTTGTTCTTTCTGCTGAAATCGATGACGAGGGAACAAATGCCCAAATGAGTGACTATATCCGGGAACAAGAAAAATTAGTGTGGATGTATTCAGCCTACCTAAGGGAATGATGGGTTTTTATCTCACTGTCCAGAAGTAAAGACAACATTATTGGTTAACTTAAAGGAAAATTTAGTTGAAACCTTGTAAAATCGCTATAAGGATTACCATGTTAAGCACTGCATAGAATAATGCAGGTGTCGATTGAATGAAACTATCTCTAAGACGAATGCGGATCGCTAGTCCCATGAACATTAGAATTGAGAGACCCGCACTGCCAATCACGGTAAGGGGTACATAAAATAATCCCCCTAGGAGGGCTAGGCCTCCCAAAATCTGTAAGCTACCGGTAAGGCGACGGTATTTATTGAGCCCATACCTTTTGAACTCTGCTACCATAAATGGCGAGGTCAGACAGGAATAACCGAAAAAGAGAAATGAAATTGCAGAGCATAGAATGCCCACTATGAGTGTTGGGGAATTTATTACCATTTAAGTTCGAAAAAAACGCGCATTATTTTAAAAATACAAAGATGGAATATGTAGCTATCATAATAAAGGTTTTTATATTTTTTAGCATTGCGAACGTTTGGTTTTTACGATTTAACAAACCTACTTCATGGCGTGGTGGACAAGCGACAAACATGAAAAAAGAGTTTGAGGTATATGGCTTGTCCGAAACCATGCTTTATCTTGTGGGAGGTCTTAAGGTTTTAGCAGCCACGATGCTACTGGTTTCCATTTGGGTGCCTCAACTTACTTTGCCCGCAGCCGGGATAATGGCTATTTTGATGGCTGGTGCCATAGCTATGCACATCAAGGTAAAAGACCCTTTAAAAAGATCATTCCCTGCGTTTTCCTTCCTTGTACTCTCTACAGTATTAATTGTTATAAACGTATCATAAACTTCAAGATAAAATGAAAAATTTCACCCTTCCCATTCGTTTTGGTTTAGCCACCAGTGGATCCCTAATAGCGTATTTCCTTGTGCTGTCTTTGTTCAATCTGCACACCAATATTTTTTTCAGTTTGTTCAATGGAATTATTACAGGGTTTGGCATTTATGAAGCAATAAAATATCGGCGGTTGGAAGAAGGTGCAACTTTTAACTACAACAAGGGTTTTTCGACCGGTATTGTTACTGGATTTATGGCAACACTGCTATTTACCGTTTTCTTTGCGGTGTATACTACGGAAATTAATCCGGCATTTTTGGTGCAACTCTCTGAGCAATGGTTTAAGAACTTAAGCTTTGCAGGAATTGTCTTCTTCACCGTGGCGATAATGGGTTTTGCTACGTCCATAGTACTTACATTGTCTTTTATGCAACTGTTTAAGACGTCGAACAATATTGTTATGAAAAAAATATAAATGACAATACGACTCTTATTTTGAATAAAAATGCTTTGTAGTGTAAGAACAACATTTGAAAATTGGTGCTCAATTGTTTGAGCGTTAGGCACACCAGTGCAAAACGTTTTACTTCCGTTCGTATATGTTGGTTAAATTTGAAAGCAGCAGCTCGTCAAAACGAATACTATATATTCCAGGTGTACTAGCTACCTAGTACCTTTAAAAGGTAATCTCGCTATTTCTAGTTGTCAATAGAGCCCATGACCCTTTGCATAAAACCATTTAATGCTTCTTTTTGCTGCACCCCATCTTTAATGGATTTTTGAACTTCGAGTGCTCCGTACATATTACTGATCAATTCTCCTATGACATTTAATTCCTGATCATTTAAACTTGAAACTTCACTTACATGTTCCAAAACCTCCAAAGTTTCGTGGATGAAGTCCTCGTCGTTATTTTCTATGAAAGCCCCGAGGCTCTTAATTACTGGTAATTTCATTTACTAGTCCCTTTAAAAGATCATATTTGTTTGTTTGCACTTGATTTTTGAATTGACCGTTTTGGAAAGTGGCAAAGGTTGGTAAATTGCTAACATCCGCCAACTTTCTGGAATTTGGAAATTTCTCAGCATCTACATAGACGAAAAGTACGTCCTGATTATCCAATGCTTCTTTTTTGAACTTAGGTTTCATGATTCTACAATTTCCGCACCATGAAGCAGAATATTGAACTACGACCTTATCATTTTCTTCAATTAGGTCCTGTAGCGTATCGGTGTTTAATTCTGTTACCATTTTTAATGAATTATGTGATTAAAATCTATTTGCAAATAAAAAAGTGAATTAATTTGCAGAGGCGGATAGGTAGTCGGCCACAGATTTACTATTAGCGTCCAGAGCCCTTTCTCCATCTTCCCAATTCGCTGGACATACTTCGCCTTTTTGTTGAAAATGCGTGTAAGCATCTACCAACCGAATATATTCCTGTACATTTCGGCCGAGGGGCATATGATTAATTCCTTCATGAAATACCGTGCCTTCTTCATCAATTAGATAGGTTGCCCTAAAGGTTACATGGTCTCCATCAAGTAGTGTTAGCGTTTCACCATTGACATGATTTTTGGGCGTACTATCCAATATGCCAAGGGTGGAAGAAAGATTTCTATTACTGTCCGCAATTAATGGATAGGTAATGCCCTCTATTCCTCCATTGTCTTTTGCGGTGTTTAACCATGCAAAATGAACTTCGGGAGTATCACAAGAAGCTCCTATTACAAGGGTATTTCTTTTTTCAAACTCTGGCAGGGCTTCTTGAAAAGCATGTAGTTCTGTAGGACATACGTATGTAAAATCTTTAGGATACCAAAAAAGCAACACCTTCATTTTCTTTTCTCTCGCCTCATTTAGCGCATTGATTGTTAAGGTATCTCCCATGTAATCCATTGCTTTTACATCGAGATTCGGAAACTGTTTACCAATATGCATCATTTTGTTTAATTTTTTATAAAATTACCTAAACAAATTGAAAATAAGATATATGATTATTGTTAAGTTCAATATCAATATTTAGAAATACGATCAAGGAAAGAACATCTTTACCTTATAGCAGTTGCCACTCGTATTCCTCGACGATGATAATCTATAATTTGAAGATGATTTGTTCCTGTTCAAGAGGTACGAACCTAAAGCCTTCAACAATTAACCATTCCCCATATTGATGTGCAAACGTTTATGTAGCAAAAGAATAGTAATACAACAGAAAAGCATCCAAGATGAGGGCAAGGTAGGAATGATTCCGTCACCAATAGATATATGCATTGAAATGGCCCCTATCATAAAAACCCCCATAGTGGAGGCACCAACCACTACCAATTTTGGAAACCTTAGTCCTAATAACAAAAGGATTGCAGCCAAAATCTTAAAGGTGCCAACCACGTACATTTGCGTTTCACTCAACCCATATGCTTCAAATTCCTCTATCATATTGGTGGCACTCCCTCCTCTGAATATAGAACTGGCTTTCATTCGAAACGTCCACACACTAAGGACCGTCAAGGCCACAATTAAAATCAGTATGCGGTAGACTAACTTCATTGTAAATAGTTTACCTAAAGATACAGGAAATTCCATTCGCCAATGATCAACTTATAAAATCACAATAAAATGGCAAATGGGATGGGATAAATCAAATGGCTTTAATTCTCATGAAATAGTCTTCGGTTTAAAAATTTTAAAACCTTTTCGTTCCCAATGGACCCAATAAACTACCTTCATCTACTAAATACGAAAGTCTACTAATGGACGACAACAAGTGTATTAGGAAAGATACTGTTACTGGAAACAGTCTTATATGCAACTACTTTTCGGAATAAATATTCTGAAATTATGTTGACTGTTTCTAAAAAGTACCATTGTTGTTAATATGAAAGATTCTAACACCAGTTGCATAGCTGAATCTGCCTTATCTCCTTTACTATTGCGCGTCATAAAACAAAAAATCAAAGTATGGTCAAAACTTTATTCAACTGTGAGTTATTTGACTTGAATTGTACCGTATTTGTTGATAGCATTGATTTTATGCTTTATTTTCTTAAACCGTTTTGTTTTTAAGATAGGTAAGAGTGATTCCCGGATGTCATACCCGTAGCTAGATTTACTGGTCAGGATAATTGGGGGAGACTGCACGCGTTTAAAAACATTTTTTTGGATAGTGTCATAAAACCATTCCAAATCTCTTAAAAACGCTTCCGGTTCGTCAATTCCCCACCGTTGCATCAGCTCAAAACTGATGCCCAATTTTTCATGAAGGGTACCCTCCAGGTACCAGGTCATGATATCCTCTATGACCTTTTTTTGATAGTCAGTTACCGCTTCCAATAATTTGCAATGGTATCCAAACTTCATCGGATCGACCTGATTGCTTTTCAATTCGGCAGAGGGTTGAATCTGATCTTCCTTAAACCGCCACAATGCATCGGGAAATAAAAGTTCAGGTATAATTTCTTTCCCAAATACAGTATCGTTTATATAATGGCACATGGCTACCACTTCTGTTTTGGTCAAATCACCGATGGGAGCTATGGCACCTCCCCAATCGCCATAGAGGGTGGAGTATCCCAGGGCAATTTCCAGTTTATTGCCGTTATTGGTAAAGAAACAGTTGTATTTGGCGGAGAGATTGGAAAGGATAGAAGTTCCTCGAATCTTTGCTTGTACATTATCCAAATGATAATCGCTCAGTTATTGCACATCTTGTTCCAAAATAGCTGTGTTATCTTTCACCATAGCCTCGATAGGGAGTACCAAATAGTCAATAGCTAAATTATGTGCGAGTGTCTTTGCCGAATTTTTGGTTTTGGCACTATTGTATCTCGAAGGCATATTAACGCCAATGACTTTTTCCTTACCAAATGCCAACACTAAAAGCGCAGCCACCAGAGCACTGTCGATTCCGCCACTTAAACCAATAACAAAACGCGGATCGTCCCCTAGGATATTTGTCGAATTTTTCAATCCGTTGGTTATGGCCAAGTATTTTTCCCTGATGGTATTTCCAATATCCCTGGTTTTAGAAGTGAATGAAGCCTTGTTATCAATGATGATCAGTTCTTCTTTCCAGCCCTTCTTGGATAATATACACGGATCCCCATTTTGGTTATACACCGTAGAACCGCCATCAAACGTGACAATATTTTTACCATTATTCTGCACCCCAACACAATTCACATAATAATAAGGGACGAAAGGGACAGACTGCTGCTGCAAGTACTTTACACGCCTGTCCCTTGCATTGTTTTTCATAAAGGTCCATGGCGATGCCGATAGATTAACGATTTTTTCAGCACCTGATTCGATGAGTATTTTGGTAATATTTATTGGTTCTCCATTAGCCCTGTAGTCATAACACCAAAGGTCTTCACACAACTCCATCCCAACAGGAATTTTTTGATCCCCTACCGAAATCAGGAAAGGTGATAACAAATCGCTGATTTCCATTCCAAAGTCTGTTGCAACATCCGGCAATGAAAAAAAATAGCGCTCATCGTCAAAAAACCGATAATTGGGCAGAAGAGTTTTTGGCTGAACTCCAACGGGTAGAATGCCATTTTCTTCGATTCGCTCCACGTACTTGCCATCCTGCATGACATAAACCGCATTGTATTTTCTACTTCTGCCATCTTTATTGGGATGGTGTCCATTGCCAGGTTTAACTACGTAGATGTTACCATACGCTATGGCTATGTTCGAGCTGGCCTCTAAAATATCATTGTTGTAGCGCATTAGTTCCTCGCAATAGGAATCTTCAAGAAATTTATCGCCCAACAAATAGCCTCCAATACACATTTCCGGAAAGCAAATCAAATCGACCGACTTTTGTTTGGCTTTCTGGATCATTTCCAACATTTTATCCAAATTTAATTGGGGCCTTCCCGGAACTACTTCCATTTGTCCCAGAGCCATAGTGAAGTTATCGTCCATTCGTAAGTGCAATAAAGGAACCTTTTTTAAGGGTATGTGAAAGGTAGCGTGAATTAATGAAAACTATCCATAATAGCCTTATAAAGTTCTATTTGGAGCGATACACAAAAAAACTAGCGACTTGTTTTAGAATTTAAAAAATAGGGTTCTTAAAAAAGCATCCAACGTTTAAATCAGGTGCGCATATGATCTATGATTTTCCTTTGTCTTTTAATATCTCCCTATCCCTGTGAACTTTTTCTATTTGCAATCTATTTTCATTAAATCGCCAACTTATGCCCCTCCATTCTAAATGGCATTCCCAGCACTTTACTACCACGAAGCCTGGAGTCATCAGAGTTTGAAACAATTTTCATCACAAGCATTAGTATTTTTCATATTTGTGTTCATGAATCTTTATAAAC
>ERZ1740062.355-NODE-355-length-27833-cov-4.969220_pt1 | contig 27833 bp, 23 predicted proteins | sample MGYA00581741_ERZ1740062 | MGnify/ENA primary metagenome ERZ1740062 (study PRJEB43018, sample SAMN04849747) | marine metagenome | isolation source: floating plastic debris | place: Pacific Ocean | collected 2008-09-01 | study: EMG produced TPA metagenomics assembly...
ATGGAGCGCTCGAACCGTGGAGAGCATATCTAAATTCGGATTGAAAATGGCAGAACTACAGTTTGAACAGGATAAACTGGATTTGGAAAATACAGTGAATCAAGCTTATGTCGATGTGAAAACCTTTTCCAAATCCTACGACGCCGCAATAAAAACCTTGGAAGCTAGAAGACTAGCTTATGAATATTCCAAAGAACGTTTCAATGTGGGATTGATGAATGCTTTTGATTTTAGTCAAGAGCAGGCTAGAGTAGATAATGCAGAGGCCGATGTCATTCGAACTAAATACGATTACATTTTCAGATTGAAAATTTTGGAATTCTACTTTGGTATTCCGATTACCCTTGACTAGCGTATCTTTGCGGTCCTATGACCCGAATTTTGAACTTGGAGACCGCTACGAAGAATTGTTCCGTTAGCGCTTTTGAGAACAAGGAGTTGGCATTATTGAAAGAAAACAATGCCGAATCATATTCCCATTCTGAACAACTTCATGTGTTCATACAGGAATTGAAGTCTGAATTAGGTTGGTCTTTTTCGCAATTGGATGCCGTCGCAATAAGTAAAGGACCAGGCTCCTACACTGGTTTGCGCAATGGGGTGTCAGCGGCCAAAGGACTCTGTTTTTCGGCAGACCTACCTTTGATTTCAGTACCTACCTTGCAAAGCATGGCAACACAAATTGTCATGGGCCGAAATGAAGTGGTGATTCCGGTTTTGGATGCGAGACGCATGGAAGTATATTCCGCAGTGTACGACGCGAAACATGAAGAGATTCGAGAGACGCGTGCTGAAATCATTGATGAAAATAGTTTTTCAGATTTTCAAGACTTCTACAAAGTGTGGGTGGTGGGTAATGGCGCTGAAAAATGCCAATCGATTCTTGGATACCATTCCAATTTCAACTTTAATACGAACCTTGTGCCCTCTGCCAAAGAGATGGGTCCTTTAGCATTAAAAAAATTCGACACTCAAGATTGTGAGGATGTTGCCTACTTTGAGCCTTATTATCTAAAGGATTTTGTGCTTCAAGGGAAAAAGTGAATTAGTCACTTGCAGCATCATGAACCACCCGCTGCGGGAATGGAATCTCAATACCCGCCTCATCAAAACGTAGTTTCGAGGATTCAATAACATTAAAACGGGCAGGCCAAAACACCTCATTGGGTGCCCAAAAACGCAACGTAAGGTTGACGGAACTGTCTGCAAGACTATCCACATAAACCTCGGGTGCTGGGTCTTTTAAGATGCGGTCATCTGCTTCACAAATCTCAAGTAAAATATCTTTTGCTGTTTTGATGTTGGAGTTATAACTGATGCCTACAATGTAGTTCTCCCTTCGTATGGGTTCAGCATTGTAGTTTACAACATTACCATTGGAAAGTTGCCCATTCGGAATAATGGCAATTTGATTTCCAAAAGTGGTGAGCTTGGTATTGAAAATGGTGATTTCCTTTACGGCTCCATCCACGCCTTGGGCAGAAATCCAGTCTCCTACTTTAAAAGGTTTAAAAAGCAGTATCAATACCCCACCTGCGAAATTGGATAGCGACCCTTGCAGAGCCAATCCAATTGCAAGTCCCGCAGCACCTAAAAGCGCAATGAGTGATGATGTTTTTACACCCAATTGCGTCACGACCAATACAAACAACAATACTTTAAGGCCAATACTGATAAAGCTTTGCAGAAAACTTTCCAGGGTAGGGTCGTAATCTTTTTTCTCAAAGAAGCGACGTACCAAACGGTTAATCACCTTTACTATCCACCATCCGACAACCAGAAGGATAATCGCTAGAATCAAATTGGGGAGCATATTCCAAACCCAATCAATGGCTTTTTCAATATGACGTTGGTAATCCGTGAATTTTTCCATGGAGTATTGTCTTTTTGGGAAACCTACATAAATGCCCTATTCAAATCAAATCCTCAAGTTTAAACTTGTGTTAAGGTAAACCAGAGGTTAAGATAATTGTTTCTTTGCGTTTTCCACCGATTCCACAGGCAAAGAACAGGCCCCTTCCTGACAAACATATATCAGGGTTTTGTCAAGAACATGTTTTTGTTGTTGTATGGGTAGATTGCCTTCTTCAGCGGATGCCACTAAAACGGTATGGGGCAAGTATTGTGTGATGAACTCCAAGGCTATGGGTTGGTAGTTCTTGCCAGAAACCACGATTTCATAAAAAGCAGTTTCGCGATATAAAACGAGGTGTAGCCAATTAGCATGACTAGAAGGATATTTTTCAAGTGTTGGGGAAATGGTTTCCAACATACGGTCAACCTGCTTTGCAAAGCCTTCCTGCGGGAAGAGCTTATGAAAAACAAATAGGTTTTTCGCCATAATGGAATTGGAAGCCGAAATCACGTTGTCCCCAGTTTCGATGGTACGTCGAATCAATTTTGCATCAAAATCAGCGGTGAAATAGAACATTCCCGTAGTTGTATCAGAAAAGTGCTTTTGGGTGAAATCCAATAGCTGCTTTGCATCGGATAGCCAAACTTCATCTTGGGTAACTTGAAATAGGTTGATGAACGCTTCAATTACCGTAGCGTAGTCTTCCAAGAAGGCATGAATGGTACTTTTCCCTGCTTTATGATTGCGATATAAACCTCCCGCTTCGGTAAATAGTTTGTCTTTGATGAAAGTAGCCGTATCCAAAGCCAATCTTAAATACTTGGGTTCTTCCAGGTAGCGATAGGCATCCACAAAACCGTTGAGCATCAAAGCGTTCCATGAGCATAGTATTTTGTCATCCAACCTGGGGCGACTTCTAGTCTCTCTTTCTTTTTTTAAGATGTTTAAGCTATTTTGGATTCGTTCTTCCAATGCTAAAATGGAAATGTCAAACTGTGCGGAGACCTCGTCTTTAGACTTGTCTCGAATCAAAACATAGCTGTTATCTTCTTCCCACAAGCCATAAGAATTGATGTTGAAATACGTTTGAAAAACCTCAAAATCATCTTTTAAAAGGGATTCGAGTTCTTTTTTCTCCCAAACGTAGAAGGCCCCTTCGTGTAAAACACCCTCAGTATTCAGGCTGTCTGCGTCTAAAGAGGCGTAAAATCCCCCGTTAGGAGATTGTAATTCTTCTTGAACAAAAGCAATGGTTTTTTGGACTACCTCCTTGTACAAGACATTTTTGGTAAAGGCGTAGGCTTTGGCATACAAACTGACCAACTGTGCATTGTCGTAAAGCATTTTTTCAAAATGAGGCACATGCCATTTGGTATCTACCGCATACCTTGAAAAGCCTCCTCCGACATGGTCAAAAATTCCACCGTACGCCATGCGTCGCAATGTGGTATTTACATGTTCTAGTAATTCAGTATCGTTGGTGCGATGTCCATAGTGTAGCAAAAAGTCCCAATTGTTCGGCATCATGAATTTAGGGGCGCGTTTGTATCCCCCTAAAAAGGTGTCAAACGCTTGGGCCCACGAAGCAATGCTATCTTTTAGCGCTTCCAGGTCAAAACGTGTTGTTTTTTCGGTTTCGGTCAGGTCGTTTACGGCGGATATTCCACGTGTGAGGTTCGCCGCATATTCTTCCACCTTTTTCGGTTCCTTGTGGTAAACGGATTGCAATTGGGAAAGAACGTTCATCCACTTCTCTTTGGGTACATAGGTCGCTCCCCAAAACGGTCTTCCATCAGGCAGCGCCACAATATTCAAGGGCCAACCGCCATGACCAGACATCAGCTGAATGGCATCCATGTAGATTTGGTCAACATCAGGGCGTTCTTCTCGGTCAATTTTGATATTGATAAAACCCTGGTTCATGATTTGGGCCACTTCTTCATCCTCAAAACATTCATGTTCCATAACATGACACCAATGGCAGGCAGCATATCCAATACTAATCAAGATGGGCTTATTTTCTGCCACAGCTTTGGCCAAAGTCTCCGCGTTCCAAGGATACCAATCCACAGGATTATGCGCATGTTGTAACAGGTAAGGACTGGTCTCGTGGATGAGGGCGTTGGCGTGTTTGTTTTGCACTTTCTTGAGGGGATTGAATAAAAAAAGCGCCAAAGGCGCTTAGATTTAGAATGCGTTTTGGTTTACTTGACTTCGAAGGTGATTTTCACATTTACGCGATAATCATCAATTTTTCCATCTTTTACAGAAGCACTTTGCTCATTGATGTACACCGAGCGAATGTTCTTTACAGATTTTGACGCTTGTTCCAGCGCATTTTTGGTGGCTTCTTCCCAACTTTCACTGGAGTTGGCCAAAACTTCAATAACTTTTAAAACTGCCATGATTAGTGTTTTTATTATCCTTTAAGATACGAAAAAGAAAGGATTTTGTCGACAGGTAAACTAGCCGTTAATGGCCACTACTTCGTTTACTTTGTCTCCCATCATGTTTTTGAGCATGGTTTCGATACCATTTTTCAACGTGAAGGTGGACGATGGGCAGCCGCTACAAGCACCTTGTAAGATGACATTGACGGTTTTGCTATCCTCTTCATAAGATTGAAACAAAATGTTTCCACCATCACTGGCTACAGCAGGTTTTACGTATTCTTCTAAAATATCGATAATCTGAAGGGAGGTGTCATCATAATCCTGAGCGGCTTCATTATCAATTTTAGAAGGTTTCGCTGCTGCAATCGCAGCTTCATTGATTACCGGCTTATCATCCGCTAGATAGTTTCGGATAAATTCTCGAACTTCTTGGGTAACTTCTTCCCAATTGGCCATATCGTATTTGGAAACGGAAATGTAGTTTTCGTCGAAGAAGATTTCCTTTACAAATGGAAAATGAAACAAGGCTTGGGCCAGGGGCGCATCCTTCGCTTCATCAATGTTTTTATATTCGAAAATGTTGGGGACGATTTTTTTGTTCGCCACGAATTTCATCACTGCGGGATTGGGCGTTACCTCCGCATACAAGGTAATAGCTTGTTTGGACTGCCCTTCCGTTTCATGAACCACGGGTTCTCCGGCATTTAAGTATTCAACCAATTGTTGAGCTACTTCATCTTTAACATCGTCCCATTCCACTATATCAAAACGCTCCATGGCAATAAAATTCCCAGAAATGTATATGGTTTTGATAAAGGGAAGGTAAAAAAGTTGCTGGGCCAATGGTGAATTTTTGGCCTCATCGATGTTTTTGAACTCATAATTATCCTTAACCAAAAAATGATTGGCTTCAAATTTTAGTATTTTAGGGTTTTGAGTGGTGGCTACCGTTATGTTGAATTCTTTCATAGCATTGTTATTTCTACAAAAATACCAAAGTAAATATTGAAGAACAATACATAATAATGTGATGTATCATCCGTTATGTATTTGATTATTGAGACATGTCAACCTTAGCCCCACAATCTTGCATGAGACGCTTTTTCTTCCTTACAACGATTTTACTGTCTTTTGTTTATAGCCGAGCACAAGAAGGTATCCCGGTTTATTTCGATTATTTGGCGGATAACTATTATCTCGTTTACCCTTCAATGGCGGGCATTAGCGAAGGCGGAAAGATTCGTCTCACGGCCAGACAACAATGGTTTAGTGTAGACGAAGCGCCAAACCTGCAAACGTTAAATGCAAACGTCAGAGTTGGGGAGCGCAGTGGTGTTGGGGTAATTCTTTTCAATGATTCCAACGGGTACCATTCACAAACGGGTTTTAAAGGAACTTACGCACATCACTTACAATTGGGAGGGGATTTTAGAACCTTGAATCAATTGTCTTTGGGATTGAGTGCAGGAGCTATCTTGAGTAGCTTGGATGAAACCGAATTTCGTTCTGTGGTACCAGACCCAGTGGTAAGCGGAACCAAAAACACCACAAGTTATTTCAATTTAGACTTGGGGATGTCTTACAACTATTTCGAATTCTACGCCCACTTTGCGGCTTTGAATATTTTAGGTTCAGGACGTGATTTATACAGCGTTGCTGAATTTGACAACCTGAGAAGATATTTGTTTTCGGTAGGTTACGTTTTCGGACGGACTACGCGAATCGAGCCATCGGTCCTATATCAGGTCACGGAGTTTACTGAAGAACAAACGATTGACATCAATGCGAAGGTGTATCGCGATGTGAATTTTGGAACGGTTTGGGCAGGGCTATCGTATCGAAGAAGTTTTGACGGAGCGCAATTCCAACAAAATGGAAGCTTTGGCGAACAACGTTTGCAGTTGTTCACACCAATTGTTGGGGTGAATTTCAAGAACTTTATGTTCTCTTATAACTATTCGTATCAATCCGGCGATATTCGTTTCGACAATGGCGGATTTCACCAAATCACTTTAGGATATGACTTTGGTCAAAGTGATGATGGCAAGCGATACGATTGTTATTGTCCGGCAGCCAACTAATAAAAATGGCCCGCCAAAGGCGGACCATTTCACAGGCTACAAGAAAATCCTTCAATCATTTATCCCAACTATAGTTCTTGTCAGCCGCTTGTTTTTTAATGGCGCGTAACAACGCATTTTCCAATTCTCCTTTTTCAGCTTTGTTGCTTTCTGCGATATATTCCTCACGCTTCGAATTCAACTCCTGAATTTTTTTCTGGATTTTTTCACGCTCTACTTTCTTTTTTTCGAGATACGCTTCAATTTCCTTGGTGGATTTGTTTTGCAGTTCTTTCGGTAAATCTTCTTTTGGAATCTCTGCAAGCTCAATTTCTTCTTCGGCTACCGCATCTACCATATCCCAAGAACTGTTTTTGTAAACTCTGGAGCTTTTGCTTACCGCTCTTTTTACCACAACAGCTTCTTCCAATTCGGCTGCGTTGGCATCTTGGGTAGACTGCATTGCTTTCTTCCGTACGCCAGCCGCACCATAAGAGATGTAGGTATCATTCAATTTTGAATTCAGCTCAATAATGACCTTGTCATAAGGGGTTTTTACATAAACTACTTCACGATTGTGGTCGATGGACATATACTCTCCTCCAGTAAGGATTGCGCCATTCTTCCATTCGGTTTGAATACCCTGCTGATATCCCCCACAGAAAATGGTGTTGACTACTATCCCTTTTTCCTTGGCATCGGTGACCGCATCTTTATAGTTCAACTTTCCTTGGGTAAAAGGCTCGTTTCCGGCAATGAAAATCATTTTTAAATCGTCTTGATTTTTCCCCCAATCCAATTGTTTAAGAGATGTATTGATGACCTTTCCGCAGAATTCTTCCCCACCATTCGTGGTCAAAGAGAACAGTTTCTCGGAAATATCGTCCAAATCACTGCTAAAAGACAATACCTGTCGCACATAGCCTTCTCTAGCGGATAGGTTATCGTTGCCATATTCGTATAGGGCAATTTCCAAAGTAGGACGGGTTTCGTTCCCGCAACGTACATGCGCGAACTCATTCACGATATCCCATAGCTGTGATTTCGCTTGGTTGATTAATCCATCCATACTATTGCTAGTGTCCAAAAGCAATGCAACTTTTACATATTGCTCTTTGGGTGCTTCCTCCACGTATTGGGTGGTTAACGCAATTTTTTTCGGTTGGGTGTCCTTTAGAATACAACTTTGTACTGGTAAAGCGATACCTGTCAAAATGATTCCTGTGGCGATTGAATGCAATATTCTTTTCATGATTTTTTATTTGAATTTGCCCTAAAAGTAGTTTCAACTTTCAAGGGCAAAAACCGACTTTGAGTGAACGCGCCCATACAATGAGTGAATGGTGTTTGGGAACTCGTGTGAGCGTCTATTTACTTGAATTTACTGGGTTTCTAAGGGGAAAGCCATTTTTATAACCCGCTTTTAAGCAGTAAGTTTACCAAACATTTCATGGGATTAATGAGTCGTTTTTCTACCCTTTTAATAGGTTTCCTATTCACAGTTATGGCCTTTGGACAAACCAACAGGTCCAGTGCTGCCTTGACCATAAAGGGCACCGTAAAGGGTATGGAAAACAAGGTTCCCATTCCTGGGGTGGAAGTGAGTACGAGTCGAGGGGAATACACCACGACGAATGCCATGGGAGAGTTCCAAATTGCGGCGGCCATTGGGGAAACCATAACCTTCAGAAGTGCAGAAATTGAGACGGTAAGGCATCGGCTAACGTCAAAAGAAGAACTGGAAGTTTTGGTAGAAGGTTACCGGCCTAGCCGAACCTATTCCAAACGAAAAGAATCAGGTTCAAGAAATATCATGAGTCATTCCCGCTACCTGGATTCTGCCTATCACTACAAAACCTCAGACCTCGAGAAAAGCATTGATTTTATCACAAAATCAATCACCAAGCTAGGAAAAAGAGGAAATGACAAAGAGTTGGCCTCTTCCTTAACGGCGCTTGGGGAAATCTATACCTATCATGGACAATATGATTTGGCCATTACTAACTATAAGGACGCCCTATCGGCCTCATCTACAGCAAAAACCCGATTGCTCTTGGGAAGCGCCTATTTGCAAAATGGAGAATTTACCTTGGCGGAAACGGAATTAACCAAACTTACAGATTCCAAAGCCCTTAATAGTTTGCAGCGGATTGATTTGTATGAAGCTTTAGGGGATACGTACAAAGGATTGAAGCAATTTAAACGGGCGATTGATTTTTATAGACAAGGATTAACCATTGCCGAAAAAAACCAGCGTTCCACGAAAATCATTGACCTGAATTCAAAAATAGGGGAGAGCTATGCCAATCTGAATCGAGTGGGTATTGCTGAAGGATTTTATAATAATTCCTTAAGCCTGTCCAAAAAGGAAACACCGCAACGAAAAATAGAAGAGAACGAAAAAGTGGCGGATTTCTACAGCGAGAAGAATCGGTATGACGAAGAAATCCGTTTGCGCAAAAGTAGTTTGAACGAGCTGTCTCAGTTAAAACCCGAAAATAAGGTAAGCCGCTCAGCGACCGTCCCTAAGCAAGATACCGTCACCGCGCAGCGCATCAATTATAAAATCGCCAATGCTTATATCGCCCAAGATAAATTGGATGAAGCCATACCCTATCTTCAAAGAAGTATTGTAGAGGCAGATGACCAAAATGATTTGGTCGTAAAAAAAGATGCTACCAGAAGACTTTCTGAAGTTTATCGAAACCAAGGCGATTTTACCAAGGCTTTGGAATCGTATCAGGCTTATGTGGGCATTGTGGATAGTCTCTATATCAGAAAAGAACAAGAAATTTCCAGAGCGGCCCGCTTTAACCGTGAAATTGCGACCAAACAAAACCGTATTTCAAGTTTGGAACAAGAACGACAGCTTTCCCAAAGCAAGTATGATTTGGCGGTAACCCAGCAACAATTGTTTCAAGAAAACAGCAAACGGCAGCGTTGGATTATCTATTCGCTTTTAGGGGGAATTTTCTTGCTGGCTACGACCTTGTTTTTGTTCTATCGCAACAACCAACAACAAAAATGGGCCAATAATCTTCTTGCGCTGAAAACTTTGCGAACCCAGATGAATCCACATTTCATCTTCAACGCCTTGAATTCGGTCAACAACTTTATTGCCAAGAGTGATGAGCGAAGCGCCAATCGCTTTTTGAGCGAGTTTTCGGTGTTGATGCGCAGTGTGCTTGAAAATTCAGAAGAAGATTTTATTCCCCTATCCAAAGAGCTGGAGCTATTGAAGCTCTACGTGAAGTTGGAGCATTCTCGTTTTGAAGATAAGTTTGATTACGATATTGCTATAAATGAAAGTGTAGATGTGGATGCTTTTAAGATTCCACCAATGTTGTTACAACCCTATATTGAAAATGCCATTTGGCATGGTCTTCGGTACAAAGAAGAAAAAGGATTTTTAAACATCAATGTGCTGCCCGAAGATGAGAATACACTTCAAATCCAAATCGTGGATAATGGCATCGGAAGAAAACAATCAGCGAAGTTGAAGACTCAAAACCAAAAGAAGCAAAAATCAAAAGGGATGGGTAACATCAAAAAACGCATCGGTATTCTGAATACCATGTACAAAAGCCAGGTAACGGTTGCTGTAGATAATCTAAATTCCGACGGTACCGGTACAAAGGTGATACTTCGATTAAAAAAAGACGGATGGAGCTAAAAACCCTCATTATTGAAGACGAAGCCAATAGCCGCGAAATATTGCGGAACTATCTTGCCAAGTATTGCCCAAATACGGAACTGATGGGAGAAGCCGCCAATATTACGGATGGTTTAGCACTTATTCAGGAACACAAACCTGACTTGGTTTTTTTAGATGTTGAAATGCCTTTTGGAAACGCTTTTGACTTGCTCGAGAAGGTTCCCGACCGTGATTTTGAAACGGTTTTTGTTACCGCCTATGACCATTACGCCATGGATGCCCTGAATCAGCATGCGGCCTACTATTTGATGAAGCCCATCAATATAGACGAATTAATTAAAGCGGTAGAATATGTGCGTGAGGTAAAGCAAAAAGAAAATGCTTTGGAAGGTCGCGTTCTAGCCACACAAACCCCTAAAACTGAAGGAAAGATTACCCTCCCTCAACAAGACGGATTCCAGGTACTTCAAGTAGATGATATTTATTTCTGCAAAGCAGATGACAATTACACTGAAATCTATTTAGAGCATAAAAGAATTGTGGTGAGCAAAACCTTGAAGTATTTCGAAGAGGCCCTAAAACCCTATGCCTTTGCGCGAATCCATAAATCTTTTCTCGTAAATATTGCCAAGGTGGTGTAGTATAAAAAGGGAAAAGGAGGTAGTGTAGTCTTATCGAACACCAAGGAATTGACGGTTTCTGCCTCCCGAAAAGCAGAACTTTTGGCGTATTTTCAGTAAAAATTCAATACAACATGCTAATCAAAACCGTACGGGGAAAAACCCCCGAGTTTGGTGATAACTGCTTTATAGCGGAGAATGCAACCATTGTGGGCGAAGTAAAAACAGGAAATGACTGTAGTATTTGGTTTAATGCTGTTTTGCGGGGGGACGTACATTTTATTCATATGGGTGATAAGGTCAATGTGCAAGACGGGGCAGTTATTCATTGCACCTATCAAAAATCTCCTACCACAATTGGAAACAATGTTTCCATTGGGCACAATGCTATTGTGCACGGCTGCACGATACAAGACAATGTTCTTGTCGGAATGGGCAGTATCATTATGGATGATTGCGTAGTGGAATCCAATAGCATAATCGCGGCAGGTGCGGTAGTGACCAAAGGGACAATTATAGAATCTGGAAGTATTTATGCCGGAATGCCTGCTAAAAAAATCAAAGCAGTAAGCCCAGAGTTGACTTCAGGGGAAATAGACCGCATCGCCAACAATTATGTGAAGTATGCAAGTTGGTTTACCGAAGAAGAAAGCAAATAATCCCTATTTTAGACGCCTCAAAAAAAGGTAACATGAAAGCATTCGTTTTTCCGGGTCAAGGTGCCCAATTTGTGGGTATGGGATTGGATTTGTACGAAAATCATTCCGAGGCACAGGAGCTATTTGAAAATGCCAATGAAATCTTGGGTTTTTCCATTACCGACATCATGTTTGAAGGTACCGCGGAAGAACTGAAGCAAACCAAAGTTACCCAGCCGGCTATTTTTTTGCATTCCGTCATTTTGAGTAAGGCCATGGGCGATGCTTTTACCCCAAATATGGTTGCAGGACATTCCCTAGGAGAGTTTTCTGCCCTTGTTGCGAATGGCACTTTGAGTTTTGAAGACGGATTGAAATTGGTCTCCAAACGAGCTATGGCAATGCAAAAGGCTTGTGAAGCCAATCCAAGTACTATGGCCGCGGTTTTAGGTTTGGATGATGATGTGGTTGAAAAGATTTGTGTGGAAACCCCAGGAATTGTTGTGCCGGCAAACTACAATTGCCCAGGACAACTAGTAATTTCTGGTGAGATTGACGCTGTGAATCTGGCGAACGAAAAAATGAAAGAAGCCGGTGCGAGAAGGGCCCTTTTATTACCTGTAGGAGGCGCATTCCACTCACCTCTGATGGAACCTGCGCGAGAAGAACTAGCCGCTGCTATTGAAGAGACCACATTTAGTGAACCTTCATGCCCTATCTATCAAAATGTGCCGACCACTGCTGTAAATACCGCTGACGAAATCAAGCAAAACCTAATTGCACAATTGACCGCTCCCGTCAAATGGACCCAAAGTGTGCAACAGATGATTGCTGACGGTGCAAAACATTTTACCGAAGTTGGACCGGGTAAGGTGCTTCAAGGTTTGGTGCGCAAAATCGACAATAGCGTGGAAACCGCCTCGGGTACTTTGTAGGGACTTACAACTGGGATTCCGGCAGTTCGTCCAAGAAACATAGATTTAATCTTCAAATTTGCCTGAATCTTCCTTTTTTTAGTAATATTGGCTCCTCCCAAATTTGAAGTAAAATTCTCAACCTACTGTGCTACAATCTAGTCATGGATATGTCGCCTTTTATGAAGCATGCCCCAAACCAATCTTCGTATCGACCCAAGGGTCAAAACCTATTGGTTTTTGTTTTTCTACTGCTAGTGTCCTTCTTACAGGCTCAAGAAGCAACGCTTTCTAAAGTTAATGATGGAGATGAAGATGGACCTATCAATGGTTTGCTTTCGGTAGATATCGCACCCGGCTTTCCTGATGATGTTGTAGAAGTCTTTTACTCAATTACTGCTGGTTCTGCCACCGAAGGAGATGATTTTACCGCATTATCCGGTAGCGTCATTGTAGGATATACTTTCGGTGCGGGTGGTTCTGAGGATTTAGATATACTTGTGTTGACAGATAATCTCGTTGAAGGGGATGAAGATGTGACGATTACACTTTCAGTAGGACCAGGATATACCCTAGGGGGAACGATTTCACAAACCGTGGTCATCGCTGATAATACTGTAGGAAATGTGACCATTACCGCCACTGACGACAGTGCTGCAGAATCTGGATTAGATACTGGAGAATATACGGTTGACCTTGGTGCAGTTAATGCTACAGGTTCTGATGTTACCATTGGGTTGCTGATTGGAGGTGCGACCACAGCGGCAAACTCAGATTACGAACCGTTGACGCTTTCGATAACGATTCCTGATGGTTCACAAACAGAAACCATTGAGCTTACACCAACACAAGATGCGGAGGATGAAGCCGATGAGATAGTTCGTTTGGTACTGAATTCAACGAGCAACGTAGCAGGTTTTCCTATTTCAGGTGTCACAGCGGACAATCGAGATGATGTAACCATTCTTGATGATGATCCCTCCGATGAGGGTGATTTAAGCGTCAACGATGTAACTATCGTAGAAGGGGATGCTGGGACAACGGATTTTGTATTTACCATTTCATTGGCAGGTGGTCCGGCGACTAATGTGGTTGATTTTCGTATTGATACTGCAGACGGAACCGCGACAGCTGGAAGTGATTATGCCGCCATAACCAACGCTACCGGTGTCATTGGGGTGGGCGAATCTTCATTTGACGTCACCGTTACCGTTAATGGAGATACCACCGTAGAGGACACAGAAGCTTTCTCATTAGTTATTAGTAACGCGCGCAATGCCGATATCGATAACAGTACTGGTACTGGAACCATTACCAACGATGATTTATCGGTAACCTTTTCACAAGCTGCGGGTAGTGCCTTGGAAAGCGATGGGGATGACCTCCCTAGGATTTTGGTCAACGGAACTACCACGGTTGCTTCGACAGTAACCCTTACGGTTGGGGGCACAGCTACCATAGTAGATGATTATACGCTTACCACTCCAACGGTTGTAAATATTCCGGCTAATACTTATGATGGCACTTTGGGAACTTCGTTGGCTATTCCTGGTTTTGCTATTATAAACGATTCAGATGTGGAAGATGACGAAACGGTGACCTTTACGATTACAACGCCTACGGGAGATGCTATTATTGGCGCATTGAATGCCACCACCTATACTATTGAAAACGACGACGCAACGATAGAATTTACCCAAGCGGTTGGCGCGGATGACGAAGCCAGTGGCGGTAACCTTCCGCAAATACGAATTAATGGTGACATCACCCAAGCATCAACCGTAACCATTGACGAACTCACGGGAACCGCTACGAATGGGGATGATTACACCTTTAGCAGCCCTCCAAGAATTTTGAATATTACACCAGGTTCCTACAGTAATGTTGTCCGGGATATACCCACATTAGCTATTTCGAATGACCCGATTGTAGAACCTGATGAAACGATTCGCCTAGAACTTTCAGCCCCAACCGGAGATTTAAGTCTGGGTACACAAACGATTACTACCTATACCATCCAAAATGATGATGAGGTTGTTGTAGAGTTTTCGCAAGCCAATGGGAGCGACGATGAAAACGATGGTGGGAACCTTCCTGTATTAACCATCTTGGGTACCGTAACCAACGCTACAACAGTCACTATTGAAGATGCAGGAACGGGCGCAGCCACTAATGGAGTTGATTATACCTTTGCAAGTCCCATTGTGGTCAATATACCTACCGGAACCTATGACGGAAGCGTAGGCTCTGGGATTGCGATACCAAATTTGGTCATCAATGATGATTTGGCGGTGGAAACGGATGAAACCTTTGAATTACGATTGAATACACCAACCGGAGACGCTAGCATTGGGTCTCCAAATATTACGATTTACGAAATTACAGATGACGATTCGGCTGCGGTTACCATAGCGGATACCAGCGGTCCTGAAGATGCTGGTCCCATAACCGTATCGGTTGTGTTGAACAATCCGGTTGAAGGCGGGTTTAGTTTGGAAGTATCCACTTCGGATATCACAGCTATTGAAAATGATGATTATACGCCTGTAACGGATTTAGCATTGAATTTTGCAGGAACCGCAGGGGAGACGCAGACCTTTGACATAACACCTATTGCTGATGGGGACCTGGAACCAAATGAGACCCTTTCGGTTACCATGGATAATTTGGTGTTGACCACCTTGCCACCCTCCTTTTTGACACGAGTTGATATTTTGGATGAAGCAGTAGTTACAATAGGAGCGGATGATTTTTGTAATGCAGGCGGAGTTGCACCAGCTTTGAACCCAGACCTTCCTACGGATTTCTGTGATGTGATTGATGTTGATTTGAATGACTACGTAACAAATACCGCGCCTCCGGGAAGTGAACTGGTGTGGAGTTCAAGTCCGGACCCTACTCAGACGGATGCCTTTTTAACAGATACCCGAGTACTTGCTGCGGCTTCCTACTTTGGGTTCTTTTATGACGAAGTCAATGATTGCTCCAGTCCAGTATTAACCATTACGCTCAATCGAAACATTACACCGGGCGCTCCAGAAGTAACCGGTGCTTCCCGATGTGGTGAAGGAACGGTAAGCTTGACCGCCACAATATCTGATAGTGGTGTTTTAAATTGGTTTGATAGTCCTACAGGCGGAACAATTCTTTTCACGGGTTCTACTTTCGTTACACCCTCGATTTCAGAGACAACTTCGTTTTACGTAGAAGCTGTTGCGGAAGACTGTCCTTCAGCTCGAGTTGAAGTAATCGCCACAGTCAATATTGAACCGAGTGCGGGAACACCTACCGATACAAGCGCATGTAGTTTATCAGGCCAAGGGGGTCCTACTGTAATAGATTTGGACACCACGCTAATGGGTGCTGACCCTGGGGTTTGGAGCATTGTGAGCCAGCCAACCAATGGAGGGGTGAGCGTTTCAGATGGAAATAATGTGGATTTTGAAAACCAACCAGACGGGACCTATATTTTCGAGTACACTACAACAGGTGCTGAAGCCCCTTGTACGAATACTTCGGTTCAAGTAAGTATCTCGGTCACCGATTGTATCGTAGACACAGATGGTGACGGTCTAACGGATGGTGAGGAAATACAATTGGGTACGGATAGAAATGACCCTGATACGGACGATGACGGTTTGACCGATGGAGAAGAAGTCTTGATTGTGGACGACCCGAGTACGGTTGCTGTTCCTGAAAGGGCCTCGGACCCTTTGGACAACTGTGACCCGTTTTTGACGCCAGCATGTAATCCAGAACCGATTGATTTAGCGATTACAAAAGAAGTCAGTGATGCTTCTCCCTTATTAGGCGATGATATCCTATTTACATTGACCCTGGAGAATACAACTATGGACCGCGTGATTGATATTCAAGTGGAAGATATCATTGGTCCTAACGCTGGATACGAATATTTGTCTGACACGGCCTCCAAAGGTTTGTATGACAGTACTACGGGGCTTTGGACTATTGATGAAATGCTTCCGGAAGAAGTCATTACTCTTGAAATTACGGTTAGAGTAAACCAAATAGGAACGTTGGAAAATACAGCCACTATTACCACTACCTTCCCGCTGGATGATACACTGGCCAACAATAGTGCTACGGTATCTTTTAGCGTTGTGCCGAGTCCTTGTACTACTCCCGGAACCCTTTGCAACATCTTTTCACCCAATGGAGATGGTATCAATGATACGTTGAAGTTGGTAGGTGACAGCACCTTCCCGAATAATAGTCTTGAGGTTTTTGACCGTTATGGCAACAGTGTTTTTCAAATGAACAATTACGATAGTACCTGGGATGGTACCGGTGATGACGGACAACTTCCGAAGGGAACCTATTTTTATGTCTTGGATTTGGGCGATGATTCTGAACCACAAAAAGGATGGATTCAAATAATACGATAATGCTGATGAAACACATCAAAACCACATATCGTTGGGCTTGGGTCTTGGCCTTTTTTGCGCTGGTAAGTGTAAAAGCACAAAAAGAACCACAGTACACCCAATACATGTATAATATTGGGAGTTTCAATCCGGCCTATGTGGGATCGGTGGAAGACCCTGAAGTGACCGGTTTGTATCGTGCACAATGGATTGACATTCCCGGTGCGCCAACCACGCTTCGATTTGGGGCAAACATACCTTTCGCCAACGAAAAAACAGGATTGGGAATTAACATCATCAATGACGGATTGGGACCTTCCAACCAAACGGTTTTCAGTATTGCCTATTCCTACCAAATTCAAGTGTCGGATGTGACCAAACTATCTTTCGGACTATCAGGAGGCGGTTCGTTACTGAATGTAAATTATGAAGATGGTACATTCGACGACCCAAGAGACCCAGCTGCCGCAGGAGAAGAAATCAACAATTTTTATCCTACCGTTGGTGCTGGAGTGTTTCTCTATGAAGAAGATTGGTACGTAGGGTTGTCAGTTCCTAACTTCTTAACCGATGGTTTGTATAATGATGAGGTAGCTACCGTTGTGGAAGACAAACTACAATATAACTTTATTGGGGGGTATGTTTTTGACCTATCGGACCGAACCAAGTTTAAACCTGCCTTGTTGGTCAATTATTTGAAAGGTGCTCCGGTGACGGTAAACTTATCAGCAAATTTCCAATTTTTAGATGCTTTCACCGTGGGTGCGGCATATCGTTTTGACAATGCCGTTAGTGGATTGGCTGGATTCCAAATCACCAATGGATTGTTTTTGGGCTACACCTACGATTACAACACCAATGGTCTAGGGGAGTTCTCAGGCGGTTCCCATGAGGCCATCTTAAAATTCTATATCGGTCGCGAAGGAAAACGTCGCAGTCGCAATACCAAGGAAACGGGACCTTCCAAGCGAAAACCAAAACAAATCGACTCACCAAGATTTTTCTAACATGAAGTATCTCAAGACAAAACTATCTTTTGGGCTAATGGTATTTGGAATGCTAGGAGTTTTGGCGCAATCCAAAAAGTCAAAAGGTGATGGCTTCTTTTTTCAGTATAAATATGAAAAGGCTGTTGCTGCCTACGAGGCTGAGCGGACCAAAGGCGAATTGAACAACCAACAACAACTGAATCTAGCAGATTCTTATTTTAAAACAGGGTCTTTTGACAACGCTTCCAAGCTCTACTTGGAAATCTTGGAAAAGGATACCATCATGACGGGCAACCATTACAACATGATGTTGCAAAGTTTGTCTCGCCTAAATCGTTCGCTTCCTCTGGATTCCTTGAAAGCCAAGTCGGAAGATTTTCAGGTAGAATTGTTGGAGAACGCCGAATTCAATACTTCCTTGTTGGAAAATGAGGCGAATATTCCTGGAGTGGAATACACCATCTTCAATGCGGCGACTAATACGCCGCAGTCTGATTTTTCACCTTCGTTTTATGAGGATACTTCGGTTCTGTTTTCCAGTGGTCGCACCGAAGACAAGAAAAACGTATACGAACCGGCAGGAGAAGGCTATCTCAATATTTTTAAAGCACAGATTACTGAGAGTTCACAATTGCAAGCCGCACGAATTTATTCCGGAATAGCGCCGACCAAATACCATAAGGCGACACCACAGTATGCGCCAAGCATAGATGCAGTGTTTTACGTGACCTCTAACACGAAAGAGGGAGAATTGCTCTTTGATGCCAATGGAAAAAACACCTTGGCTATTGCAAAGCAAGACAAGAAGAAAAACCAGTTGTTGTTTAGAGACATCAGCACGTCGTTTTACTATCCGTTTTATGAAGAAAAGACAGGACGTTTGTATTTCGCCGCAAAATTTGAGGACAGTTATGGCGGTACGGATTTGTACTACGTTTCTACCAATGCTGGAATGGTCATGTCTGCACCAGTGAATTTGGGGCCACAGGTAAATACCCCAGGGAACGAAATTGCGCCTTTTATTTTTGAAAACAGTTTGTACTTCTCTTCGGATGTTTTTTATGGTTTGGGCGGAATGGACATCTATAAATCCGATATGGAAGACGAAGGTGCTTTTAGCATTCCCGTCAATCTAGGTTCGGTCATCAATTCGGAAAAAGATGATTTTGGTTTTATCGTTCGTAATGAAGGCGACGGCTAATTAGGCTTTTTTTCTTCCAACAGTGATGGCGGTAAAGGAAAAGATGACATTTACGGCTTCAAAGTGGCTGAAAAGCCAGGCTTAAAAACGATTATTTTTAAAGGAACTATAGCAAAATCCTACGGCTATGCCAATTATGTAGACGGAGCGACTATCCAACTGAAAGATACCAACGGGAAAACGTTGCGATCGGTTACATCTGACCTCAATGGAGATTACCGTATTGAAATCCCCTGGCAGAAACGAGTTACCCTTGAGGTTTCAAAACCGCGATTTTCACAATATTCGAGATCTTTTTCAGAAACCGAACTGGACAGCTTAACACAAGATGTTTGGGATTTTAATATAGATGCCTACGACGATTTGGTTGAAGTGCAGGAGGAACAAAAAGTGATTAAGTTGCAAAAGTTCTTTTTTGGTAGAGGGCTTACCGGTCTTGACGATACTATTAAAGCAGAATTGGACAAGGTCGTAGCTTTTGTAAAAGGCTTCCCCAATGCGCAACTTCGAATAGAATCCCATACAGATAGTCGAGGTGGATCTAGCACAAACTTTAGGCTTACCCAAAAACGTTCCGATGCGATGAAGGCTTACTTGATATCCAAAGGGGTACCTGAAGCCAATATTTTGTACTCTATGGGCTTTGGGGAGGATAAAATCTTGAACAATTGCCGTAACGGGGTCTATTGTTTGGAAATGTTGCACCGTCAAAACCAGCGTACCCTTTTCGTGGTCTTGAACGACAATGTACTTTTCGAATAAATTTTATCGAAGCAGCACGTAAACATAGTACGCAGCAAACAAACTCAGAAATAGAATTCCGGAATACGTCAACAACCGTAGCCATAATTTGGGTTGACTTTCTTTCGGAATGTTGGCACCTGTAACGGTCTTCAAATTCATCCAACCCAAAATAGGACCCAATACAAAGGCGATAAAGGTGGCAAGTCCTACCAAATCTTCCATGTTCGCCTGAAACAGCAAAACAACGGTTAAATTCATAAAGGCCAATGCGATAATACCTATGGCAAAGGCTCGTGTACCCTTGAACTTTTCCTGCTGGGGATACATTTTCTGGAGTACATCCACGCTGACGCGAGCCAAGGCATCATGAGCGGTCATACAGGTACTAAACATCGTGGCAAAGGCCGCAATCGCAATCAAAAAGTAAGACCAAGCTCCGATGTGGGTCGTAAAAAGGGTAACCAATTGGTCTGCAAAAGGCACCGCTTTTCCACTGAGTTCCGTTCCGGTTCCATACAAGGTATACCATCCGATGACCAAAAAGAAAAGGGCCAAAACAGCGGTTAAAAAATAACCAAGATTGAATTCTTGCAGGGCTTTTTTCAATGGAATAGGGCAGTCCTCTTTTTTCTGATTTTCTATGGCCCAAAGACTCACCCAACCTGAAGCCTCCACAGCGGTAGGCATCCAACCCATCAAGCTAATCAAAAACAAAATACCTGCTCCAGTGAAAATGCTTTGATGGTCCGCAGGGGGATTTGCTACAACTGGTCCTTTGGCTAAAACCAAGAGTGTTGTGGTTAGGAGTGCCACAAAAAGCAAGGAAATGATAACCTTAAGGGATTTTTCAAGGGCTTTGTACTTCCCAATAATCAGGATGCCGCTAATGCATACGAACAGCGCAAGCGTGCACAATTCAAGCGAGATGCTGGTAATGTCAAATAGATTGACCAACAATCCGGCAGTCACCACGTATAATGCTGCCAGAATACTAAAAGTGGATATCAGGGTCACCACGGCATAGGTCCATAAATAGCCTTTTCCTAAATCTGAATAGCCTTGGATAAGACTTTTTTGCGTCACTGTTGTAAAACGAATTCCGAATTCAAAAAAGGGATATTTGAAAACATTTGCCAACACAATGGGGATAACCATAATCCAACCGTATTGTGCGCCTGCTTTTGTAGATAGTACCAAATGTGAAGTGCCGATGGCCATACTGGCAAAGAGTAAACCCGGACCAATGGCACGAAAGAAGCGGAGTATGGATTTCATCAAAGTTGGTTTGGTAAACAAGTTAGGATAAATCGATTGTTGTAAAAAATGGTATTTTTAAGAAGCAAAAGGTTGTACTACTTCCCTTTCATTTCTTAATCATAACAGATGCGATTTTTAAAGCGAGTATTTAGAGTTCTAGTGGTCCTTATTGGGATATTGTTTTTAGTGTATTGGTTCGGTCCGCAAGTGGACAAACCCAACTTGGATACGAGTTTGCCTGCTGTCTCATCCAATTTGATGGAGTTGCAAAAACAAATTGACACGCGGGAAGCAGCTATGGACAACATTAAGCCCGATAACCAAGCGCGAATCGTTTGGTTTGATAGTATTCCTGCGAAAACACCCTATAGCATTGTATACCTTCATGGATGGTCCGCTAGTCAAGGCGAGGGGAGTCCTTTGCATATGGAAACCGCCCAAAAATATGGCTGTAATCTCTACTTGCCGCGATTGGCAGGTCAGGGTCTAGAGGAGGCGGAACCAATGCTTGACATCTCTGCGGACGCTTTGATCACTTCAGCCAAAGAGGCCATAGCTGTGGGCAAACAGTTGGGCGAGAAAGTGATTCTTATGTCCACCTCTACGGGATGTACGCTAGCCTTGCATTTAGCACAAGAGGACAAGGATATTGCTGGAATCCTACTGTACTCACCAAATATTGCCATTTTTGACCCTAACGCAACCTTACTTTCAAAACCTTGGGGTTTACAGTTAGCGCGAATGGTTAAAGGTGGGGACTATCACATTTCAGAATCTACCGAAGAAGAGAAAAAATATTGGACGTCCAAATATCGAGTGGAAGCGTTAACCCACTTGCAGGTGTTGGTGGATGAAACCATGAAACCAGAAACTTTTGAAAAAATCGACCAACCTATTTTTATGGGGTATTTTTTCAAGAACGACTCTATTCAAGATAAGGTGGTTTCCGTGCCGGCGATGTTGGAAATGTACGACCAACTAGCGACTCCGGATGCGTTAAAGCGAAAAGTGGCTTTTCCTGATGTGGACAATCACGTGATTGCCTCCCATATGACCTCAAAGGATTTGGAATCGGTTAGAAAAGAGACGAATGCTTTTCTTGAGGAAATTTTGGAGCTGAAACCAGTACACCCAATCAAGGAAAAAGACAGCATTCCTTCCCATCCAGAAAAAGAACCTATAGAAAGCCTGTAGCGCTTAAACGTGTTGGTCAATAAGAATGACATTACCATCTGGGTCCATAAAGGTAATGCTGCCAGGACCTGAACTACCCGGTTCTGTTTCACTCATTAAGGTTATCTCATTTTTTTTCAAGTGACTTTCAATTTCCCGAACGTCATTAAAATCTGTTAAGGCTTGGGCGCTGTTATCCCAACCGGGATTGAAGGTAATGATGTTGTTTTCGAACATGCCTTGAAAGAGTCCTATAAGGGTATCCTCATTTTTCATGATGAGGTAGTTTTTTTCGGCTTGTCCCGCAAAAACACTGAATCCTAAAGTTTCGTAAAAAGTCCTTGATTTTTCAAGGTCTTTCACACTGAGGCTAATGGAAAATGCGCCTAATTTCATATCGTAACTATTGGTTTTGTTGTTGTCTTTGAATTTACGGGATTTTCAGCAAAGTTGGTAGAGCATTCCAACCGATTGCACAAACATCTGTTTGATTTATTCTGTTGGAGATGCGTCCAAAAACGTATTGGATATTTGGAACACGTTTCTGATGAACTTCAAATAATCGATTCCAAAGGTGTTGCTCACGATAGCAATGGTCATTTTTTGTTCAGGATACACCACCAGACGACAGACCGAGCCGGTATTGCCTCCGGTATGACTCCAAAAGGTGCGTCCTTTCTTATCTTTTGATACACCCCAGCCCATGCCATATCCGGTTGTTTTTCCAGAGGGTAAAGGAGGGTCTTCCAAAACTAGCTGCTGGGTTTCAGCTTTCAAGAAGGTACCTTGTGCATAGGCGTTTCCGAATTGGACCAAATCCTCAGAAGTACTAAGAAGGCCACCGCAGGGCATATTCATGAACAAGTTGAAGTATTCTGCCTCTTTGATTTAGCCTTTTCCATTGGAATTGAAAAATCCTGAAGTAGTAAGGTTTTCGTATTGGCCAGTATCAGGAAGCGTATTTTTAAGTCCCAAAGGTTGCGTAACGTAATCAGCCAAAAGGGTTTCAAACGGTTTTTTTGCAGCCTTTTGTAAAGCTAGCCCAAGCAGGTTATAGCCGTAAGAGCTATATCCGTATTCTGTACCTGGTTCAAAGCGCAACTTTGATTTTTCAAAGAACCGAAGGCCTTGTTCGAGAGACAACGGTTCAGTATTCTCTTTTTCGCTGCCCCAGTAGTGTCGTATTCCAGCGCGATGCATCGCCAGTTGACGCAGGGTAAAGTCATATTTCTTTTTGGGGAAATCAGGCACGTAATCGTACAGACTTGCGTCAAGGGCTACAATACCTTCTTCGTACATTCTTGCCAATAAGGTACCTGTGAATGGTTTGGAGATACTGGCAATGCGGAAAAGGGTTTCACTAGGGTTAATTGGAGTTTGGCCGTTCAAATCACTGTGTCCAAATCCTTCAGACCATACCAAGGAGTCTTGAATGCTAACTGAAATCGAAAGACCGACGATTCCCTCTTCGAGTATCATGGTTTTTAGGGTCTCCCTTGATTTTTGAATTGCAAACACATGTTGTCCAAAAACCAGGTTAGGAGAGACCCATAAAAATGCCAGGAAAATGAGATTTTTCATGATTCCACAATGTAAACAATTCATTTTGAATGGACATTGCGGAAAAGTTTGTGAGGACTACTTTGGAATACCGAAGTGGTCCATTATTTCATCATAGCTCATTTTTTTATAATCAATGACGCTATTTTTAGAGGCCGGTGTGCCTTCAGGAATAATGATATAACGGTATTGGTCAAATAAACGTTCTCCAATAGGAGTCAGTTCATCAAGTGAGAGGATACCTATTCTTAACTGATTTGTCAAAACCGCAAAAAAATGGACTTCCTTATTGTCATTATTATTGAACGTTACCGGAAGTTTATATATTTCTCCATTGGAACTAATACCTCCATAGCATAGCACAGTACCACTATCTACGATATCTTGCGTAAGTGCTGGCTGTGAGCCAATAACCCCAATTGCTCCTGATAGCGGTATGGGTGTTGCAATTGGCGAAGCAATCCATTCTGAATAGATGACATTGGTGCTTGTTCCATCCTCCCCAGGTAAACCATCTTCCCCATCGGTGCCATTGATACCGTTTATTCCATCGATTCCATCGATGCCATCTACACCGTCCGCTCCATCCGAACACGCTGCTAATACTATCATGAGTGACAACAGCAGCCGTATTGGTATCCGTGATAATACCTTGATGGCCGTGCTAAAAAGATTTTCTTTATGTTTCATGGTCTTCATTATGATGTTTTAAGGGTTAAGCACACTATTCAGGAATGCCAAAATGAGTGATAACGGCTTCATAGCTCATTTTTTGAAAATCTATATGGGAATTAGTCCCTTTTGCACTTGTTCCACCAGGAATCAGGATGTAACGATATTCATCTATAAACCGATTATCTATTGGTACGGCGTTAAGGTCATGAATACCAACCCTTAGGACGACTACCTCTGCTCTAAACCAATGCGATTCTTCTAGGTGTCCCCCTACGCTTAATGTAACGGGCAACGCGGACGGTATACTCGAGTTGGCCTCTCTTCCAAACAAAAGAATGGCGCCGTTATCAATGATTTCTTGAGTGATATCGGTTTGATTGTTAAAATTGGCTGCAACTTGAGAGTTCGAAATCGGTTCTGTAAAGGGAGAGGTCAACCATTGGGAGTAAATAACGTTGATGTCGCCGTCTACACCATTGGTTCCATCCACACCGTCCGTTCCATCTACACCATCAATTCCATCCATGCCGTTGATACCATTCATACCATTTTCCCCGTCTTCGCCAGAACAGCTCATAAAAAACATTGTCAAAACCAATGAGGTGAAAATCCATCTCATATGTTTTAAGGTGATAAAACCAATGGGGTCAGTTCTAAATTTTGCTTTGTTCATAATGTATTTGTTTGATTATAAAATAATTACACACCTAAAATTAAGTGGTATGAACTATGTGGAATAACTGCCTTTACAACTGGTGAAACCGGTTTCATAAGTGGTTGAAACCATTCAATATCTGGCTAATGGAAAGCGTATTGCCGGTAGTGGGTTTCGCTTAAAAGTACAATTGGGATGGACATGGGTACCTATAAGTCATGAAGAACTTGTAAAAGAAAATCTTTTTTACGTCTAGCGACCGTTAAATGAATTTCTCCGGTTACGATAACATAACCTCCCTCACCACGAACATACTTTTCGATATGTGAAGTGTTGACCAAAAAAGAGTGGTGAATTCGAAAGAACCCTGAATCAGCCAACATATTTTCGAAGGCTTTGATATTTTTAGAAACCACACGTTTTTGTCCGTCAACCAAATATAGTTCTGTATAACTGCCATCGGCTTTACAGTACACAATATCCGCTACTTGTTGTAGATGGATTTCATTGTCCGTGGGAATGGCTAAACGAGAAAGCCTTTTGGAAGGTGAGCTCATATTGGCAACAACAGAGCGGTATTGCGGTAAAAATGGGTTAGATTTTTCGGATGCTCTATTCACAGCTGATACTAGCTCTTCAGCATCTATCGGTTTTAAAAGATAATCTAAGGCGCTGAACTTTATGGCCTTTATGGCGTATTGGTTATAGGACGTAACGAAAATAATATGGAAATCGGGCTCGTGAACTTTTTCCAAGAAATCAAAACCAGACATCAAGGGCATTTGGACATCTAAAAAAACGATATCGGGATGATGGTTTTCAAGGCATTGCAGTCCTTCGGTTGCCGACTCGCAAAGAGCCAATATTTCTACATTCGGACAATATCTGCGAAGTGCCAAGTCCAGCATTTGACGCGAATCCTCCTCATCGTCAATAATTATTGCCTTTATCATGTTTAAACGGTAGGAATTTTAATCACCACTTTTGTGCCCGATGCACTGTTCTGGTCATCATATAAATCAATAAAACGCACCATTTCACTCTTTTTTCCATTGGTCAGCAAAGCCAAACGGTTTGTGGTGATTTTAATACCCATGGAGTTATTGTCGCTCTTTTCTTGTTTGCGAATGCCTAACGCTTTAGTCCGTCCAATACCATTATCTTCAATAGTGCATTCGAGCACATCGTCAAGTGCTTTGATGTGGATGTCAATTTTACCCTTACCTCGTTTGTGCATCAATCCATGCCATATAGCATTTTCTACAAAAGGTTGTAAAACCATTGAAGGGATATAGGTATTTTCTTGATTGATATTTTCAGCTACCACAATGTTCACGGCTATTTTTTTCTTGAATCGAATGGATTCCAATTGAATATACGATGCTAACATTTTCAATTCTTGCTCTAGAGACACATGTACGTGTTCTGAATTCTCAAGCATGCTTCTCACCAGTATGGAGAACTATCCCAAATAGGTGCAGGCTTCATCATTTTGATTTCCCAAAATCATCTTGTTAATGGAGTTCATACAGTTGAATAGAAAATGTGGATTCATTTGAGCACGTAACGCTTTCATTTCAAGTGAACTGAGCTGTTCTTTGAATTGTGAGAGACGCAATTCTTCGTTTTTGCTAGCTAAAATGGATTGTGTTTTGAGTTTTTGGCGAAGTGAGTAGACAACTAACCCAGTAATAAGAAGTATAAGCGCCATTCCTGCAAAGAGACTATTATTTGCCAAGGCTGCTTTTTCGGTTTTTGTGACCTGTAGCTCATTTTCTTGAGCAAGTATTTTGATTTCTCTTTCCTTCTGGGCAACCTGGTATTTCGTTTCCATTTCGACCAGCTGTTTGTTTTTTTCCTCATTGAGCAAGGTGTCTTGTAAACCCTGGTAGCGCGACAAATGAGCGTATGCGATTTTATGATGTCCCATTTTTTCATGCAACTGTGCCAAGCTTTTATGAGCCGTTATCATTAGCGGTTTGATATTCAGTTCCTTGGCTAAGGAGAGTCCTTTGACTAAATAGCTTTTTGCCAAGTCTCTATTTCCTATTTTTTCATATGTTTCTCCGATGGTTAGAAGTCCTAATATTGTTTCCTTTTTATTGTCAAATTTCTTTCTGAGTTCCAAAGATTCCTTATGATAGGAAAGAGCGGTAGCGTAGTCGCCCATTTCATTGTATAGTTTGCCTAAATTCTCAGTGACTGAAGCAATTCCATCAGGACGATTTATCTCTCTTACTAGGATAAGTGTTTCTTTTAGTTTTTCTTCCGCGGCCTTGAAGTAGCCTATTTCTTTATAAGTGACCCCCAAACTTTCCATGCTCATGGCCATATTGCGATTGTCATGTAATGCTTTATTGGCTGCAATGGAATTTGTAAAGTGCTCAATGGCGGCATCATACATGTTGATTTGTGTACAGATGTATCCCATGGCATGGTTGATATGGGCTAAACGTACTTTGTTATCTAGGGTTTGTGCCAACTTCTTTGCTTGCTGAAATTGTTGAAGACTGTTTCTGTACTCGCCAACTTGCACATTCATTACGCCTATTTGGTAAAGTCCCCTTAACAATTCGGGTTGATTTTTGGACTTTTCGTGAAAGTCAATGAACTTCTGCATATGGGCAATGCCTTTGTAAAAATCTCCGGTAAATCTGGCAATTACCCCATAATGATATTCAGCCAAAGTAAGTTTATGTTGGTCTTCTCGAATTCTGGCCAATAGACGAATACTATCGGCATACAATCGTGCAGAATCCGTTTTCATTTGAGTTTCGGTGTAGGCGAAGCTTAAAGCACTATACGCTTGAAATCGAATGGAATCTGACGTGGTTGATTTTAATACCTGCTTAATACTGTCCATTACACTTCTAGATTGTTGTGCTATGCAGATGAACTGTGTAAACAGTAGGAAGGTTAAGGGGAGTACTCTTTTCATTCTAAATTGGTAACATAAACTGGTACACTACTCAAATTAGAAATAATCGGTAAAGGTTCTGTCGATACTTTATAAGTGGTTGCTTTTCTTTCATAAGCGGTTGGAGAACTGGTGTTCTAAA
>ERZ1740062.357-NODE-357-length-27573-cov-15.474598_pt1 | contig 27573 bp, 19 predicted proteins | sample MGYA00581741_ERZ1740062 | MGnify/ENA primary metagenome ERZ1740062 (study PRJEB43018, sample SAMN04849747) | marine metagenome | isolation source: floating plastic debris | place: Pacific Ocean | collected 2008-09-01 | study: EMG produced TPA metagenomics...
ATTTACACGGTGGTACTAATCGCAAACGTCGGGAGAATATGATTTCTGAGTTTCAGAATCCGGAAACGGAACCATCAGTTTTTATACTGTCCCTGAAAGCTGGTGGTGTTGGTATTACTCTAACTAAAGCCAATCACGTGTTTCATTTCGACCGTTGGTGGAATCCAGCTGTAGAAAACCAAGCTACTGATAGAGCTTTTCGTATAGGTCAAAAAAAGAATGTTTTCGTACATAAATTTGTATCTATTGGTACCTTAGAAGAAAGAATCGACCAAATGATAGAAGATAAGAAAAAGCTTGCTTCTGCTGTAGTAGGTAGCGATGAATCTTGGTTAACGGAATTAGATAATAATGCTTTTAAACAGTTAATTGCGTTAAATCAGAGTGCAGTTTTATAGGATATATCATAATGGCAAAATTTAGTAGAACATGGTGGGGCGATCGCTTTATTCAAGCATTAGAGGAATTTACTGATGAGAATAGGTTAAAACGGGGACGTTCCTATGCTCGTGGTGGTAAAGTTAAAAGTTTTTCGATCAAAGAAAATTGCGTTAGTGCTAGAGTTAGAGGTTCTGTGAATCCTTACTTTGGAGTTTACAAGGAACCGACATATAATATTGAGATAGAAATTAAATCGATTGCGAAAACAAAGTGGAAACAGGCTATTGATAAATTATCATCTAAGGCAAGTGTTGTTTCTCGATTACTGTTAAACGAGGTACCAGAAAATATTGAAGATACGTTTTCTGAATTAGGATTAAATTTATTACCCCATAGTCGAGGAGACTTTAAAACGAGTTGTTCTTGTCCCGATTATGCTAATCCCTGCAAACATATAGCTGGAGTTTATTATTTGGTAGCATCCCAACTCGACCAAAATCCCTTTTTACTATTTGAGCTACGGGGATTATCTAAAACAGAATTACAAGAAAAATTAGCAGTATCACCCTTAGGTAAAGCTTTATCTTCCGAATTAGATACTCAAGAAATATCTGTAGAAATTTCTACATCTTTTTATTCTAAGTTGGAGAAAAGAACAATCAACGAAAAGCCAAATCTAAAAGAATTTTGGTTAGGTAAAAAGCGATTACCTCAAACTATTGAAGTTGCTTCGACAAGTGGAGTTTCGGGAATTTTGGTAAAGAAGCAAGGTGATTATCCTGCTTTTTGGGATAGAGATAATTCCTTTATTGAAGCGATGGAAGAATTATACGAACGAGTGAAGACTAAGAATCAAGATTTAATGTGATTAAATTCAGCTAATTTAGAACTTTAGTGATAAATTTTAATAATTTCAGTGTTAGTAATTTTAGGTAAGCAAATTAATGTAACGCTTTTATACGAATATTGTAAATAATAAACCAAATCAAACCATTACTAAAGCTGAAGCAATTCTTCTAGCTCAATTCAAGCTATTACACAGCAGAGAGTTAACAATTGGTGATATCAAAAATAGAGGTATCAAAGTAGAACCAAAAGATGATAAAAAATCGATTATATCTCAAAGAAATAGCGATTTTTCTTATCCTTGTTATTGCTCATAATTCGTTTTAATTGGGAATTATTTGTAATATTAATTAATTTGAATCTTCAGTTTTGTTAGTCAAATATTTATCCTATTTCCACAGGAATTGAACTTGTTGGGTTGATATGGTAATAGGTATTGAGGTTAAGACATTACTTAACCCTAGAAGCGATAATTAGTAAGCTTTTCGCCCCTTACTCCTTAATTGTACTGGGGGATTATCACAGTAAATATTGTACCTTGATCTAAAGCGCTAGATACAAGTATTTTCCCTTGATGTAATTCAACACACTGTTTAACTATTGAAAGTCCCAATCCTGTTCCTTGAATATTTCCTACATTACCTCCCCGGTAAAAGGAATCGAAAATTTTTTCAATATTCTTAGATGATATTCCAATACCTTTATCTTCGATATAGAAGCTTAAATAATCGGATTTTATATCTAAATTAAATTTGACTTTCTGGGAAACATCGGAGTACTTTAGTGCATTCTCAAGTAAGTTAATAATTATATAGCGAACTAATTTTCTATCTACTAGAATATGCTGATTTTTAACAGAAGAAACAAACTCTATTCGATGATTGTCCGATACATTTGCGATCGCATCCGAACATAGCTCTATTATTTCAACTCTACTTTTATTTAAACTTAAAGCATTAGCGTTTAACTCAGATAGCATCAATACATCTTGAACTATATCCGTCACCTGCTCAATTGCAGTTCCTATTTTTTGAAAATGCGATCGCTTCTTCTCTTCGGTTAGACGATCTAAATAATGCTCCAATATGTCACAAGATGACTGAATAGCAGTCAGAGGAGTACGTATTTGATGGGATATGATGGAAATCAGATTACTTTTGGCTTCGCTTAATTCTCTCTCTCTTTGCAGTGCTCTAATTGATTCTATTTCTGCTTGCTTGCGAACTGTTACATCACAAGATATACCAGCCATTCTGTAAATATTACCCTTCTCATCATATATGGGAAAAGTAATGTCTCGCATCCATCGTAGGTTTCCATCAGGTTTGACAATGCGATACTCTTCATCCATGCTACAGGAATTTTCACCAAAAGCAGCTTCCCTCAAACGCTCTAAATCATCTGGGTGAACCAAATCTAAAAATGATTGAGGGTCAGTAAATAATGATTCACAGCTTCTTCCCCAAATCTTTTCATAACCTGGACTAATATAATGAAACTTACTCACATCAGGTTTGCATACCCAAAATACAACTTCTGCATGATTTGCAAATTGACGGAAAATCTCCTCACTCTGATTGAGTTGAACTTGCATTTGTTTATACTCTGTAATTTCCTCAGCAATTCCTGCGATGTATTCTGTCTCATCTACTGTATCGATTACTGGAAAAACGTGAGTGCGTATCCATTTTAAAGAACTGTCGGGAAGCACTATGCGATACTCTTCATCTATTTCTCCAGATGTGAATAACTCCCCAAATGCAGACATGATTCTGGTTTTATCCTCATTGTAGATTGAATTAACAAAGTCCTGCAAACATTTGTCGAGATTCAGATTTTCACGACACCATATACTATGGTAAGCCGAACTCATGTAGAACATTTGCTTTAAATCAGCAGAACAAATCCAGAAGACTTGATTACTACCTTCAAAAAACTGATTTAAAGGTGTAGCTGCCAAAGATGTTAATTCGTTTAAGAGCATAATCGATTCTCTAGTAGGAAAGTGTTAAATATGAATTTCTATAACTCAAATCTCAAAGTTATCAGGAGAAATACATAATATAGTTCAGTAAGACTACGGATTTAGTATTGATAACTTACTTTCTACCAATGCACCTTATATTAGGAAGTATTAATATACATCCAATTTGTCAAAATAATTGAAAATATACACTATTTACTAGATTGAAAAACATTATATACATTCAGAAAAATTAGCTTAAATAATATTTAATAAAATCAACTACTTAGCAGGTATTTTTATTAAATACAAAATAAATGTCTCTGATGTAAACTTTGTTATACAAGAGTTTGAAGTGATATTAGATATATCAAATATTTTACAAATGATTATACTTTCTACTTAAAACTAGCAATTAACACATAAAATTATACATAATGATTTTTTTTTCTCAGTATAAATATTTGTATGTAGCTAAAAGCATGTTATTTTATTAAGGTATTTATTAACACCTAATATAACTTTATAGACTGATTGAGAGGTAAAATGGTCGCTACATCAACAGCTAGTTTGTTACAGTCAAGTTTTCCTAAAATCAAGGATAGTGATCAATCTTCATCGAAAGATAATTTAGTGAATTATGTAAGAAGCCTCTATGGAGAAATTGATATTTCTGAATGTCCATTTATTGAAGAAGAAATTAATGAACTATCAGAAACCAACGAGCTTTTAGTATATCTGCCTGCAAAGTTAACAATGCAGGATTTATGTAATAAGTTTAATATCAGAGCCAATGTAAACTTTGAGAATGAAACCATGATTAGGAATACTATGGTTTCAGAAGATCAATGGTTTATTGTATCCAATGCTAAAACTCCAGAATTAATTAACAAGACAGGTATTTTTGCTAAACGGGTATATGAAGATGAAGGTCTTCATGGTATGGACTTCAGAAGGTATCTGGCTTTTGCTGCAACATTTAGATATCATTTTGGTGAGTTACCTGACCAAACATATTGGTGCTTTCTACTTTCAGGGAGTTACGATCGTAGTGGAGTATCTGTAGTTGGTTTTGACTCAAAGGGTGTCTTGAGCCACCATGGTTGGATGAAAAACTACAAGGCTAAGTACTGTGGTTCGAGATATATTGTTATTCCTCCAAGGGTGGAAATATTACGCTCTACAAAGTCTTTAAAAAGGTCAAGAAGAGGTGATGGTAGTGCTGAAGGTAAAGAATCAGGAATGGGTTAACTTTATTTTTATGTAATTATTAATCAAAATTAAGTAGTGTTGTAGTTGTAATTTTGATTAGATATTGCGGGAATGACTGTGTTGATTTTAATTTACTAAGAACGTGTTTATAAATAACAAATAAAATTCTTATAGGGTGCGTTATTACCCACAATAATGTCAGATTTTGACGATAATATTTAATATGGTATAACGCACCTATTAAAGATGATGGGCTATGGGAAATCTTTTTATAGCCATAACACATCTTAATTTTATAAATATTTTATAAACACCCTCTAAGGTTGGAAGTGATGTAGATATTTTACTTTTACTTATCAATCTAACTACGTTGATTGTGTTATCCCGATAAATAATTAACATTAGCTATTTTATTCTTTCATTCTCTGTTGATTTTAGTATTAGTTGGCATTAACTGTATATATATTTAGATGAAATAGTATCCTACAAGGGAAATATAAAGGGAGCATCCCAATGAAGGCAAATTGACCAAAATTTAGATTGTCATTGCGAATGTAGCGTAGCGGAATGTTCGCGTAGCATTCCCGGAGGGTAGCAATGACAAAATTTGTTTTTACACATTTGGGATGCTCCCAATAAGCTTGGTAAGCGAAAAGAGTAGATTAAGACATTATTTGAAATTGTTACATTCTGAAACTTTCTGTTCCTATTTCTGTTACTATTACACAAGTGTAAATACTGAGTTAGTCTGTGATAATATTATTTTATTATCTTAAGGAATGTGGACAAAATAAAATACAGAACTTGATTTCAATACTTAAATACTAGGGTATTCACTAGAGTCAAGAATTGTAAGTTAATAAATTTACGTTCCTAAGTATCCCTATACTCTGGTGTAGGAGGCTTCATCCATCACAGACATAGCATAATTGATGTTGTAACTCAGCAATGCCAAATATTGTTCTCCATATTTTATGTATATATAATGTCTGCCATACTTAATCTTTGGTTATCCCAAGAAGCAAAAAGTAATGTTCAACAAGCCATACAAGCATGGAAAGCTAAAATAGGAACGGATAAAGTAGGAATTTATCCAGAACAAACTGAAAAATATATTCAAAACATCACCGAATATTCTGCACAAAAACCGATAGCAGTTTTGAAACCCAAAACTAGAAAGGATGTAGAAGAAATTGTAGCGATCGCACGAGATTTTCACGTTCCACTTAATCCTGTTAGTACTGGTAAAAACTGGGGTCTGGGGTCAAAGTTACCTGTAACAGATGGATGTATTTTGGTAATAATGAGCGGATTAGGGAAGATAATAGAGGTTAATCAAGAACTCAGATATGCAATAATTGAGCCTGGTGTAACTCAAAAGCAGTTATCCGATTATTTATGGAATAATACAGATTTGATGTTTCCGATGACGGGTTCGGCTGAAGATACTAGCGTCGTGGGAAATATGTTAGATAGGGGTAGTGTTTTTTTTGACCACCGTTACGACCTTTTAAGTGGTGTAGAAGTTGTTTTAGGTACCGGAAAAGTTGTTAGGACTGGTTTTTGGCATTATTTCGATAATATAGAAAATCATCAACCAAAGTTTTTTCATCCTTCTGGTTTGGGTCCTGATATGAATGGTATATTCACTCAGTCTAGTTTAGGGATTGTTACTAGTATTGTGATTCGTTTACGACCCCGGAGGTCGGGTACTATAGTTTATTTAGAAATTAAGGAAGATAAAGTATTTAATTTTATCGATACTTTCAACCAATTAAAGGACGACAAATTAGTTCATAACTGGTTAATGCTGACTAATAAGAACGACCCTAGAACTACCGATAATCATCAGTTTAACTATACAGGCAATTGGTCAGCTATAGGAAGCTTCCACGGGAAAAAAGAGATTCAAGATATTTGTAAAAAGCACATTCAAGAACAACTCCAAGGATTGTGCAATCCCTTGAATTTTCTCAGTAGTGATTTAGAGGAAAGTACAGAACACCCATATTTTACGATACTCAAAAAACTCTACAATGGCATTCCTTCCAACTATAGTATCGAAACAATGGGAAATTTATCTAGAAGTCTGAGTATAAAGTCAGATGGTTTATCCCTTGCAGATTTAGATTATGAAATCGACTATTGTCGAGAAATTCCTGGTTTTGTAACCGTCACACCAGCTATCCCTCTGACATCTGGAGCTTTTAAAGAAGCAATCAATTTAGTTAATCGAGTCTCAAAGGATTTTGACATAACTCCTTTCCACAACTTTGTTAGTCTAGGAGAAATGTCGGTTGAGGGTCTGTTTCGAGTCTTTTTCAACCGTAGTAATAAAGAAGAAATCATTAAAGCTCATCGTTGGAGTCGTATATTATATGAGGAATTCGAGAAAATAGGTATCTATCCTTATCGGATTAGTGTTAAGGATATGCAAAAATTTGTTAACAGAAAAGAAGACACCTACTGGAAAGCGATCGCTGATATCAAAAATCAGCTAGACCCTAGTAATATTATTGCTCCTGGTAAGTTTTGCTTAGAAAATATTTAGGAATTCACTCTTCAATACTCCATATCTTTGCTGCAAATAGCTTTTCAAATTCATAACCCTCTTCTGTCATACTCCGAAAAGTCTTATATCAAATCTAGTTAATCCAGGTATTTTTTTCTCAATTGTGAGAAATCCGGGGTTAATCCTCTCACCATCATCAGAAGAAAAGTTAAAATACCAATAACACAAACAAGGAAGTCCCATGAACCAAACCACAAATGAAAGGGTACGTTGGACAACATCTGATATTGAACTTTTACCGGAGAACGGTAATCGTTACGAGATTATTGATGGGGAATTATTTGTGACCAGAGCACCACATTGGAGACATCAGAAAACTTGCACGAGAACTACTAGTGTACTAAACGAATGGTCAGACTCAACAGGTCTAGGAGAAGCTGTTATTACCCCAGGTATTATTTTTACTGATGCTGATAACGTTATTCCCGATGTGGTTTGGGTAAGTAAAGAACGTCTTTCAAGGTTACTTGATGATGCTGGACATCTAACAGGAGTCCCGGAATTAGTGATTGAGGTACTTTCTGAAGGAGTGGAAAATCAACGTCGAGATAGAGAAGCAAAATTAAAGTTATACGCTTCTAGGGGAGTACAAGAGTATTGGATTTTAGATTGGCGTTTACAGCAGATGGAAGTGTACCGACGGGAACAAGCTCTTTTGAAGTTGGTAGAAACTTTGTTTGCAAAAGATGAATTGACTTCACCTTTGTTACCTAACTTTTCTCGTCTGGTTGAGTGTTTGTTTGGTTAATTTCAGGACTTACGCAAAAGTTACGTAACTCCGTCCGGGACCGTTTGCGTAGCATCTCCGTTAGCGGGACTTAAACATTTAATGGGGTGATAATAAGTTAAAATATAAGTTAAAATACTTATGTCGTTAAGCTTTTACGCCGCTCTGATAGAGACTCCCGACCATGAGAGAAATCACACCTTCAGCTATGCCTCCATCAATTCTAAGCAGTGCATCTGGTTGAGGTTCATTATCAGCATCAAGACGTACCGTACAGTTATCTCCTAACTGAACTCCAGAGGTTGAAGCTTTATAAAGCATTAACCAACCAATAATTGCAGCATGAGGTTCACCATGTTGGGTAATTCTTAGTGGTGATGCCATATAAACTCTTGCGATGGCTTTCCTAGGGTTGCAATCACGGAATTACATTATTATTACCTAAGGAGTCATGTAATTACTTAATTATCTTTGAATGCAGATGCTACAAAAGATGAATATTGACCTAAATTTTAAGCTAAATAAATTACTTTGACTTACTCAAAGTTTAACTCGTCTAACTTGCCTAGATTTTATTAGCCAAGCAAATCCTGCACTTGTTGCAAACATTATCAGACTGTATATTGCAGCAGGGATTGCCATACTTGGCGTATTTAGAAGTGTAGGAGCACTAGCAACTGCAATTGCTAAAGTACCATTTTGAATACCAACCTCAACTGTAATTGCTCTAGCAGTCCTCTCATCGAGCTTACCAAGAATTGCGATTGTATAACCCAAAGCCATTGTTAATAAATTCAAAGTTAGGGTAATTCCACCCACCTGTAGGAAAAATGTTAGTACATTAGCTCTTTCTTTGAGAAGCAAACCCACGATAATTAACCCTAAAAAGAATAGTGAAATCCATTTCACCCATTTTTCTACATTTGCTGCAAATTGTGGTAGGTAACGATGAATTAACATCCCTAAAGTCACAGGAACAAAAGTAATTACTCCTATTTGAATTATCGTCTTCACGAAAGGTAACTCCAGAGCAACTCCTTCTCCGATAAACCTTTGCATTGCCAAGTTTACCACTAACGGAATAGTAAAGATGGTGACTAGGCTACTGATAACTGTCAGAGTAATAGAAAGGGCGACATTTCCTTGTACCAAATATGTCACCATATTGGAAGTTGATCCCCCTGGACAAGCAACCAAAATCATTACCCCAACTGCTAATTCAGGTGAAAGGGGAAAAATCGTAGCTAACAAAAATCCCAATATCGGTAGCATAATCAACTGTGCAATGAGTCCAATTATCACCGCTTTTGGTTCAATTACGACTCGCTTAAAGTCTTCTAATGTCAGCCCTAGACCCATCCCTAGCATAATGATAAATAGAGCTAAGGGCAGAAAAACAGCACTCAGAAAATTAGATTCCATGACCTTAAATGCATAAAACTATCAGTTATTATCTCATCTCTACTATTCAGTAAATTGGTGCATATATCAGTTTAAGTAAAAAATAATCATCTACCCTTGTTCCGAAAAATGAATAATTGGCTAAATTTGATACTTTAAGCTGGTCATATTAATGGATACTAACCTGTTCTTGAGGTTGAAAGGTTCAGAATATGAGATATAAACTCAGTTGGTAAATCGCGCAGAAAATAGAATTTATCGCTTTTCCAATCCGTACCTTTAATTCTTCCTAAATAACCCGTTAAAGGTGAAGAAAGTTCGATTAATATTTCGTGCATTTCTTGGATATTTACGGATTGAGGCGGGTTTGAATAACCATAAGCTCCATAAATAGTAGCAACTTCTATATTTTTATCTCCAGTATTTTCTTGATGATTTTTAACGATTTCTATTAAATGCGATCGCAATTTAATATCTTGTTCTATCTTGTCAATATAAATATTAATCTTATCGTCTGCTAAACCAAAAGGTTCTTGCTGTAAACATTGCTTTAATTTGATTAAATTGACACAGCCTTGATAATAGGATTGGAGCTTAACGAGTTTTTCTAAAGTTTCTGGAGTAATTACATTCATTTGATTATTTGTTGCTGTTAAAAGAGCATCTTTAGTAAGTTCGCCACCGGCTAAAATGATTTTGATACAAGAATCGTATTTTTCTTGAAGATGATTTTTCCCAAGTTGGATTAATTGCCCTGGTGTACTACTAGGAACCTTTTCGCTTTTAGTAGCTTTACATTCTCCCACAACTGGATAAGGAGATTCGCAATAAAAATCAACTCCTCCAGCCCCTCCTACTTTGTCTGGGTCTAAATTGGCTTTTGGATTACTATTAGAACAAGAAAATCCTAGTTTTATAAAACTTTTACGTACTAATCTTTCAAATTCATTACCATCGCTAGAATTTCCCACTCCAGCAATTTTATGAATCCAAGTTAAATCTGAATCAAGATATTTTATTGTTTTTTGATTGCTCCAACCTAAAAATAGATGAATATCTTTTTCTAATTGCTTTGCTCTTGGATTATTGACTGTTAGAGGTGATAAAAAATTTAATAATTCTTCTAAATCATGATGCTGTGGTGGTTCGAGCTTTTCTAACTGACCCTTGCGAGTCGTGAAGATATTATCAGGTAATACTGGATTTGTATCGGAAACAGTTATAGACTTGGGTAAAAGGATAAACTGATTATTTCCCTTTAATGAAATTTGAATTGGTTGAGAAAGATGATAAACGCGCAGGTATGCAAGAAAGATAGTTTTTCTTCGCGCTAATGTCTCTTCTAAAGTTTCTTTTGTCCAAATTGTTAGTCGCGATAAATTAGTTATAGATTCAGGATTGATATCGTGACACCATTCACATTTTGCCCAGGCTTTAATCGTAAAGCTTTTAGTCGCTAATTCAGTAAAAGTCGTTTGAGCAAGATGTAAAAAATTAGAGTGATAGTATTTCTCAACTGGTAGTGAGTTCATCAAACTATCGGTTGAGTACAAAGCAAATTTATCCCGATTGATAAACTTATTAGATATTGCTACTATCAATCTTCCCTGTAACAAAGCCTCAATATCTGGTGCAGGTAAATATAAAGCTTTATAAATTACAATATCATTAGTCATTATTTATCAAAAAAGTAATTAAAATAACGCATATTATCGGATTATTTGAGCAAATTATTCTTATGTAATTTAATTATCTTCGTCAACAGCTTCAGAGGGAATTATCCCAGATGGGTCGCTAAGAATTTCACGGATTAAATAATTGTCTATTGCTATCCGCTTTTCAATGATAAAATCAGTGATTTGCGTTTCACTTAATTCATAATCATCACGACTGTTCATTACAGCATGAATCGCTAACAAAGACTTTATCTCTTCAGGTTTCAAAAGTACCCATTCACCACCGAATGATGGAGACAAAAGTTTATTTAAACACTGTTCGGTTTTAGTCCCACGACCTACTTTTTTAGAGCGAACTAAGCAACCACGAGTTAGATCGAATTTTTTGTAATCAATTAAACCTTTGGGAAGTACTAAAGAGTAACCTTTTTGGGATTTAGAAATGGCTCCTAATTCTTGTAGTTCATCGAATACGCTTTGATAATCTTTTGTGTTTTCACTTTTAGGTACAACTCGACTATTAAGTTTACTTTTCATGAGTGGATTTTGTGCTTCTAGCAAAGCCAGAAGTAAGCGAGTTTTACCTTGTTTTTTTTTATCTTCTGAGAGAGTATTTCCAGAGTTCATATTTAGCGTTTATTCTCACTTCAAAATTAAATTAGTTGGGATTAATACAGTCTTTTAGAGTGTTTTTATATACTAAAAAACTTGTAAAATACTAGTGTAACAAAAAAGAATTTGAGTCTTTAACTTTACTCTTAAAGCAATAGACATCTTCCGGAAAAGAATCTGGAGAGCTTAGATATAAGGTCTCTACAAGATATATAAATGCTTGTGATTGCATTAATTAAACATTTCCTATAGGTTATGAATAGCTAATAGTAAATAGAAAAAGGTTATATCATTGATAAGTAAATATACAAATAATTTTGCTTAATGAGTTATATTCATTCCAAAAGAAAATATACAATAAATGTGTGTTTTGTATAACTAATTAAACTCTATATAATTAAATTTCATATAAATAGAGACGCTGCATTGCAACGTCTCTAAATAAGTTCTAAATTTGTTTTAGTTCTAGATTTATTTAAGTTCTAGATTTATTTCAACTCAGCTGTTATCCAAGTTTATGCAACCATGGAGCAACTTCAACTGCTAATTTCTCTCCTAATCTCAGGAGTTGACGATATTCATTCTTCTCTTCGGGGCTATGAATATTCTCTAAATTAGGTACTATCTGAGAATACAAACAACTCCAGTATACTTCTTGGGGTTTATCAAAAGAAATACCAATATTCAGTAGATAAGCGGTATCAACTAACTGCTCTAGAAGTTGAATTTTCTCTGCAAATCGACCATTATTATCGTGCAATAACTGCCAAAGCGATCGCATGATTAATTGCTCTAGTATTTGCTTTCCTTCGGGTATATTTAACTGAATGTGTAGGTGTTTCGCTTCACTAGCGATCGCTTGTAGTTCGATGAAATGACTATGGGTTGACTGGGGTTCGCAGATATCTTGTTCTAAGGTGCGTAGACTAAGCATACATCTGTATCCTAGAGCTACTTCTGCTGCTACTTGCAGTTCTAGTGGGGCTTTCTGTCCATCTCTATTTAGGGCAACTAAAATACTGTAATTATCTCTGTAAACCTGGGTATAAAGTTGGTCTAATCTATTCAGGGTTTCCTCGGATAGTAGTCGGGCGATACGATGACGTTCTTCCGTACATAAGTTTTCCAAATTATAGGCATCCTCACCCAATAGCTGAGTCATAACTAAAATAGTTTGACTAGCACTAGCCTGCTGGAAAGTAGTAAATAATTTATCCTTAAGTTGAGAGTAACTGAGTCTACCTTCAAAAGGTTGAATACAGCAGTGGAAATCCCAACCTCCCAGATGAAGGACTGCAAATATTAAGTGTTCTGATTCTAAAGTAATTTCTGATGTTAATTGCAGTTGTCCTACCGCTAGGGTTAATGAACCCATGCGTTCAAGCTGAAAATCTAACTCATTGGTTGCATAGCAATATAGTCGCTTTTGCTGTATCAGCGAGTTTGCAAATACATCAACGCTTAAGGCTGTATTATTAGATGTTTCTCTATGATTTTGAAACAGAGAGCTAATTGCATAATGCGCTGTAACTTGTCTGGAGCTAATTTGGGAAGTTTTTACCGACTTATGATATATGTTAGCTCCATTTTTGAAAATATCAATATTACTTGGTGCTTTTTCTAGATGTTCGATAAATTCAGGTTCTAACTGTATTCCAGATACATCTCCAGCTAATTCTAAAGCACGGGCTGCATAACGTAGAATCTGTGTCCCCTCTGGACGTGATATTTCTTCAAAAAACCATCCACAACTGGTAAACATCAGTAAAGCATGACGTTGCATTTCTAATAAACGCAATGCATCAACTTTTTCTAACTCATTCAATTGGTGATTTTGATGATGTTCTAAGAAATTCTTGATATTTTCAGGAGTTCTATTCCGAATTACCCCAATATATTCATCTCTTGCTTTCCAAACATCCCTAAAGTACTTTCCACCATATTCCTCGTAAACCTCAACTAAGCGATCGCGCAACCAGTTTAAAGCATCCCGTAAAGGTCTACGCCATAGTAAGTGCCAATCTGGAGCACCACCGCATCCACAATCATCTTGCCATCTATCAACCCCGTGGGCACAACTCCATGCTGTGACGGGCTTTAATTCTACTTCCCAAGTCGGTGGATTCAAACTTAAATAGTGAGCAAAGTTAGTTACAGTCCATCCCTTGTTAGGAAACTCTTGAGTGAAAGCATAAGCTAGAGTCTTTTCGGTTCCCTGCTTGTGGTGTCCGAATGTTTCCCCATCGGTAGCAACAGAAATTAATTGTGACGGACGATGATCCCCGCGTACTGCTGCACCGATACGTCCTGCAAAATGATGGGAATTGTAAACCACGTCGCTAAATCCCATGTCCCTAGAAATTGGACCGTCGTAGAAGAAAATATCTATATATTTACCTTGATTTTCCCCATCTTTGAGATAGCAGCGATAAGGACGAGTTGCATCTATCTGAGAACCACCAACTTCGTGCCATTCTGTATCGGGATCATCTTTTTGAGTGATTACCCGACAGCGTTCTGCTTGGGAAGGAGCCAAAATGATAAACTTGATCCCCTCATCAATCAAAGCCTCTACCGTTGCATAGTCTACGGCTGTTTCCGCTAACCACATCCCTTCGGGATCGCGTTTAAACCGGGAATGAAAGTCTGCTTTACCCCAACGGATTTGAGTGTATTTATCCCGTTGGTTAGCCAAAGGCATAATTATATGGTTATATACTTGCGCGATCGCATTACCATGTCCATTTAATCGTTCCCCAGATTTGCGGTCTGCTTCTAGAATACGCTGATAAACTTCCACATCATGGCGTTCTAACCAGGACATTAGGGTTGGACCAATATTAAAGCTGAAATACTCGTAATTATTAACGATCCCCACGACCTTACCCTGGTCGTTACATATCCTTGCAAAAGCATTCGGACGATAGCATTCATAATGGATACGTTCATTCCAATCATGAAAGGGTTCTGCTCCCGGTTGGGACTCTATAGTATCTATATAAGGGTTTTCCCTTGGGGGCTGATAAAAGTGTCCATGTACTGTTAGATATACACCTGTGGACGTTTTTAAAGCATCAGGCATACCTTTATTTGTATTACTAGAACTATTATCTTGAGAATTTAATTTAGCGCCAGCATTAGTTGGCAAATCTGCAGTAAAAGTCATGTAGAGATATTCCAAAAAACTAAAAAAATTTAAATTCTATAAAATAGGATTGCTTTGTTGTACTATTAATACCTTGCCAAAATGTTATTAGAGCAAAATTAGGAATATATGGCAAATATCAGGCAACTATCAATAGCCAGTAAAATTCTTAATATCCAGAATAATCTTAACTCCCTTATTTGGATTTCCCCAAAATTTTAAAAGCTTAGGCTTCTTCAATTACTTTTCTCTGGGGATCTATTCAATCAGTCAATTTACTAAACAACTATTAATCAACTTAATAATTTTCTAACATTTCCAAACTCCCTCATCTAAAGAAAGATAATAACTTGATTTTTGTTAACATTTGTATACAAAAAAATTAAATTTATTTTAAGAAATAAGTTGAAGTACGAAAATAAGGTTATCACTCATCAAATCAATTCGGTATCTTCTGGTTAGGGAAAGAGAATAGGGGTTATTAGTTTTCTGGATTTATAAAATACTGCTTTGTTACTCCCAGCACTTGATTATCCCTCTAATTTTATACCTGAATATAGGTAGTAATTCTATTTAGGGACAAGAACTGTAAAAGAGAAACAGTAAAAATTCGGAACCGCAATACTGAAGTATAAGGAGTATTCTAGAGTTTGGTCACTTTCTTTAAAAATTTGTATTTGAGAAAATGGCAAACTGGCTCCGGTTAATAGTCTCGATTGAAATTGATAAATGTCAACTAAAAACATTGTATTCCTAGTTCTTTTATTCTTCGTTCCCATCTCTGCTGCTGCTCATTTTCTAGAATGGGGAGACTTAGTTATTTTCATCAGCGCAGGAATGGCTATACTACCTTTGGCTGCATGGATGGGTGTTGCAACAGAAGAAATAGCTGTAGTCGTAGGACCATCTTTAGGTGGTTTGTTGAACGCTACTTTTGGAAATGCTACAGAATTAATTATTGCTCTGATTGCACTCAAGGCTGGTTTAGTAGACGTTGTAAAAGCTAGTATTACCGGTTCAATTATTGGTAACTTACTCCTAGTAATGGGTTTAGCAATGCTTTTAGGGGGTTTGCGTTTCAAAGAGCAAAACTTTCAACCTGATATTGCCAGATTAAATGCAGCATCGATGAATTTAGCAGTAATTGCAATTTTAATACCTACTGCAATGGACTTTACTTCTAGTGGTATTAGCGAAACTAGTATACAGAACCTTTCTTTAGCTGTTGCAGCTGTATTGATTCTGGTTTATGGACTAACGCTACTTTTTTCCATGAAAACCCATTCTTATTTGTATGAAGTAGGGGTTGCAGATACAGAAGTGTTAGAAATCGAGGAGCATAAGCCTAATATTCTTTTATGGACTATTGTACTATTAATATGTACTGTTACCGTAGCACTAGAGTCTGAACTGTTAGTCGGTTCTTTGGAAGTTGCGACATCAAAGTTGGGCTTAACAGCGTTATTTACAGGGGTAATTGTAGTACCCATTATCGGTAATGCAGCAGAACATGCAACAGCCGTTACTGTAGCTCTAAAAAATAAAATGGATCTGTCTTTATCTGTAGCAGTTGGTTCGAGCATGCAGATCGCTTTATTCGTCGCTCCTGTTTTAGTAATTGCAGGATGGGCTTTTGGTCAACCGATGGATTTAGACTTTAATCCCTTTGAATTAGTTGCTGTGGCAGTATCCGTACTTATTGCTAATAGTATCAGTTCTGATGGTAAATCAAACTGGTTAGAAGGAATCCTGCTTTTAGCTGCCTATATCATTTTAGGTTTTGCATTCTTCTTTCACCCGATAATTGAAGGGATAGGTTGACACTCCACTGTCCTAGAAGGAGGGGGATTCTTGGTTCACAGAAAAAACTTACCCTGATAGATTCTCATCAACCAAAATAGCGGTTTCGTCTCCCCAAGCTTGAGTTCCCGTATGCCCTACGGGCACCTAAATTTAGAATAAACAATAAATTCTACTAGCTAGGAAATTGTCTAGGAATTAGAGATAAAAGCAGCAAAGCTAGCACTGAAGTTCTTACTTTTGTGCTTGCCAAAATTTTTATATAAGCAAAAAAAATCAAAAAAACTATATATGAACACAAAAAGTACCTGGACGTGTTGCCGTGTTTCCACTCCAGGCACTCTTTGGTTTACACTTGCTCCTCACACACAAGAATAGATTATCATCGGTTTTCTGAAACGACAAGTGTGCCAGGTGACAGTTTGAAAGTTGAATTAGAAATGTTTCTAAAGCTTTCAGGATTGACGTAAAAGTAACATAAAGTTCTTGAGAACAACTTTTTCACCAACCCATAATAAGTTAAAGACCAAACTAATTTTTACCTGGTTCTATACCTCGAATATTTAATGGAATCCGATAAACGCTATTACCTGCTGTAATATAAAGTGTTTTATAATCCTTATCTCCCCAAGCTAAGTTTGTTACTGATTTAGGAATGGCTATTTTATCGAGCAGTTCACCATTAGGAGAAAAAATCCAAACACCTCCAGAACCACTACAGTAAATATTCCCTTTAACATCCACCTTCATTCCATCGGGTACACCTTTATCTTTAGGACCAGGTAACTCTGCAAATACTCTACCTTTGCTTAAAGTCCCATCTGGTTTAACATCAAAAACGAGGATATGTAATTTTTCTGAATCACTTACATATAATTTTTTCTCATCAGGAGAGAAAGCAATTCCATTGGGACGAACCATCTCTTTATTTAAAAGAGTTAGATTACCGTTTTCCCAGCGATAAATACCATAAAATCTTAATTCTTCCTCTTCCTTTTTGATTCCGTAGGGAGGGTCAGTAAAATAAATACTACCATCCGACTTAACTACAACATCATTGGGACTATTGAGACGCTGGTTCTGATAACGTTCAGCCAAGATTGTGATTTTACCGTTTTTCTCCGTGCGTGTTAATTTTCCGTTATGTTGAGCAGTAATTAATCGTCCTTCCCTATCTAAGGTATTACCATTAGGATTTCCCGCTCTCCGACGAAAAACCGAAAATTTCCCGTTAGTTGTCCACTTATACAGGGTATCAGCTGGGATATCACTGAAAAGTAAAAAACCACTGGGATTCCATACCGGACCTTCTGTAAACTTAAAACCATCGGATATTTTTTCTAATTTGGCGTTACTGTCAATAATCCCTGGGGTATTAGCTTTGGTATCCCCACAGCTTTGCTGTAACACCAACAAATTTAGTAATAAACTGTACGCAATTATTCCTAAAGTATTTTTCTTCATTAGACATTTCCCCACCTGAAGACCCAGAAACACTGAGGACGAAAGCTGATTTATGAGTAGTATGTCGTAACCAACAAACCCTAACTACATCGGTCTTGACAAACCTTTGGAACCATTTGGTAAATTGTGCCATACCTACGCATAACCCAAGCCAAATGATTAATTATCTTAATTTATTCACCGTAGAAAATACTAACCCAAACTAGCTTGTAAATCAGCCTTTGCCTTTTCCAACGCTTCGGGTAACTTACTTGCGTCTCTTCCACCAGCTTGAGCTAAGTTGGGTCTTCCACCACCTCCCCCACCGCAAATTTTAGCGATCGCACCAATAAATTTTCCTGCTTGTAATCCTTTCTTGTTCACTTCGGGGGAAAATGCTGCTACTAAGCTGATTTTCCCTGCTTCTGGGGTGGAAGCGAGTACTACTGCTGCACCGTTACCTATTTTATGCTGTAAGCGTTCGGCGGCAGTTTTTAAGGATTCTGGGTCTACTCCTTCCATTTTTGCAACCAGGTATTTAAATTCTGCGATGGATTCCACTCTTTCTAATAAAGTGTCAGATTTAGCGATCGCTAATTGTCCTTTGATGGTTTCAACTTCTTTTTGAGCGGTTTTTAGTTCGGTTTGCAGGGTGGTGATTCGGTCGGGGATTTCTTCGGGTTTGACTTTAAATCTATCGCTGAGGTCTTTGACTACGTTGTCCCGGATGTTTAAGTAGTCTAAGATTGCTGCTCCTGATACTGCTTCAATTCTTCTAATTCCAGATGAAATACCAGCTTCAGTAATTATTTTGAATACTCCTATTTCCGCAGTATTACTAACATGAGTACCTCCGCAGAGTTCCATTGATACTCCTTGGAAGTCAATGACTCGCACTTCTTCTCCGTATTTTTCACCAAACATTGCAACCGCACCCCTTGCTTTTGCTTCTGCTAGGGGTAATACTTCTATTTTGGCGGAATGTGCTTCAGATATCCAGTTATTAACAGTATCTTCTACTTGCTGTATTTCTTCTGGTGTTAATCCACGGGGAGAGTTGAAGTCAAAGCGGAGTCTATCGAAGGATACCAGGGAACCTGCTTGAGATATGCTCTCATCGACGATTTTTTTGAGAGCTGCTTGTAGTAGGTGAGTTGCGGTATGATTTGCCTGAGCACGACGACGACAAGCCCAGTCAATTTGAGCAGTAACGTTATCATCTACCCTGAGAGTACCACGTTCGATGCGTCCGAAATGAACGAAGAAGTCGGATTCTTTTTTCACGTCTTCCACTCGGACAACTATACCATCACCGCTTATATAACCTTTATCTCCCACCTGTCCTCCGGATTCTGCGTAGAATGGAGTTTTATCTAAAATTATTTGGACTTCGGTTCCTGCTTCTGCTTCTTCCTCTGAGATACCTGCAACTAATATTGCTTCTACCTTGGATGTTGATGTGGGTTCGGTGTAACCAACAAAATCAGTAACTTCGATATTTTCTGCTAACTTATCTAAGCTACTTTGAACCGTTAAATCGATGGTTTCGTGTGCAGCTTTGGCACGTTCGATTTGTTTTTGCATTTCTTGGGAGAAACCATCCCTATCAACACTAAAACCTTGTTCTGCAGCGATTTCTTGGGTTAATTCTTCCGGAAAACCGTAGGTATCGTAAAGTTTAAAAGCATCTTCACCGCTAATTGTGGTTTTACCTGATTGTTTTAACTTGTTAATAATCTCTTCAAGTAATTTTTCACCTCGTTCTAAGGTTTTTAAAAACTGAGATTCTTCTCTTTCTAATTCTGCGATAATAGCATTTTCTCTTTCTCTAACTCCGGGATATGCATCTTCAGAAAGGGAAATAGCAGTTTCCGCAACTTTGGTAGTAAATTCCCCTCCAATCCCAATTAATCTCCCATGACGCACCACTCGACGAATTAAGCGTCGCAGAACATAACCCCGTCCCACATTAGAAGCACGAATTTCATCAGCTATCATATGTACCACAGCCCGGATGTGGTCACCAATCACTTTTAATGAAGTCTTAGTTTTCTCCTCACTTTTACCATATTCAATTCCCGCTAAATCTGCTGCCTTTTTAATAATTGGAAAAATTAAATCAGTTTCATAATTATTAGGAACATTTTGGAGAATTTGAGCCATTCTCTCCAAACCCATTCCGGTGTCAATATTCTTACTTGCCAGGGGTGTTAAATTACCATCTACATCCCGGTTATACTGCATAAATACCAAGTTATAAAACTCAATAAATCGGCTATCATCATCCAAATCTATATTCTCATTACCCCGCTCCGGATGAAAATCATAGAAAATCTCCGAGCAAGGACCACAAGGACCCGTAGCCCCAGAAGCCCAAAAATTATCCTCATCTAAGCGTAAAATTCTCGCTTCCGGAACCCCAATGCGATCGCGCCAAATTTCGTAAGCTTCATCGTCTTCATGGTAAACACTGACAGCCAAACGTTCAACGGGTAACTTAAATACCTCCGTAGAGATTTCCCAACCCCAGGCGATCGCTTGTTCTTTAAAATAATCCCCAAAGCTGAAGTTACCTAACATTTCAAAAAATGTATGATGTCTTTTAGTAACTCCCACATTTTCAATATCATTGGTACGAACGCACTTTTGGGAGGTTGTAGCGCGGTGAAAGTCTGGTTTGCGCTGCCCTAAAAATATGGGTTTAAATGGCAACATCCCCGCGATTGTCAGCAGTACGGTGGGGTCTTCAGGTACCAAGGAAGCACTAGGAAGGATTTGATGTTCCTTGAGAGCATAGAAATTCAGGAATTGGGTGCGAATTTCGTTACCGCTTAAATTTTGGGGATGTTCGGACATGGGTATTTACAACAATTTAAACTATTAGACTAACTGTATTCAGATTTAATAATTTTAGACAATATCGAGTTAGACTCGTTTTCTACCGGTACTAAAATCATAAAAATAAATCCCTAGGAAAAGTATGCCTTATCTTTTGCTTTCTGTGGGAATATCTGGTATATGCTTGGAGAAATATATTTTTAGATCGACTTATATAAATCACTAATACAACACGGCAAAAATTAAGCAATCATTAAATATTTTTGGGAGAACTATATTATAAGATTTTTCTCCTAATGTTTACCAACTTATTGCTTATGCCCGACGACTGTACTACTTTATAATTGTGTGCGGATATCAAGGTGTCACAAGCACTGACTCAAGACCAATCGCCAATCTTAACCTTGAGATGAAATTATGTTTTCCTTGTCGGCAAAGATTAAGTTTGCCAAACCTTAATTATGACATTAAAATTTAAAGTCCCAGATATTGGTTGCCAACGCTGTGCAGAAAAGATTACAACATCTATTCAGAATGTTGAAGCTGATGCAAATGTAGATGTAGATGTAGAAGCAAAAACCGTTTTAGTCAATTCTCAAATCTCTGAGTCATCAATCAAGCAAGCTATAGTTGATGCAGGTTTTCAGATAGATGACTCCTATTGATAACTGCTAATAAAATAAGGTAGTTTCTTTCCTGAAATATCTTCAAGAAAAGAAACTACCTGTTACCAGTATTATTCAAGATATACCAAGGGAAATATAGAACGACTTCACAGATAAATACTTGCTGGTTCTTGCGATCGCTTACAGCGGGCACTACCGTGCCATCGCCTATGACGGATACTTAGGCACCATCGCTCATAGGAAACCGCTTTGTGGAGTGCATTAGCTTAGGGTAACGAACTATTCCTGTTTTAATTACAGCAGTATTTATGGAATTTGCTTTCCTAAGTAAAACATCTTAATATCAATAGTTATTCTATTTATATCCCTGGGAGTTAGTTGAAAGTATATTTAAATACTTATTAGAAAAGATTTATCAAGTATTTCCCTTAGGAGCCATTACCATATCACCATTATCGAAATCGAAATCAGCCTCATCTAAACGAGCCCGAATAGCGTGCCATATATGACCGAAAAGAAAGACTGTCCCTAAGGCTATGTGAAAAGTTGCTAACCAACCGCGAGATGAAACTAAACTAGGAGAGAATTCTAAACTTCCTACAGGACCATAAAATACTTGTGGGTAGACAGTATCATTAAAAAATACGAAAGCTGCCGCCAGGAAACCCATATATGATAAAGCCGCTAAACTATAGGATAGATAAGCTTGTCCAGACCAAGTTAAAATTTTCTCTGTCCAAGCTAATGGTTTAGTTTTCGTATGCCAAATTCCGCCAGCAATGCACATTAAACCAACCCAAATATGACCTCCCACTACATCTTCTAAGTTATCGACTGCTACCATACCCAAGGAACCGTGACTAGGAAATAGATAACTAAAAATTGTCAATGGATTCAATGTCGGTTCGGTAATTACTCTGACATCTCCAGCACTACCAATCATCGGGTCAAATAATCCACCCCAAAACATGGCTTTTGCAACTAGCAACCAAGCTCCTAAACCTAAAAGAATTAGATGAATTCCTAAAATAGTAGTCATCTTATCTTTATCTTTCCAGCTATAACCAAAAAAACCTGAAAAATCAGAACTTGATGGTAGTATGCTTGGTCCTTTTAAAGCATGGAACATACCTCCTGCACCTAAAAAAGCTGATGAAATTAAATGTATGACTCCAATCAAAAAATAGGGATAAGTATCAACTATCTGACCATCTGCACCCACCCCTATACCCAGGGTCGCTAAATGTGGTAGCAAAATTAAACCCTGCTCATACATCGGTCGCTCTAGACTGAAATTTGATAATTCAAATAGAGTCATTGCACCAGCCCAAAATACTATCAGACCAGCGTGAGCAACATGAGCACCTAGTAATTTACCGGATAATTCAATAAAGCGAATATTACCGCGATACCAATCTACATCAGGTATTACAGAACTTTTTACTTCAGAAGTTTGAGGAGAAAGAGAAGCTGTAGTCATTTGTCCTTATCAGTCCTGTTAGTATTTATCTTGTATGTGTGTTGTGGAAGCATCTAGTTAAAGTAAAATTCTTTAAAACATAACTATCACGCAAACTTAACTCAGAGGATTAAGTAGGTAGGCACAATTAAATATAAAATCCCTTCATGAGTTGTAATTAGCCTCAAAACTTTATCCCTATTCACTCATCACTACTTACTACTCACTTTTCGTGGGTGACAATGTTTTCCACCCACCTACTTATCAGTTACTATTACAATCCCCTCATCAATAATTAAAAGGGTATCTATGCTCCAAAATCACTTTTGAGTTGAGCAACCCAAGCTTTGATTCTTCCTTCACTCATATCTGATTGATTATCGTCATCAAGAGCAAGTCCGCAAAATTTTCCATCTTTTACAGCTTTAGATTCATTAAACTCATATCCATCTGTCGATGTGTAACCTACGGTTTTTCCACCTCTTTCAGAAATTTTTTCCTCTAAAATTCCCATTGCATCTTGGAAATTATCCTCGTATCCCATTTGGTCCCCTGTACCAAAATAAGCAACCTTTTTCCCAGTAAAATCAATCTCGTCGAGTTCTTCAAAAAATCCATCCCAATCACTTTGAAGTTCTCCAACATCCCAAGTTGGACTACCAATTATCAGACACTCATACTCTTCAAAATCACTAGTTTCAGCTTGAGATATATCATGAGTTGTAATCCCGTCACCAAACATCTCTTGAATCATTTCAGCCGCAGATTCTGTCTTACCAGTTGTTGTACCGTAGAATAAACCAATCTTTTTAGACATTTTTTCTCCGTATTTAACTAAAATTCAGTTTTTTGGAATATTTTCTCAATATTTCCCCAATATTTATTGAAACTAGGATAAAAATCTTTAAGATGAGGAAGTACATAATTCCAAATACATGAAAAAATTGATGAAATCCTTATTCATCTTTACTCCCTGTATTAACAAGATCAATCCATCTTAGTTTCTAAAAATTACTGCTATCCACTCCCTAGAACAAAATTCATCTGAGACAAGGCTTACTATAGTCGCAGTTCTGCAATCATCTCTCAATATCACAATGCCGGCTTTGATAGCTGTAGACATATACGTTAGGACAATGTGCTTCCCTGGAAGGGGAATAGTCAATAGAGAGGAAATAGAAACCTGTCCTAACCAATCTGACGGTTGCTATACTATGCCGGGATAAATATTTGTTTACGTATAATCCTTGGTCAAACTGATTTTATCAGAGTCATAACAGTATTCATTATTAAGGTTAATGAGTATTAATCTCAATAAATTTAATTTTATATTACCAGAAATTTAAGAAAATTTGTCACCTAGATATGAAATATTAGATATTTCCCTGAGACGATAATGCTTCTTTCAACAGATTCTGCTATTGTGATATGATCAATTTTTCATTGAAAATGTATTAAAAAATTATTGAAAATTGCCAAATTACCTGAAGCTAACCCTAAAAGTAATCACAAATGCTTCTTAAGCACTATTGCTAATATATATAGATAAGTATAGAATTCTGTACAAATACAACTAGTAAGATTTAGCATTAGTGATTGGTATTATTGTTTAAACTGATTATTATATTCAGGAGGCAGTGGATAAAACTCTAAAGACTTAATAAGACTTTTGAAAAACTTGAATGATGAGTGCGATCTATCCACATACAGATTGATATTGGTAAATAGAAGTTCTTTCTATAGCTGATATTACCTGAAGAAAAGCTCGTAGCCCTTATTCTATTGCCCTTTATTTAGAAATTTTTTAATAAATGTTTTTATTCGGTATAGAGCATGAGGTTGCTTTTCTCAATCAAAAAGGTGAATTTGCAGACTTTTCACGCACTAAGTTTAACGACCTAAGTCCAATTATAGATATGCTACCTGTAAATCCCTGCGATTATCTACAGTTATGTATAGGGGATGCAGGAATCAAAAGAAAAAGATGGTATATCAAAGGTAGTAAGCATTTTGTAAATTCTCATCGAAATATTGAATGTATTCCCAAAGGCATAGAAATTAGAACTAGCGTTCATAACGATATTACTAGCGCGATCGCAGAATTATCAGAAAGTTTTATCTTATTGCGAGAAGCTGCTGGTATTATGGGTTTTTCACCAGTCTTAGTCAGTTTTAATCCATATCAAAGTACTTTTAAACCTTCCTTACCCCCAGGTAGTTGTAATTGCCAACAAAATGATACTAAACTGTCTCCAAAGCAACTTAATCAACAGATGTTGACTTATGGGGCAGACTTAAATATTTCTCTGCTAGACTCATCTTATGAGCAAATAATCGATATTGCTCATAAACTGATTTATTGGAGTCCTTATATAATTCCCTTCAGCTTTAGTTCTCCGTTTTATCAGGGGAGAGTTTGGGATGGTTTATCAATTAGGTCTTTTTCTAGAAGCAATATAAAATCCCCTGTGAGAGTTTTTGTAGAAAAAGAAGAACAGTTAATAACTAGTAATCCTAACTTCACTAAAATAGCGCGTCTTCCTACAGAAAACTTTCGTATAGAATTCCAAGCTTGTGATAGTTGTGATGACTTCTTTATTTATGCTGGGTTATTAGCTTTGATTAAAGGTTTAATATTAGATGAATCTTTGCATCACAGAGCAACGACACCTAATATAGGTTTACATCAACTCTCAGCAAAGGAAGGATTTAAGAATCCAGATATTTATAGAAATGCTCAAGACCTCTTAGAAGCTGCGGAAAATGCTCTCGACTTAAACTCGGACTTAGATGCAGAATTATTAATGCCACTTAAAGTAATCTTAGAACATAAAGAAACACCCGCCCATGAATTAATTTGGGTATTTAAACAATTAGGTTCCATAGAAGAAGTACTTAAACATACTTATATTGCCTATAATTCTATAAATTTGAATTAAATTAAATTTAATTGAGAACTCAAGCTTAAATAAAATATAAAATAAGAGGAAGGATTTTGCTCATTTGTCTTGACTATTCAGTTAAATATTTTTATAAAATCACATCAATACAAGAATTTCAGGCATTACATGGGGGTTCGTGATAGCTTTGCTACTAAATAAAGAAGAAGCTTATTTCTATGACTTCGCAATTAACGAATGCTCTAAACCGAATTCTTGATTGGATTGAGCAACATAGATCATATTATGTTAAATATCTACAACCTGGTTTATCAAAAGATGAAATAGATAACCTAGTTAAAGATTTGCCATTTCAATTGCCTTTAGAGATTTATGACCTTTATCAATGGAGAAATGGAGCATTACACGAAGGAGAAAACTTGTACGATAAAGGTTTAATTTTCAAACCTGCTTGGTCATTTAGACCTCTACAAGAAGTTGTCAAAATATGCTTAGAAAATATTAATAAGCAAAAGCACTTAAAAAATCATCTTATGTATTTTTCCGATTGGAAATTTTATGGAGAAAAATTTGATATTTTACCTATTTTTTATACTATACGTTATTACGATATAGATTGCTATCGTTCAGGTAATCTTTGGATTAGTAAAGAAAAAGACCTAAATCCTGTAATATTTAATGATTTTGAAGAAGGAGAAAATATTTTAGAAAAATATAGCAGCATAACTTCTATGATGTTAACAATAGCTGAATGTTATGAAAATGGAATTTATAATAAATATATTTTTGGTAAATATTACGAATTAGAAAATAAAATTTGGCGGAAATACAATTCTAAGCTTAGAGAGTTCGCTTTACAAATTATCCAAGAACAATCATTTTCTCAATCAGCTTGGATATATACTATATATGAACTTATTGAATTTAAAGATTTAAGAAATTGTCAATTCTTAATTCAGTGGTTAACTGATTTAATTAATGCGTATAAAAAACCTAATTTTATAATCAATTGTATTGGTATAGACTCAAAAATATATAGAAAAAATCTAAATAATTTTGACTATTTTCAATTAGAAACAGGACTACCAAAAATTTTAGGAGAAATGGGAGATGTCAGAGCCGTTCCTATTTTAATTACTGCTTTACAAGATAATACTTTTTTTCAAAATAATCCTTTTAGTCGGATTTGTGCTGCCAAAGCTTTAGGTCAATTAAAAGATAAAAGAGCTACTGATCCTTTAATAGAAGTTCTAAGGAATGATTGGGAAGAAGCTCGAAAAATATCAGCTTGGGCATTAGGAGAAATTAAAGCATTGAGCGGAGCAGAACCGTTAATTGAAGCATTGCAAGATGATAATAAAGAAGTCAGAAAGATGGCAAGAGAAGCCCTTTTTCAAATAATTTCAAATTTTCCAAAGGTTGAAAATTTAATCCCTTTTTAAGCTGCATACAAAGTTCTGGAGATTCTCTGTCCTCCACAAACAAAAAAATCAGAATTAATTCATATCTTGCACCTCACCGTATAAAGCATGAAAATGAAAAATTGTATGTAATAAAGCTACATGATTAAACCAGGTTTATATAGCTAAATTAATATTTAAAGCTTAATACTGAAGTAATTAATTTACATCAAATAATCTTGGCGCAAGAAGTGAGTTAAAACACCTGGAAGTATTGCATCAAAATTCTTTCAGGATTGTTTTAATTCCAAGCGCGTACAATTTTCCCGTTCTAGCATAGTCTTGCCAAAATTAACAAAAATAAAAAAATGTAGAAATGTTTTTAAAAACGCTTCTACATAATAAATTTTAAGGTATTTACTTTTTAACGTCCTCTTAGAAAGTAAAGGTAGTTCTAAAAGTACCAATGACTACATCATCATTATTGTCATTGTGGTCTGGTGCAGTTAACCAAATCACACCAGGAGTCACAGCGATATTGTCATTAATCTTGTACTGATAAAATGCCTCAA
>ERZ1740062.358-NODE-358-length-27442-cov-3.989484_pt1 | contig 27442 bp, 28 predicted proteins | sample MGYA00581741_ERZ1740062 | MGnify/ENA primary metagenome ERZ1740062 (study PRJEB43018, sample SAMN04849747) | marine metagenome | isolation source: floating plastic debris | place: Pacific Ocean | collected 2008-09-01 | study: EMG produced TPA metagenomics assembly...
GCCCCTCCACCAGCTTGAGGCTCATGGAGAAATCCTGCGCAAGTCGCACCATGGCGTCATAAATCGCGCTGTCCCCATGGGGATGATAGCGACCCATCACGTCACCGACCACGCGGGCAGATTTGCGGAACGCCTTGTCCGAGGTGTAGCCATTCTCATACATGGCGTAAATGATGCGCCGGTGCACCGGCTTGAGCCCGTCGCGGGCATCGGGAAGCGCACGCGAGACAATCACGCTCATGGCATAGTCGAGATACGACCGCCGCATTTCCTCTTCGATAGTGACCGGAACGATATGGTTATCGGAAGGGGGTATCGTTACATCATTCAAGGTAGGGGTTCCTGAATAAACTTGAGCATGCCAGACATCCGCCGGGCACAGAAAAAACCATTAAACTCCCCTGCCAATATTAGTGATTGTCAGGGTTGGCCTGTTCTACAAGATATCCACCCCATAAGCAACCTTTAGCGGGCCAAAAACTGCGCCTTTTTAACCCAAACCATGCCTCTAGAGTGCCGCGCTGTCGAGGGCCTGATGTGCCAGAGAGGCAAGCGCCGGTTTCGTCACCCGGCTCGTCACCATCCGGCCATGCAGTCTGGTAATAATCCGGCTTCCCGTTTTCTCGAAAAGAAAGGGGAAGACGGCATGGACAGTCGCACAAAATCCGGCGATGAACAGCCAGAAGGCAAAAGAGCCGGACATTTCCATATGCTCAAAATAGCTTTCATTCACGGAAGCGGGATGGTCGGTGAAAAGCTGTTGAATGGTCATGGTCTTTATCCGTTATTTGGTTTCACTCATAATTTTAATATGGGATGATCATAACGATATTTATCGGAATTTTTGTCTTTTATTCACGTATAACCCGTATATTATGAACCATATGTTTCTATATTATGCAATAAAAAGAGATATTTTTCCATGTACGCGATAGACCACAAAATCCTCACTCATTTGCAGACGGACAGCTCCATCGCTGTGGCCGACCTTGCCGAGAAAGTCGGATGCTCCCGCACCGTCTGCTGGCGGCGGATCAAGTCCCTGGAAGAAACAGGCGTCATCCGGGCACAGGTCACCCTGCTCGACCGGAACAAGCTCAACCTTCCGGTCACCGTTTTTGTTGCCATCAAGACCAGCCGCCATGATGCGGACTGGCTCCGAAAATTTGCCGAGACCGTCGATAAATTTCCCGAGATCATGGAGTTCTACCGGATGAGTGGCGATATTGATTATCTGCTGAAAGTGGTGGTGCCTGACGTTGCGGCCTATGATAAATTCTATCACCGACTGATCTGGGAGATTGACCTCTCCGATGTCAGCTCCAACTTCGCAATGGAGGAGATTAAATTCACCACCGCCCTGCCCCTTCAGGCGCCTTAACGGGCGATGCGCGGTCTCCCGAAGGCGGTTACGTCAAGATGGCTTTCGATAAACATCTCCCGACCGTCGATATGGACAATATTATCCCGCCGATCGAACGTTACCTGAACTTCCGCCGCGCCCGCTTCTAAGGCAAGGGCACGCGCCTCAAAGGTGAGCAATCTCTTTGCCTCAGCCGCGGCCGCGTCCAGACTTGCAAAGTCCACCGGCTCCCCGCTGTGATAGAGGCGATAGCCGTCCTTGTCCGTTGGAGAGATGCTGGCGTGAGCACTCATGCGGACCTGCCCCACCACTGCGCCCACCGCATTGGCGACAGCGGCATGATCAGGGATCACTGCCTTTGTTTTAAGCCGCGCTGCTACCTCCGGATAATAGATATGGGCGGAGGCGCCAAGCCCGATCACCGGCAGTTGGAGGCCGATATCCAGCTTGATCAGCGGATGGGGAGCTTCCTGACGGGACGCCCGAAGCATCGTCACCGCCTCCTCCCGCTTGAGCAGCGGATCATTGCCCAGCGCCGCGGTGAGCAGGGTCTCACTCGAGATATCTACCAGCGCACCAAAAATCATCTGCGCCACGTCCTCCGCCGTGTTGGCGAGCGTTTGCCCGCGTATATCCTTCTGCCGGGAGAAGAGGATTGCCGCCTTTTCCGCCGCCACTCGGTCCCAGCTATCTTGCAGACCCAGAATATGCGCCGCATCAGAGGGGGTCAGCCCGGAGACCATCACAAGACCGGCGGAGACCAATCTTTCGAGAGCCGATAACTGCCGACGCCGTGTGATCAGCTTATCAAGTGGCTTCGGTCCCGTTTCAAGTTCGGCAAGGAGTGCAGCCTCCATATCGGAAAGGGTCGCGAGATGAGCACTTTCCCGCCCGACGGCGAAAGCGAAGCGGCCAAAGCTATCCTGCCATCTCTCTCGAAGAAGCTGCACATCCAGCGCGTCATGCACAAGGCCAGGATGCTCCATGGCGAGAAGACTAACCGGCACCAGCCGCCTCGGCCCAAGCGCGACGGCGAGGCCAAAGCCGGACTTCACCGCCGCTACCTCACTATCCCCGCCGAGGCCAACCGTGTGGATCGCCACCGCCTCCACCATGGTGCGCCAGCCGCCGACGGTCGCACCTGTCGCATCGAGGCGCGGGCTCCCCTCTTCCAGGACTGCGATATCCGTCGTCGTGCCACCAATATCGGAAACAATCGCATCTTTTTCCCCACTCAAATAGGCCGCGCCGACCAGGCTTGCTGCCGGACCCGAGAGAATAGTCTCGATCGGTTTGAGCTTCGCAATCTCCGCCGAGATCAGCGCGCCATCCCCCTGCACCACCATCAACGGCGCATCGATCTTCATCTCCGCGAACAGGCTCTCGCTTGAGGTGATCAGGTGATGGATCAGGTTAATCAGCCGCGCATTGAGAACGGAGGTCAGAGCCCGACGCGGCCCGTCAAGCTTGCTGGAAAGTTCATGGCTGCAGGTCACGCTGTTGTTTTCAGAGCGTGCGAGGATGATCTCCCGCACGCGGAGTTCATGTTCCGGGTTACGAATGGCGAACAGGCTCGCTACTGCGAAGGCGGTGATGGGGCCTGCCGCGTCCAACTCGGAGATAAGAACCGCTTCATCGAGCGGGGCTTCCGGCTCCCCCTGCCCATTATGGCCACCGGTGAGAAAAATAACCGGATCGCCCTTTAGAGCCTCTCGCAAGCCATTGCGATCCAACGCTGCCTCATCAAAGCCGATCAGGATCAGGCAGATACGCCCGCCCTGCCCTTCCACCAGCGCGTTGGTGGCAAGCGTGGTGGACAAGGAAACAAGACCAATATCGGCAGTGGAAATTTCAGCCGAACCGATAACGGACGCGACGGATTCGCCGATGCCAATGGCATAATCACGCCGCGTGGTGAGGGATTTAGCGCTCGCGATCACGCCCTTTTCTTCATCGAACAGCACGGCATCTGTATAGGTGCCGCCGGTATCAATCCCCAGCAAGAGCGCCATTAAGCCCGCATCCGCCCGATTACTCCGGTTTGGGGAAGGTCACGATTTCGACCTTGTTACCATCAGGATCCTTGAAAAAAGCGCCGAAATAAGGGCCGAGCACTGCCTGGCGTGCGGCGGGAGCGCCTGCATCGGAACCGCCGTTATCAAGCGCGGCCTGATAGCACTCAAGAACCAGTTCCTCACTCCGCGCACGGAGCGCAATATGAACGCCCGTATCGGCGGGCACCTGCGCCATATCCGGGCGCGCATTAATCCAGAATTCGGGAAATTTCTTACCATAGCCGATGGTTCCCGGACGATCCGCTAGCCGCGTCATATCCAAAATCCCGAATACGGTATCATAAAACTGCCCCGCTTTTCCAAGATCCTGTACAGCTACGGAAATATGATCTAGCGCCATGTTTCTTTCCTCCTCTGCTTTAATCCCGCACCACTAAAAAAGGCCGCCCTCAACAGGCAGCCTCTTCCTCATTTCACCGTTATATCCATGCCCTTAGAAGGGAATGTCGTCGTCGAAATCGCCGCCCATGCCGCTTCCGGCCGGGCCGCCATAGCTGCGATCGCCACTCGGCGCACCGCCGTAGTCATTGCCGCTCTTCTGTGCACCGCCGCCATAACCCGCGCCCTGACCCTGACCGCCACCTGCACTATCAAGCATAGTGAGCGCCGAATTGAAGCCCTGCAGCACGATTTCCGTTGAATATTTGGTGATGCCGTCCTGTTCATACTGGCGGGTCTGAAGCTGCCCTTCGAGGTAAACTTTCGAGCCTTTTTTCAAAAACTGCTCGGCGATTTTACAGAGCCCTTCGTTGAAGATCACAACGCGGTGCCATTCCGTGCGTTCGCGCCGTTCCCCGCTGTCCCGGTCCTTCCATGATTCGCTCGTCGCGACGCGCAAGTTGCAGACGGGCTTGCCGTTGTTCATATAGCGAACCTCAGGATCCGCGCCCAGATTTCCAACAAGAATGACTTTATTAACGCTGCCCGCCATAGTGTGTTCCGCTTCCGATTCTGTATTCTCTTAAAAAATTCTGGCCAGACAATAACGTGCAAAAGCGCCTCTGGCCAGCGCTTTTCGACCATAATGTCGACCGTGAACAAAATGAAAACATTTTTTGCCAATAAGTCTGGTCTTTTCCCCTGATACCCGATAAATTCCGGCACAGTTTTAAGCACATGTCAGGTATACTATCCGAATGCAGAAAATTCTCAGCATCCGCGGCGCCCGCGAACATAACTTGCAGAATGTCAATATAGATATCCCCCGCGATCAATTGGTGGTGATCACCGGCCTTTCAGGGTCGGGCAAGTCCTCTCTTGCCTTCGACACCATCTATGCGGAGGGGCAGCGCCGCTATGTGGAGAGCTTGTCGGCCTATGCTCGCCAGTTCCTGGAAATGATGCAGAAGCCGGATGTGGACCATATCGACGGCCTCAGCCCGGCCATCTCGATTGAGCAGAAGACAACCTCGAAGAACCCGCGCTCCACTGTCGGCACGGTCACGGAAATTTATGATTACTTGCGCCTATTGTATGCCCGTATCGGCGTGCCCTATTCCCCGGCGACCGGCCTTCCCATCGCCAGCCAGACGGTGAGCCAGATGGTTGATCAGGTCATGGCCAAGGGCGACGGCAAGAGGCTCTATCTGCTGGCCCCCATCGTGCGCGGTCGCAAGGGCGAATATCGCAAGGAGTTTCTGGATCTCCGCAAGCGCGGCTTTCAGCGGGTCAAGGTCGATGGCGAGATTTACGACATTGAGGACACCCCCGAACTCGACAAACAGATCAAGCATCATATTGATGTGGTTGTTGACCGCGTGGTTCTGAATGAGGATATCCAGGGCCGCCTCGCAGATTCTATCGAGACCGCGCTCGACCTTGCCGACGGTTTGTTTGCCGTGGAAGATGCCGACACGCAGGAACGCACGATGTTCTCCTCCAAGTTCGCCTGTCCGGTTTCCGGCTTCACGATTGAGGAGATTGAGCCCCGCATCTTCTCCTTCAACAACCCCTATGGCGCCTGTACATCCTGCGGCGGATTGGGGACGGAAATGTTTTTCGATCCGGACCAGATTGTGCCCGACGTAACGCTTTCCATGCGCGACGGTGCAATCGCCCCCTGGTCCCGCTCCCAGACGCCGGCACCTTATTACATGCAGACGCTGGAAGCCCTCGCCAAACATTACGGCTTCACAACAACAGAGCCATGGGAAGAAATCGATGAGGAGGCCCGGAAAGCCATCCTTTTCGGCACCGGGGAGACGAAAATCCAGATCACATTCGATGACGGACTTCGGACTTACAAAACCAACAAGCCGTTCGAAGGGGTTATTCCGAATATCGAGCGGCGCTGGCGCGAGACAGACAGCAGCTGGGTCCGCGAGGATCTGGAAAAATATCAGGACAAGACGAACTGCAGTAAATGCGGCGGGCATCGGCTGAAGGAAGAAAGCCTCGCCATTCGCATTGGCGATCATCATATCGGCGAGGTTTGCGCGAAATCCATTCTCGATGCCCGTAAGTGGTTTAAGGAACTCTCTGGCACGCTGTCGAAAAAAGATAATTCCATCGCTGAGCGGGTCTTGAAGGAAATCAATGAGCGGCTCGGCTTCCTTGTCGATGTCGGCCTCGAATATCTGACGCTGTCTCGGGGTTCGGGTACTCTTTCGGGCGGGGAAAGCCAGCGTATCCGCCTCGCTTCCCAGATCGGCTCCGGCCTGACCGGCGTGCTCTACGTACTGGACGAGCCCTCCATCGGGCTACATCAACGCGATAACGCGCGGCTTCTTAAAACCCTCATCAATCTGCGTGATCAGGGTAACTCCGTGATCGTGGTCGAACATGACGAGGAAGCGATCATGACCGCCGACCATGTGGTCGATATGGGCCCGCGCGCCGGTCGCCACGGTGGTCGCCTGATCGCGCAAGGCTCACCAGACGACATCATGAAGGAACCGGAGAGCATCACCGGCAAATATCTCTCCGGCGAAATGGAAGTGCCGCTGCCCAAACAGCGCCGCCGCATCCAGTATTCGCGCCAGATCCATATCATTGGCGCACGGCATAACAACCTGAAACGGGTGAATGTCAATATTCCGCTCGGCACCTTTACCTGCGTGACCGGGGTTTCCGGCGGCGGGAAGTCATCGCTGATTATCGAAACGCTCTACAAGGCCATCGCGAAGAAGCTCAACAACAACCGCAACCACCCGGGGCCGCATGATCGGATAGAGGGGATTGAATGGCTCGACAAGATCGTCGATATTGACCAGTCTCCCATCGGCCGTACGCCGCGTTCCAACCCGGCGACCTATACCGGAGCCTTTACACCAATCCGTGAGTGGTTTGCGGGTCTCCCCGAAGCGAAAGCGCGCGGCTACAAATCAGGGCGCTTCTCCTTCAATGTGAAGGGGGGCCGCTGCGAGGCCTGTAAGGGCGATGGTGTGATCAAGATCGAGATGCATTTCCTGCCCGACGTCTATGTGCAGTGCGATGTCTGCAAGGGGGAGCGTTATAACCGCGAAACGCTGGAGATCAAGTTCAAGGATAAATCCATCTCCGACGTGCTCAACATGACCGTTGATGATGCGGCTGTCTTCTTCAAGGCAGTGCCGAACGTCCGCGAGAAATTCGAAACCCTGCAGCAGGTCGGCCTCGGCTATATCCATGTGGGACAGCAGGCAACGACCCTGTCAGGCGGTGAGGCGCAGCGCGTCAAGCTCGCGAAGGAGCTTTCCCGCCGGGCAACGGGCCGTACGCTCTATATCCTTGATGAGCCGACCACCGGCCTGCATTTTGAGGACGTGCGCAAATTGATGGAGGTGTTGCAGGCCCTTGTCGATGCCGGTAACAGCGTCCTCGTGATCGAGCATAATCTTGAGGTCATCAAGACGGCCGACTGGGTGGTCGATATGGGCCCCGATGGCGGCGATGCAGGCGGCTATCTCGTCGCGGAAGGTACGCCGGAAGAGGTTGCCAAGGTGGCGGAAAGCTACACCGGGCAGTATCTGAAGGAAATTCTGGCGAAACGCCCCGCCGTCAAGCAAGCGGAAGGCAAGGCGAAGAAGGCCAAGAAGACAAAGACGAAGGCCGCCTGACCATTATGAGCGCAGATCGAAAACCCGTTCATGTCATCGGCGGCGGTCTCGCCGGGAGCGAGGCAACATGGCAACTCGTGCAGGCCGGTGTGCCGGTTATCCTGCATGAAATGCGTCCCGTTCGCGGGACCGACGCGCATCTCACCGATGGGCTGGCGGAGCTTGTCTGCTCCAACTCCTTCCGCTCCGACGATGCGGAGAACAACGCCGTCGGCCTGCTACATCGGGAAATGCGGGATATGGGCTCCCTCATCATGGAGAGTGCCGATATCAACCGCGTGCCTGCGGGCGGCGCACTTGCCGGCGACCGGGATGGTTTCTCTGCCTATGTTCAGGAAAAAATCGAGGCGCATCCTCTGGTCACGCTGGAACGCGAGGAAGTCACCGACCTTCCGCCTGTCGACTGGGGACAGGTGATTATCGCAACCGGTCCCCTCACCTCCGGTGCGTTGGCCGAAAAGGTTCACGCCGCGACCGGGGCCGACGCGCTTGCCTTTTTCGATGCCATCGCGCCGATTGTCTATAAGGATAGCATCGATTTCGATATTGCCTGGTTCCAGTCCCGCTATGACAAGGGCGACGGATCGGACTATATCAATTGCCCGATGACGGAAACGCAGTACAGAGACTTCATTCAAGCCCTTAATGAGGGCGGCAAGACAGAGTTCAAGGAATGGGAAAAGAACACCCCCTATTTTGACGGCTGCCTGCCGATCGAGGTGATGGCGGAACGCGGGCCAGAGACTCTCCGTTTCGGGCCAATGAAGCCGGTCGGCCTGACCAATCCCAATTCCGAAGAAAAGCCTTACGCCGTTGTCCAACTCCGCCAGGATAACAAACTCGGCACACTCTATAACATGGTCGGCTTCCAGACCAAGCTCACCTATGGGGAGCAAAAACGCATCTTTCAGGCCATTCCGGGTCCGGAAAAGGCAGAATTTGCGCGCCTTGGCGGCCTGCATCGCAACACTTTCATCAACAGTCCTGAAGTGCTTGACGATCAGCTTCGCCTTAAAAACCACCCGCATATCCGCTTTGCGGGCCAGATTACCGGTGTCGAGGGCTATGTAGAGAGCACAGCCATCGGCCTCATCGCCGGTCGCCTTGCCGCTGCGGACATAATGGACGGTGCATTTTCCCTTCCGCCGATCACCACCGCCATGGGCGCAATCCTCGGCCATATTACCGGCGGGGCGGACACCAAAACCTTCCAGCCAATGAATGTCAACTTCGGGCTATTCCCGCCGCCAGAAGGCCGGATCAAGAAAAAGGAGCGCAAGCAGGCCTATACGGCCCGCGCCGCTCAAGATTTCTCCGGCTGGCTCGAAAAGGCCACGCTCTGAAGAACCGGAAACTGCGTTATCTGGTAACCATTTGTATACGATGTTTCTTTATGATCGGACCCAAGCGTATATTTTGCCTGCTCCGATGCGGACAGGATATGTGCAATGGGACCGGATTAACTGATTATAAGGTGCAGTGGGCAATTCTATGGATGAAAAGCAGGATCCAAGCGTCTTTTTCGCGTTTGACCATAAAATCTTCACTGTCGAAGGGGCATATTTCAGCCTGACACACGACACGAAGGAGCCCTGTTATTTTGTTAATCTTGGCGAAATAAAAGGCGCTATTCCGACAAAATCCCTGTGCCAGGAATTCGGCAGCGATGATGAAAGCTCAGACTCCGAACTGCTGGCCACCGTTGGACGCGCCCTTAAATATGTCCGGGAAATTCGTCCCAATGATTCCATCCCGAAAGAACTGCTTGATGGCTCCGCCTCCTGGTCCATAGACGACTCGCATAAGGAAATCGCACGCGGCCGCATCACGGCACAGGTCATATCCTGGCTCAAAGGGGACGAGGAAATTGTCGTAAACCTCAGCGAACTCGAAGCAATTGCCAATGATCCGGATACCAAGGAGAAAGTTCAGGAGGCTTTCCGCGAAATTGCCGAGAAGCTTGGTGTTCAGCGAGAGGACGTCGTTGCCAAAATCGATGAAATCATCCGCGAGCTTGCCTATATCGAAGCCTTGCGCGACCATTATTCAAAGATCAAGAAAATCAGTACTAATCTCGGCCGGATCGCCAGCATTTACCGGCGGGATCGGGCAACCTCCGAAGAAATCAACCGGATGCAGATCCTGATCGATCCGGTCATCCGCAAATTCGACAGGGAATTTATCGATATCGATGCCCAGACCTGCGAAGTCATGGTGATCCTGAAGAATTTCCAGCCGACTGTCGAAACAGTCCGCAAAACACGCGACGAGCTGCATCAGCACTTTATGGTATGGCGTGAGATGGTGGAAAAATGGGACGGGATGATTATCGAGGAAAGCTCCGAGATTGAACGGCTCTTAAGGGATACATATCAGTTTCTTGCCCGCAACTATATGCAGGCACAGAACTGGCGGCTGGGCGGCGTTTAACCCTTCCCTCCTCAGCGCCCGATGAAAAGCGCGAGAATTTTCCGCAGTCCCCCGATATTCATTTTTTCATGCGCCGGATCAAAGCCCGCCGAGCGGAGCCGCTTAAGATAAAGCGTTGTGAGAGCCGCAAGACGATAGGCCGCTTTTTCCGTGTTGGGCCGCCCTTGCATCAACCGACACGCCGCAGCCTGCTCCCGCTCGGCAAGCTCTGTCAATTCCTGAATGATCCCGAAAAAAACGTCTCGATTGTCAGAGGAAAAAAGGGTATCCGTTGTCAACCCATGGGCCGCAATCACGGCGGCGGGAATGCGCAAGACATCCTGCGCTACGTGATAGGGTACAGCGCGGATAATGCCGACGAGTGCATACGCCTTGCCGACTTGACGTGCGGCAGCCAGACCGCCTTCTTCCGTCCCACCCGTTATTCGCAGGAAAAGACTGTTCAATATGCCACCCGTCTGATCCGAATAATCCAACAGCTCTGATATGCTTTGAAACGGCAGCGGATCGAGGTCATGCGCCCGGGCATCGATGATCTTCTGAAAATCACCGATGTCAAGATCATGAGCCGGAATAATCCGGGCCAAAGCCTCCGCCACCGGGTGGGCGGGCAACGTCCCTCCGGCAATCGAATTCAGCGCATCGCGCCACCATTGCAGGCGAATGTCACCGAGCATCGGCTCGCTCACGGTTTCGCGGATCCGCGCAATTTCGGCATGAAAGGCCAGCAGGGAGAATATCCCCTCACGGGCCGCCGGCGGCGCAAACAGAGCCGTCAGCCAGCGATCATAGTCATATCGCTTCACTTCATCGGATAGATAGATATTCTGGCCTGCCTCACTCACTAACTGTCTCAACTTTTATGTAGAATCATTATAAAAAACTGGAAGCGCACATAATTTGGTATATATCTGTATGCGTAGCGATATGCGAGTTCTTTCCCCGATCAGGGGCTTGAATTTTCACGGAATTATGAACTGAAAAATTGACCACTAAAATGGCAAGAGGATAATTATGGCTTTTGAACTCCCCCCCCTTCCTTACGCAAAAGACGCTTTGGCTCCCCATATTTCGGAAAATACTCTCGATTTTCATTACGGAAAGCACCATAACGCCTATGTGACGAATTTGAATGGCCTTCTGGATGACGCCGACTCCCGCTCCCTGGAAGAGATCATGAAGGACACCGCTGGCGACGCAAGCAAAGCCGGCGTCTTTAACAATGCCGCGCAGGTTTGGAACCATACCTTCTACTGGCATTCCATGAAGCCGAACGGCGGCGGCAAGCCAACTGGCGCCATCGCCGACAAGATCAATGAAGACTTCGGTTCTTACGAGAAGTTCGCCGAAGAATTCAAGACCGCCGGCGCGACCCAATTCGGCAGCGGCTGGGCTTGGCTGGTTCTCGACGGTGGCAAGCTGAAGGTCACTAAGACCCCTAACGCAGCATGCCCGCTAACTGATGGTGCGAAACCCCTTCTGACCATGGATGTCTGGGAGCATGCCTACTATCTCGATTATCAGAATGCCCGCCCAAAATATATGGAGACATTTCTGGAAAGCCTTGTGAACTGGGATTTCGCGAACGAAAATCTCGGCTAACGGCTGCCGCATAAAATGGAAAAGGCGCTTCTTGCGGGAAGCGCCTTTTTTGTTGTCTAGAATAGATTCTGCGCCGAAACCATCGCATAAAGCATCGGGATCGACAGCATCGTATTTGTACGCGAAAATAGCATTGCCGTCCGTGCCGACGCCGCCTTGGTTTCCGCGTCCGCATCGACGATGCCGAGCGCTTTCTTCTGGTTGGGCCAGATCACGAACCAGACATTGAACCACATGATAATGCCAAGCCACATGCCAATGCCGATGGCAAGGCTCTTATCCACGGCAAATCCGTCCATCGCCCCGAGGCTCAAGGCATCCGCGATATAACCGTTCATCCAAGCCAGCAACAGGCCCGTGACAATGGTCGCCATTGCGGCCCATCGGAACCACCATAGCGCGGCCGGGGCAATCACCTTGCCGATCGCGGGTTTTTGTTCGTCTGGGATATTGGGCATATTCGGAATTTGCACGAAGTTGAAATACCACAGCAGGCCGATCCACATCACGCCACTCAATACATGCAGCCAGCGCATGATAAAGGTACTATAGGCATGACCGCCCATGTCGAAGCCACCGCCGGTAACTCCTGTGACTATCACCACCATGAGGATGGTCAGGACGATCCCGGCAATGACGGTATTTCTGAGGTTTGATAAGATATTAGACATGACTTTTCCCTCCCCTTGAGGATTATCCCCCTGGCACCATTACAAATTTTCTTCGCCGGAGGGATATGCGCGGGAATCATAAGGCCGGATGGCCTTATATGTAAAGTCCGTAATATATAAGGGCGGCTTAGACAGCGATCAGGGCGGCGGCCACCCGTCGGCGTTCAAGGAGCAGGACGTTATAGGTCCGGACCGCCGCGCCCGTGCTCATGGCGTCGACAACACTGCCTTTTTCCCTGAGAGACCTTCGAATATCATCCTCGATATAGGCCCTCCCCTCACCGCACCCGATCAGCAGAATTTCGATTTCGTCACTGCTCTCAATCAGGCTTGAGAGGCTGTCAAGACTGAACGATCCAATATCGTTAAGCGGCCAGTTCTCCGTCTTCTCGGGGAGGATCAGGACAGATCCCTCATAGCGCACACCGCTCACCCGGAAGCCCCCATCACCATAGCCATTGATGAGCTGCTGTCCTTCTTTGGGAAGGCCGGATATGTCCTGCATGACGTCTCCTGTTGCTTGAGTGCCGCGGCGCTAGCCTTTTTCTTCCGCGTCTTCATCGGCCCGCTCGGCTCCGGCGAACCCGTCCTCTTCTTCTTTCTGGTGGGTCAGGCCAATATGAAGCAGAACCGGTGCGGCCACGAAGATGGAAGAATAAGTACCGACGATCACGCCAAAGATCATGGCCGTCGCAAATCCGCGGATCACCTCGCCCCCGAAAATATAGAGGGCGACAAGCGCGAGTAACGTCGTGACCGAAGTCATGACCGTCCGTGTCAGGGTTTCATTGATGGAAAGATTGATCAGCTCCGCGACCGACAGTTTCTTGTAGCGGCGGAAATTTTCGCGAATGCGGTCATAGACCACCACAGTATCATTGATCGAATAGCCGACAATCGTCAGGATGGCCGCAACCGAGGCGAGGTTGAACTCGATCCGTGTGATGGCAAACATGCCGATGGTCAGAATGACGTCATGGACCAGCGCGACAACGGCACCGACGGAATAATGCCACTCAAAACGCAGCCAGATATAGACTAGCATTGCCAGAACAGCGACAATCACGGCTTCCGTCGCAGCGATCACAAGCTCTTCCGACACGGTCGGGCCAACGAATTCAACACGGCGGTAGGAAATTTCATCGCCATAGTCGGACGCCAGCTGCTGCTTGATCACCTCCACCGCCTCTTGCTGCGCGGAGGCATCGCCTTCCTGCCGCTGCACGCGGATCAGGATATCTGTGTCGGTGCCGAAAGTCTGCAGTGCCACTTGACCGAGCCCCAGCCCGCCGAGGGAGCCGCGCATATCGCCTAAGTCCGGGGCAGTTTCAGTCCCGACTTCAATCAGGATACCACCTTCAAAATCGATACCCTTGTTGAAACCCGCCGTCAGGAAGACACCGAGAGACCCCAAAATCAGCACCGACGAGAGAATAAAGGCAATCATCCGGTATTTCAGGAAGGGGATCTTTGTATTATCCGGTACGAGCTTGATTTTATACATGTCTCCGGTCCCCTAAATCTCGAGTGTTTTCGGGCGCTTGCGCTGCATCCAAAAGGAAATGAGCATGCGCGAGAGCATAATTGCCGTAAACATGGAACTGATAATCCCGATCAGCAAGGTCACTGCAAAGCCCTTGACCGGCCCGGAGCCCATCACAAACAGGATAACTGCGGCGATACCGGTGGTGACATTGGCGTCGATAATCGTGGTAAAGGCGCGCCCGAAGCCGGAATTGATCGCATTGAGCGGCGTCTTGCCAACACGGAGTTCCTCACGGATACGCTCGAATATCAGCACGTTGGCGTCCACCGCCATACCGATGGTGAGTACGATACCCGCAATACCGGGCAGCGTCAGCGTTGCGCCAAGAACAGACAGAACCGCCATAATCAGGAAGATATTCATGGCCAGCGCCACATTGGCGATAATCCCGAACAGGCCATAGCTGGCGATCATAAAGACCGCGACGGCGATAATGCCAATAATCCCGGCAACCTTACCCGCCGCGATGCTGTCGGCGCCCAAGTCCGGTCCGACGGAGCGTTCCTCCAGAATATCAAGGGGCGCCGGGAGCGCGCCCGCCCGGAGGAGAAGCGCAAGATCCTGCGCGCCTGCTACATTGAAACCACCGCTGATGACAGCGGAGCCACCAAGAATTGGCTCGTTAATGCGCGGCGCGCTCACTACCTTGTTATCGAGAACAATCGCGAAAGGCTTGCCGACATTCTCGGTCGTTGCCCTACCGAACTGCTTCGCCCCCAACCCGTCAAAACGGATAGAGACGACTGGTTGGCCCTGCTGGAAAGTGGCTTGCGCATCCTCCAGATTTTCGCCCGAAACCATGATCCGGCTCTTGATAATGTATGTGCGACCATCCTCCTCCAATGAAGGAAGCCGCTTGGAACCCGGAGGCACCCGGCCTGCAGCCCCCACATCTGCGGTCAAATCGACCAGATGGAAGGTAAGCTGCGCCGTCTCGCCCAGAAGCCGCTTGATCCTGTCCGGATCATCAATGCCTGGCAATTGCACCAGAATGCGATCACTCCCCTGTCGCTGGATCGCCGGCTCGTTCACGCCGGTTTCATCAACGCGGCGGCGGACAATCTCGATCGACTGGTCAACGGCAGCGCTGAGCCGCGCGGTAATCGCCGCCTCACTTGGTGTCAGGGTAATCCGTCCGTCATCGGAGGCAATCACCACATCGCGCTGCCCGTTCGGCATGATATTCGATAAATCTGAAAGCCGGTCCCGCGCCTTATCCTCATCCGCCGGATCCCGAAGGGTGAAGGACACCACTTCGCCATCATGGGCAAGATCCCGATAACCGACATTATCGCCCTGCTGACGCAGGCTGTCCCGCACCCCATCGACGAGGCTGTCCATCATCTTGGTCTTTACCGTATCGGCATCCACCTGCAACAGGAGGTGGGAGCCGCCCTGCAGATCCAGTCCGAGATTAACCTGCTTCGTCGGCAACCAGTCCGGCAGGCCGCTGAGCGCCGATTTGCTGACGAAATTAGGAAGTGTGTAGAGTATCCCGAAGGCGCAAACGATCGCCACGATGATAATCTTCCACATAGGGAAGCGGTTCATGAGGGTTGGCCGTTATTTCTTGAAAAGCTTGCTGACCGGATTGCCGCCTTCGGGCTTATCGCCTTCGGCCTTGTCATCACCATCATTCTTCGACGCCGCCGGAGCAGGTTCGCCCTTGGTCTTGACTTCGGTCAGCGTCGATTTCACCACATCAATACGGACTTCCGGCGCCACTTCGATCTGGACGACATTATCGTCGCGCACCTTGGTCACTTTACCCATGATCCCCCCGGCGGTGACAACATTGTCGCCGCGACGGACCGCCTCGATCATGGCGCGGTGTTCCTTCGCCCGTTTCTGCTGCGGACGGATGAGAAGAAAGTAAAACACGACACCGATCAATACGAGCGGCAGAAGTTGGGTTAGTCCTTGGTCCATCGTGATAGGTCCTTTGGTACAATTCGTGACGAAGGGATGACAGTGCTGCGCCCTCCCCGTGAAAATACTGAACGACTTTTATATTGTTCCTGCCGCGCAATGCAAGCCGCAATCGGAAATCTCCATCAATTGGAGGGCCGTTGAGGCTGCCGGACGAACGGGCGCTTGAACATTCCGCCGTATGGTGGCATTTATGTAGCCTGTCCCGTATATTGGGGGCTGCCCCTTCTGATTTCAATTGGTGAATATGAGTAACGATAAAATCCTCGCGCAGCTGACACGCATTGCCGACAGTCTTGACCGTCTGGCACCACCAGCCACCACCCCCGTTGATCTGGACAGCGGCGATGCCTTTGTCTGGGAAGCCGAGAGCAATCACCTACGCGTTATTCCAAAGGTCAATCATGTGGATATGTCAATCCTGCACGGTATCGACCGGGTGCGCGACATTCTCTATGACAACACCTTGCGCTTCGCCAAGGGCCTGCCTGCTAACAACGCCCTGCTCTGGGGGGCGCGCGGCATGGGGAAAAGCTCCCTCGTCAAGGCATCCCACGCGCAAGTGAATGAGGAAATGGACAACCCGCTCGCGCTGATCGAGATCCACCGGGAGGACATTCCCTCCCTCCCCATCCTGATGCAGCAGCTTCAGACAACCAAGCGGCGCTCCGTTATCTTCTGCGATGACCTGTCATTCGACAGCGATGATTCCACATATAAGTCGCTCAAGACCGTGCTTGATGGCGGGCTGGAGGGCCGGCCCGCGAATGTGATCTTCTATGCCACGTCAAACCGCCGCCATATGATGCGTCGGGACATGATCGAGAATGAGCGCTCCACTGCCATCATGCCCTCAGAAGCGGTCGAAGAAAAAGTTTCGCTTTCCGACCGGTTCGGCCTCTGGCTCGGCTTCCATAGCTGCTCGCAGGATGAATATCTCGAGATGATTCGCCGTTACCTTAAGCATTACAATATCCCGATCGGCGAGGAGGAGTTCGTGAAAGAGGCCATCGAATGGACCCGCACGCGCGGTTCTCGCTCGGGCCGTGTCGCCTGGCAGTATATTCAGGATATCGCAGGACGGACTGGCACTGTCAGCGAGTAAGCCCGCACCAAAATCAGCCTCGGACGCGAATTTTCACGGCGAAACGGAGCAGCCGCTGAAATGTTGGACATTCCATATGGCTCGGCGCTTTGCAGACCGCCGCATGGCGCAGCCCATCGCGCATGACGCTAAGCTGACGGATCGTCTTGTCCAGATCCTCCGCCTTCGCCGCAAGCTGCTCCCGGTTAATCTGCGGGCGGCCATCAGATGAGAACATCGTGGCGATTTCCGCAAGCGAAAACCCGGCATACTGCCCAAGGGCAATCAACGCCAACCGTTCCAGAACGGCCGTATCAAACAGGCGCCGAAGCCCGTGGCGACCAACAGACCGGATCAACCCTTTTTCTTCATAGTAGCGCAATGTGGATGGCGGCAGTCCCGCGGCCTTCGCCACCTCGCCAATGTCCATTGTTCCGGCTTGCGTCATTTTTCTCTTGACCTCAAGTTGACTTGAATTTGTATCCTACGAAAAACGGTACAAATGTCCAACATCGAAGGAATGAAAATGGAAGCAAGTTTCTGGCACGATCGATGGAATGCAAACGAGATCGGGTTCCACCAAAGCAAACCCAACGCCCTGCTCGAAAAATATATGGGAGTCCTTGGTTGCGCGGAAGGCAGCCGCATTTTCCTGCCGCTCTGCGGCAAGACGCTCGATATCGGCTGGCTGCTCGCTAAGGGGTATTGCGTTGCCGGGGCGGAGTTGAGCGAAACCGCCGTAAAGCAGCTGTTCGAGGAGCTGGGCGTTGTGCCCGATATATCCCCTGCGGGGGCGCGCACCCGCTACAGCGCGCCGGATATCGATATCTTCGTCGGTGATATCTTCGATCTATCAGAGGAGCTTCTCGGCGCGGTCGATGCGGTCTATGATCGGGCGGCTCTGGTGGCCCTCCCCGAAGAGATGCGCGAAGAATACGTGCGGCAGGTCGCGAAGATTACCGACAACGCGCCAAAACTTCTCCTGACGTTTGAGTACGACCAGAGCCAGCTGGCGGGGCCGCCCTTTTCCATCGATGAGGACAGCGTTCGGACACTCCATAGCGATAGCTACCGCCTCACCCTTCTTGAAAAAGTGCAGGTGAGCGGCGGGCTGAAAGGTCGGGTGAATGCCGAGGAAGCTGTCTGGTATCTTGAGAAAGAGTAACTGACGCACGGGCCCTTACCTTGGAGGTAATTGATTATCCTACGGGAGTAAGTCAGGATAGAGCAACTTTCAATCAACAAGAAGAAGTGACCCGAATGACGCAGACTGACCTCACCGCCTATCTCCAGAAGCAGATGCCCCTCTGCGCGACACTCGGTATGAAGGCCGAGAAAATAGCCGCTGATGAGGTGATCCTCACCCTCGACTGGGCCCCGACCCTCTGCACCAGCGCCGGGATCCTGCATGGCGGGGCGATTATGGCGCTCGCGGATTCGGCGGGCGGCGCGGCGGCCTTTGCCAACCTGCCCGACGGCGCGACGGGCACGTCCACTATTGAATCGAAGACCAACTTCCTCGGCGCCGTGCGGGAGGGAAGCGTTACCGCAACGGCCAAACCGCTCCATGTTGGCGGCTCGACGATCGTAATTGAGACGGAAGTCAGGAATGAGACGGGAAAGCTTGTCGGCAAGGTCACCCAGACACAGACAGTTCTGCGCCCAAGAAGCTAATCAAGCTATTGCAGCATCGCCACGGGATTGATCGCGCGGCCTTTTTTGCGGATTTCAAAATGCAGCTGGCTGCGTGTCACGCTCCCCGACGACCCGGCGTAGGCAATCACCTCGCCCTTTTTCACCGCATCGCCCTTGGCGACCGCCGCCCGTTCGGTATGGCCATAGGCAGTCACATAACCATCCGCGTGGGAGACCAGGATCAGGTTTCCGAAGGAGCGCATTTCATTGCCGACATAGGACACCACACCATTTTCCGCCGCGCGGATGGGGGTTCCCTCCTTCACGGCGATATTGACGCCGTCATTGTGAAACCCTGTTTCCTTCTTGCCGAATCCAGAAATAACCTGCCCCTTGACCGGCCAGGCAAAGGACTTGCCGCTCCGTTTGGGCGGGGCCTTGGTTGTGTACTGGCGCGTCGGCACCGGCGGCTTCTCGAGCTTTGCTGTCTGATAACTGGGCTCCGCCTTCGGCACCGGAGCCGGTGCGGCAACCGTCTTGGTCGTGAGCACGGCGGGCGTTGCCTTCGGCTGCGGGGCGGGAAGCGCGACTTTCTGCGGCTTGGAATTGATGAGGACCGTTTTAACCGGCTGCGATGAGTTGACGGCTCCCGCAGGCTTAGGCGCAGGCCAAGCATTCATATCGGTCGAAGCCACCCGCACCTCACCTCGTGTCTTCATCGGGATTTTCAACTTCGTTCCCGGCATCAGGGTATAGGGTGCATCGAGAAAGTTGAAATGCGCGACTTCCGACATTTCCACATCATACACACGGGAAATGGCATAGAGCGTTTCCCCCTGCCGAACCGAATGGACGTGGAAGGCAGGCACCTTCAATTGCTGACCGGGATAAATCCGGTAGGGATCACGCATGCCGTTCATCGCAATTACCGATTTAACCGGTACATTGCTGCGCGCCGCAAGACGTGAGAGCGTATCCCCGCCACGCACGGTCACATATTGATAGGAAAGATCCTGATAATAAGGCGAGAAATCCGCAGGCACGACGACCTTGGTGGTCACCAACTCCGGCTTCGGGGCATGTACGACCTTGGCGCTTTTATAGCGCGGCAGATAGTCGTCATAAATACAGCCTGCCAATATCGGTAACAGCAAGCTTACGCAGGCAACGCGACTGAAAAAAGATACATACCTCGCCATAATGCTCCAATATTAAGCATAAATGGCCGCGAATCACAACAAAATTAACCACATACTAGATATAGTGCTAAATTAAGTTTCGTCCGCAACTCCTTGAACCATGGGCACGAATCGAACGGGCAACATGACCTCCTCCGTGACATTGCCCTCCGTATCCTTACTTAACCGCAGGATATGCTGATTGGCGGAATCTCGCCCCACGGGGAGCACCATGACCCCGTCCGGCCCGAGTTGGTCAAGCAGGGCTTCAGGCACTTCTTCCGCCGCGGCCGTCACGATAATCCGGTCGAACGGCGCCTGTTCCGGCCAGCCTTTATAACCATCGCCGAGACGCGTCGTGATATTGGTGATGTTCAGTTCCTCGAACACGGCCTCCGCCTGTTCCAGCAGATTACGGTAGCGCTCGATCGAATAGACACGGCGGCAAAGACGGGCAAGAATGGCCGTCTGATAGCCTGACCCGGTTCCGATTTCCAGCACCTTGCGCCGCTTGTCCAGATTTAGCATCTGGGTCATATAGGCGACCACATAGGGTTGGCTGATGGTCTGACCGCTGGCGATGGGCAGGGCGATATTCTCATAGGCCCGGTCGCGGAAAGTCTTCGGCACGAACGCATCGCGCGGCACCCGTTCGATCGCCGAGAGGACCTCCGTATTATTGATCCCCTGCCGGCGAAGCTCCATTATCAGGCGGATTTTCTGGGCGGGATTGTCGTTCACGCAAATGCCTTCTTTATCTTGTCTGCCAGCGCCACTTTCGTCAGGTTGAGCTTAAGCGACGTCACCTCGCCCCCGCCGGATGCAACCGACACTAAATCAGAACCCTTAGGCGGCTCACCGAATGACGGGCGATAGCCCAGCCAGAAATATTCCCGCCCGCGAGCGTCCACCCGGTCATCGATGGATAGGTTGGAAAGGTCGCGCTTACCCTGCTTCGTCACATCAATGCCTTTTACCTGCACTTTCGGCTTCGCCGGGAAGTTCAGATTGATCAGGACATCCGGCCCCCATTCGAAGTCAAGCAGTTTGCGAATGATTTCGGGCGCCAGCGCCTCCGCTGTGTCCCAATGGAATGTCGCGCCGTCCGGAGCGACACACTGGCTGAGCGCGATTGAACGCACACCGAGCAGGCACCCCTCACTCGCCGCGGCAACGGTGCCCGAATAAAGCACATCTTCGCCTAGGTTGCCGCCGCGATTGACGCCGGAAAGCACCAGATCGGGCCGCTTGTCCTTGAACAGATAGTTCATCGCCATCATGACGCAGTCCGTCGGCGTCCCCTCTACCGAATATTCCTTCTCCCCATACTTATTGATACGGATCGGGTCATGCAGGGTGAGTGAGCGCGAAGCGCCGCTCTGCTCCTTTTCCGGGGCGACCACATAAATGTCATCGGAAAGTTCCGCCGCGATGCGCCGCAGCGTTTCCATCCCGGGCGCATTAAACCCGTCATCATTACTGAGTAGAATTCGCAAATTTTCTATTCCTTATTCTTCTTGTTTTAAGCCCGGATCTCCGTCACCCCGCCCATATAGGGCACGAGTGCATCCGGTATCTTGATTGATCCATCCGCCTGCTGGTAATTCTCCATCACCGCGATCAGCGTCCGCCCGACGGCGAGGCCGGAACCGTTCAGGGTATGCACGAACTGTGTTCCCTTCTCCCCTGCAGGGCGGAAGCGCGCCTTCATCCGGCGGGCTTGAAAATCGCCGCAGGTTGAGCAACTTGAAATCTCGCGATAGCTATCTTGCCCCGGTAACCAGACTTCGATGTCGTAGGTTTTGCGCGCACCGAAGCCGGTATCGCCACTACAAAGCACGACAACGCGATACGGCAGGCCAAGACGTTTAAGAATATCCTCCGCACAAGCCGTCATCCGCTCATGCTCATCATCGGACTGATCCGGCGTGGTGATGGAGACCATCTCGACTTTCGCGAACTGATGCTGGCGCAACATACCGGCCGTGTCCTTACCCGCAGAACCCGCCTCGGACCGAAAACAAAGCGTATGGGCGGTAAAACGCTTGGGCAATTCGTCCTCGCCGAGGATGCTCTCCCGCACGAGGTTTGTCAGCGGCACTTCCGACGTCGGGATCATATATTGATCATCCCCCGTCTTGAAGGCGTCTTCTGCAAACTTCGGGAGTTGCCCGGTGCCATACATGGCGCTCGCACGCACCATCACTGGTGGGGAGACCTCAAGATAGCCTTTTTCCATCGTATGCACATCGACCATAAAGGCAGCAAGCGCGCGTTCCAGCCTTGCAATCTGGCCGCTGGTGACGACGAAGCGAGAGCCGGAAATTTTCGCCGCCGTTTCGAAATCCATCATGCCGAGGGCATCGCCAAGCTCGTAATGCTCCTTCGGCGTGAAGTCAAAAGCCGGAACATCACCGACGCGGCGCAGCTCGACATTATCGTCTTCACTCGCGCCGTCCGGCACGTCATCCTTCATGATATTGGGAAGCACCTCTAAGGCAGCATCCAGTGCCGCCTGAAGCTCGCGTTCGCGCGTCTCCAGCTCCTGCGCGGCGCCTATGAGGTCGGCCACTTCGCGGATTAGCGCATCCGCATCGCCGCCGGACGCCTTCGCCTTGCCAATTTCCTTCGCAGCCGTGTTCCGCCGGGCCTGCACATCTTGCATTTCCGTCTGGATTTTCCGCTTGTCCGCGTCCAGCTTGAGCAACCCGCCGGACTGCGGTGGCAGGCCGCGTCGCTTCATTGCCGCGTCAAAAGCTTCGGGGTTTTCCCTGATCCATTTTAAATCGAGCATAGAACGTCATTTCGGTTTCTGAAGGATGGATGTCTTGTGTATAAGGGCGCGACCGTCCGACGTCCAGAGGGCTTTGCGCCGTCCGTCAAATTTATCTCAAAAAATGTGGTGGGGAGCCCACAGATGGTCCAAAAAAATCAGTCCTCGTCTTCCAGCGCCTCGCGCGCCTCGCGCTTTTTCTCGACCATGCGTACGCTGACGATCGAAATCCCGTAAAGCACAATGATCGGGATAGCGAGAGTGATCTGGCTCAACGGATCCGGTGGTGTCAGGATCGCCGCTGCGATAAAGGCGAAGACAACCGAATATTTGAATTTTGCCTTCAGCCCGGCGGAGGAAACAATGCCGACTCGTCCCAAGAGCGTCAGCAGGACTGGAAGCTGAAAGCAAAGACCGAAAGCGAAGATCAGCTTCATGGACAGGCTGAGATACTCGCTGACCCGCGTTTCCGACTGGATCGGCAGGGCCATCGGTTCGGCCGGGGTCGGCAGATAGTTCACCATTTTCGGAAATTCAGCGATTAGTGCGGTAAAGGCTCTCGAATAAAGGCTCGCTTCCCCACTGCTTTCAAAGCTGAGCAGGAATTTCCACGCAAGCGGCATAACAATTTCATAGGCCAGCGCACCGCCGAGGAAAAACAGGATTGGCGTCACCACGAGAAAGGGCAGAAACGCGCTCTTCTCATTCTTGTAGAGGCCGGGCGCTACAAAGATCCAGATCTGTGTCGCGATGATCGGGAAAGAAATAAACATCGCCGTGAAAAAGGCGATCTTGATATAAGTGAAGAAGGCCTCATGCAGGCCGGTGAAAATCATTCGGCGGCCTTCGATATCATCGCCCATCGCTTCCACTAGCGGCCGGACGAGAAAGGCAAACAGATCTTCCGCCACGACGTAGCAAAGGATAAATGCGACGAGAAGCGCAATGACCGAGTAAACCAGCCGATTGCGGAACTCGATCAGATGCTCCATCAAGGGAGCCTTGCTCTCGTCAATCTCCGTTTCGTTCACGACGCTTTGGTTTCCGATTTAGGCTCTGGAGCGGCGTCCGCTGTCTTTACGGGCGCAGGCTCGGCGGTTTTGGGTGGTGTGGGTTTCTCTACTGCCGGGGCGTCGGCCTTGGCCGGGTTTTGCTCCCCCGCCCCACTTTTCACAGGCGGCGAGGAATAGTTATTGGCACTGTCACGCGGATCGCGGATCTGCGGTTTGATATCGTTGAACATGTTCTCTTTGGAACCGGTGGGATCGACCGCATCTTCAATCTGCTTCTTGATATTGAAATCCGTCCCCTTCTGAATATCCTTCTTGATATCATCAAGTTCCGTTTCCCGGGCGAGATCATCGATACCGGACTGAAAGTCCCGCGCCATGGACCGGGCTTTGCGGACATACTTCCCGATTGTCGAGATTGCCTTTGGCAGGTCTTTTGGCCCGATGACCAGTACAGCGATCACCAGCACAAACGCCATTTCCGTCCAGCCAATATCAAACATGGCTATTCACTTCGTCCAGGTTGAAGGGTTTCACGAATGAGGCCGCGTAAGGCTTAGCCTTGCGCTGCCTTGTCCTTGCTCTCGGCCTTGTCATTATTGCTGGCGGATTCAAGCACTTCCGTCTTGCCGTCCTCGGCCTTTTCCGGCTTATCCTCTTCGTTCATCCCACTTTTGAAGTTCTTGATGCCCTTTGCCAGATCACCGGCAACGCGGGGCAGCTTGCCCGCGCCAAAAATGATGAGCACGATGACAAGAATTAGAATAATTTGCCACGGACCAATACTCATGTTTTATGCTCCTGTTCTCATCTCGAGAATATCTTAAATCTATATGACAACCGCAAATATCGAAAAGTTTCCGGTCCCGGACTTTTTCAAGGAACTCTGCGGTTCTTCCTTCGCTTTATATAAAGGTCTATAGGCGTTTATACGACATTTAATTTGCGTTTGATATGGGTTTATCGACGTATATGCCATTTCCGGGCTCCGGAAAAACGAAAACACCGCTTAAATTTAGCGAGAGAGAGCAGCTTTCACCGACTTTCGGCTGATACATCGAAGCAACGCGCGCCGTCACCCTCACTCCACTCTCAAACAGGATATCAATCAGGCTGTAAGCGCCGAGATTACGCGATAACACCACATCGCCGGTCGGCGCCTCCGGATTGACCACCGGCAGGAACCGGATCGCCTCTGGCCGAACCAGAATGTTGGCGACACTCTCGCCGTTCAACGCCGCGGTGACGGGTATCTGCCCAAGGTCGGTTTCGAAAAATTCACCGTTTTGCTGCGCCGGCACCCGGTTCACATCGCCGAGGAAGGACGCCACTATTGCATCGACCGGGCGATTATAAAGCTCCCCGCCAGGTCCATGCTGCACGATCTTCCCCTCACGCATCAGCACAATCTCGTCAGCCATGCGCATGGCCTCCTCCGGATCGTGAGTGACCATCAGAACGGTCGTCCCCATTTCCTTCAGGAGTGCCAGCGTCTCATCCCTCACCCGGTTGCGCAAGACCGCATCAAGGCCCGAGAAGGGCTCGTCCATCAAGATAACACGCGGTGACGGGGCGAGCGCGCGGGCAAGCGCCACGCGCTGCTGCTCCCCGCCGGAAAGCATATGCGGGTATTTCTGCGCGGAAGATGCCATGCCGACGGTCTCCAGCATCGCCCGCGCCCGCGCGCGCCGTTCTTCCCCGCCAAGATGCAAGAGGCCAAAGGCGACATTATCTGCGACCGTCAAATGCGGAAACAGGGCATAATCCTGAAACATCAAACCGACACGGCGATCTTCCGGCCCGACGAAGATGCGGTTATCGGCCATCACTTCGCCTTCAATGCTGATTTCACCGCTCATCGGGCTTTCCAGCCCCGCCGCCAGGCGCAATGTCGTTGATTTACCGCAACCTGATGGACCGCGCAGGCAAACCAGCTTGCCCGCACCAACCTCCAGATACTCGATATCAACGGAATTAACCCCGTCATACTGGTGACGGACATTCCTGAAGACCAGATTGCTCATCAAAAATCGTTTCTCGCGCGTTAATTCTGCCCAGGCCGGGATTTGGCGATTGCCCGGCTGAGAATAATAACCGGTAGGATACCGACGATAACTATAGCAAGTGACGGGCCGGCCGCATCCGCGAGCCGCTCATCGCTCGCCATTTCATAGGCGCGGATCGCCAGTGTGTCAAAGCCAAATGGTCGCAAAACGAGGGTTGCGGGCAGTTCCTTCATCACATCAACAAAGACAAGCAGAACCGCCGTCATCAGGCTGCCGGATATAATCGGGATATGAACCCGGACCAACTTCTTCAGCCCTGTAACGCCAAGTGTCCGCGCGGCACGGTCCATATTCGGCGTCACCGTGTCCACCCCGGCCTCCACCGTGTTGAGAGAAACCGCCAGAAACCGGACGATATAGGCAAAAAGCAAGGCAACCATGGTGCCGCTCAAAATCAGGCCGGTCGAGATACCAAGCGTTGCGCGCATCCAATGATCGACCGTGTTATCAATAAAACCGAAAGGCAGCATGATCCCGACGGCGAGCACCGGTCCCGGCACCGCATAGCCCATGGAGGCAACGCGCAAGGCCCCCTGCTCAAGACGGGAGGGAGCGCGGCTGTCCCGCCTCAGGCCGTAGATCAGGAACAGCGCGAGCAGCAGCGAAAGCCCCGCCGCGATCAGCGCGCCCGTCACACTGTTCAACACAAGACGCGGGAAATGGGCGTTAAAGGCGCTGCTCGAATGCGATATACTGTCTTTCAGCAGCCATCCGGTCGGCAGCAGAAAGCCGAAAATAATCGGGAGCGCGCAGGCCAGCATGGCAAGACCCTGTCGGCCTTTGTTGAGGGAATAGCGGGTAATAGCCTGATAGCGCCCCGTTGTATGATGGAATTTCCGTTTTCCCCGGTTAAACCGTTCGATCAGGATCAGGGTGAAGACGAAGAGCATCAGGATCGCCGCAAGCTGCGCCGCCGCAGCGGGCTCCCCCAGACCGAACCATGTCCGGTAGATGCCGGTGGTGAAGGTATCTACCGCAAAATACTCGACTGTGCCGAAATCGCTCAATGTCTCCATCAGGGCGAGCGCAAGGCCCGTTACAATGGCCGGACGGGCGAGCGGGAGCGCGATCGAGAAGAAGCCGCGCCACGGCCCACGTCCTAATGTCCGCCCCACTTCCAGCGCACAGATCGACTGCTCCAGAAAAGCGGCACGGCTCACCAGATAAACATAGGGGTACAGCACGAGGCCAAGCATCACAATCGCGCCACCAAGGCTGCGGATCGCCGGGAACCAGTAATCAGCCCGGCTCCAGCCAAATGTCTCCCGCAGTGTCGTCTGGATCGGCCCTGCGAAATCGAACATGCCGGTATAGGTATAGGCAATGATATAGGCGGGCATGGCAAGCGGCAGGAACAGCGCCCAGGAAAATATCTTTCGCCCCGGAAATTCACACATGGTGACCAGCCATGCCGTCCCCACCCCGATGATAAGGACCATTGCGGCAACTCCGAGCGCCAGCGCGAGCGTGTTATAGAGATAAGTCGGAAGAACCGTGCTGGCGAGATGGGCCCAGATATCCTGCGCCGGCACAAAGACATAGCCGAGGACGACTAGCACCGGGATCGACAGAACGAGCGCAATCAGCAGCACAAAAGCAGTGGCACCGGACGCACCCTTGCGCCGCCGCCCCTGCCGCGCGAGCGGTTGCTGATTTTCAAACTCCAGTACTGCCAATGATGTCCCTCATTCCAATTTACGCAAAGGAGCCTATCTAAGCCACTCGGCGCAATCGGTAAATAATAATCATTTGCAAGGGATAAGAAAAGGCGGATGTGAGCGGCAAATCGCCGCGTTTTTCCGCACAGGGCCCAAAAACGGTTCTGATCACCGAATGTTCAGCAGAATCTCGCCAAGTTCATCCGGCATTGACGCAAAGGGAGAATGGCTGCAGTGCAGAGTATGGACAGTTGTTTTCGAGCCCAGAGCCTCATCAACGGCTTTGATCATAAACCGCTGACGTCTAATGGGAATCGTATTATCCTCGGTGCATTCAATATAATGCCTTGGAACGGTCCCGAAGTTCCCGGCAGTGATTGGCGAC
>ERZ1740062.359-NODE-359-length-27389-cov-7.928221_pt1 | contig 27389 bp, 20 predicted proteins | sample MGYA00581741_ERZ1740062 | MGnify/ENA primary metagenome ERZ1740062 (study PRJEB43018, sample SAMN04849747) | marine metagenome | isolation source: floating plastic debris | place: Pacific Ocean | collected 2008-09-01 | study: EMG produced TPA metagenomics assembly...
GAAGTGCAGGTTCTTGTCCAGCATGGAGTAGCGCGTGCTCTGCGGCAGCCAGCCGGGCACCGTTACGGTCAGCTTGCGCCAGCCGAAGAAGTCCAGGCGCCCCATGCGCAGCCACAGCGTGCGACCGCGATAGTCGCTGAACAATCGGGAAAGATCCCCGGCCCGGTCCACGAAAGTGACGCCCTGGTGTTCTTTTACGAGGCGCTCCACCGCCGTCTGGTCCGTGACGCCCTGCAGCACCAACGCCCCAATGACACCGTCCCCGGCGGTACCCAGCCAAAGGTGACGGAACGACGCCGAGACCGGACTGGCCAGCCAATCGGCAAGCGCCAGGGGCGGCTGTCCGGCACTCTCCTTGAAAGCCTCCAGGTAGGTCTGGCGGGCCGCATCCGGCAGACCGACAGTCTCCGCCAGGCGCTGGAAGACAGGACTGTCCGCGCGGAGCAGCGGTTCGATGAGGGAACGGTTCTCGATCTGGCGCCGGGGCGACGGCACGAGGCTGGACAGTCCGACGAAGTCGCCGACCTTGCCGTCCCGCTTGAGCACCGCCAAAGCCTCGGCAAGGGACTCCTCCCGCTCCAGCAATTCGTTTTCATCGCGCCCGGCGACCAGGATGAACTGGCCGGCATAGTCCTGGCCGCTCAGCGCCTTGATGCGATCCTCTTCCGCCTGCACCTGGCGGTCACGGGCCTGTAGCAGACGGAAATCGTCGAGCGGTGCCAACAGCAGGCAGCCGGCCCCGGCCGGGATCAGCAGCAGCAGGACCATCCAGCCCCGCTTCCCCAGACCGCCTTCCCAAAGCCGCCGGTAGGCCGCCGCCGCCCGCGGCAACAGGGCGCCCGGCGCCGCCATCCGGCTCTTCACCAGCGGATAGAATGTCACCACGGTCAGATAGGCCGCGATCAATCCGACGCTGGAGAACACCGCCATCTCCTGCATCCCCGGGAACGGCGTGACCAGCAGACCGGCAAAGCCGATGACGCTGGTCACCAGCCCCAGGGTGATCCCGGGGAACACCCGGCGGAGCGCCGCCGACGGCGACCAGGCCTCGGCGGTTCGGAAAGCCTCGCAGAAATAGTGCAGGGAATAGTCGACCGAGATTCCGACCAGGCTGGCGCCGAAGACCAGTGTCAGAAGGTGCACCTGCCCGAAGACCGCAAGGCAGATCGCAAAGCCGCTTAGACAACCGACGGCAATCGACAGAAAACTCATGGCGAAGGGCGTCAACGACCGGAAGGCAACGACAAACAGCACCAGGATACCGAGCAGCGAGCCGAGACCGACGCGCGAGACCTCGCGTCGGGCCGACTCCGTCCCGGCCGCCGCATGGGGAAAGACCCCGGCCATGATTACGTCGGCACCGCCGAAGCGCTGCGGCACTGCCGCGCGGAGATCGCGGAGAGTCGGGTTCAAACGATCCTGCACCTGCAGGGAAAAAGGCGATTCCGCCAGCTGGCCGATCAGCAGGATATGGAACCGCCCTTCCGCTTCGATGCTGAGATAGCCGTCGTCAAGCTGCAGCCGGCTGCCGGCCTGCCGACCCAACTGACCGAGATAGTCCGTCAGCAGCAGCAGCGGATCGGCTTCGATCAAACTGGAACTCAGCGCTTCGACGGGGCTGAAGTACCGCGTGAGGAGATGCCGCTCGAAAGCTGCTTCGTCGCTGGCCAGCAGGTCCCGACGCGCCTCCGTACTTAACAGAGCAAAGCGATGGGGAAAGTAGAAAGTCGCGAAGGCTCGCAGCGCATCGCTATCGCGCTTCAGCTCAAGCTCATCGAATTGGCCGGAGGTCTCGAGCTGCCCGAGCACATAATCGGCTGCCGCTTTGGCGTCGCGACCCTGCGGTGCCGAGATCACGAAGACCAGGCGGCGTTCGGCACGCGCCAGGAACCGGTCTGCCGCTTCCTCGACGCTCTGGTGATGCACCGGAGCCGGCAGCAGATCCATCAGATCGGCATTGAGGACCGGGCCGCCGGCGAGCCGCGACGCGAGCCAGAGGCCGATCCCGGAGAGGACCAGAAGCCACAGGAGAGCACCCAGTTTACTGCGCAAAGTAGGCCTGCTCCGCCGCAGTGAGTTCCGCCGGGGTCGTGACGAAATCGCTGAAAGAAAAATCGAGCGCGTCGCCCGCTGCTTCTTCGACCCTTACTTTCTCGACGAAGGCGCCGCCGGCAATCTCGATCACCGCCACGGCCACAGAAAGATCGCCGGTTTTCGGATGCAGGCGTAGCCGCCAACCGGCATCCGTCGGGAGCGCCTCGGCCTCGAATGCGCTCTGCAACACCGAAGAGTCGCCGGCCAAGGCGCCCAACAGCATGTCCGTCAGCAGGCGAAAGGCCGGATTGGCCGACATACCGACACGCCGGGGCGCCCCCTCGCCTTCCCACTCGATCACCGCGTCGGGGCGGATCAAGTAGGTGACTTCATGGGGGTCTTCGACCTGCCAGAGAACGCCGTCTCCGGCCGCGAAAACCAGCTTGCCCCGCGATACCAGCGGACGCCCGAGCACCTTCAAAAACCGCTCCTGGCGAAAGTCGGCGCGCAGCACCGGGCTGCGCTGCAACTGCTCGGTCATCGGGGCGAAGACCTGTTCCTGGCTCGGCTGAGCGACGGCGCCCGGTGCCAGGAGAAGCAGCGCAAGGACGACAAGCGACCGGACCAGGCTCATCGCGTGACCCCCAGCTTCTCCAGCAGGATCGAGGGCGAGGCCAGCAGGAGTTCCCCCTTTGCCATATCGACCGCGACCTGAACGCTGTGGCCCTTGGTCAGGCGGGCACCGCTGGCGGCGTCGGTAATCAGATACTCGATCTTCAGCCGCAGATCATACTCCTTGAAGCGCGCCCGCACCTTGATGTCCTGGCCGAAGACTGCCGGCTTGATGTAACGGGTCTTCAACTCGATGATCGGCCAGGCATAGCCCGAGGCCTTCATCTCATTGTAGTTGTAAGCCACCTTGTCCAGCAGCGCACAGCGGGCGATTTCGAAGTACTTGGCGTAGTGGCCGTGCCAGACGATCTCCATAGCATCGACATCGTGGAACGGCACGGTGAGGGTCACTTCGGCCTCAGGCAAAGCTGTCATGGCGCGGCCCTCACTGCGGCGTTACGGCGCCCTGCAGAGAAAGCGGCCTGATCCCAGAAATCGAAGAAGTTGAACCATTGAAAGGGGGCTGCCAGGCAATGGTATTCCAGCCTCTCGGCGAAGCGCGCCACCAGCTCGTCCAGGGCTTCGCTCCGGTTCTTCCGCGGCAACTTTATACCGTCGGAGAAAGGCTCGAAAACGATCCTGAATCGATCATTCCGCTTCAGGCAGAAGAGAAGTTGTACCGGACACTTCATGAGCGCCGCCAGGATGAAGGGGCCCTGGGGGAAGGGCGCCGGCCTGCCCAGAAAAGTCGCGAAGCTGTGGCGCGGCGACAGACTGGCGGGCGTGCGGTCACCGACGATAACGACGAACTCCCCCTTCTCCACTCTTTCGCGCAGCATGATCGCCGTATCCGGGCCGACCTCCGTCGTCTCGATCAACGCCACTGTCGACTGGGAGCTCTGCTCGCGCATAAGCCGGTTGAAGTTCTCCGCGTGCTTTGTGTGCACCAGAACGTTGATCTGGGCACCGCCCTTTCTGGTGCCGAGTGCGCGACACACTTCCGCGTTCCCCAGATGAGAGGTGATCAGCACCCCGCCCCTGCCGGCTTTCTGCAATGCTTCGAATAGCTCAAGGTTCTCGAAATCGACGTCCTCCGGGCCGATCTTGCCTGTCCAGGCCAGCAGCTTATCCAGCACCGCCTCACCAAAGCACAGGAAATGGCGAAACGAATCGCGCCAGTCCGGCTGCCTGGGCAATGTCCGCTTCCCTTCGGGCATGGCGTAGACCGCTCTGAGATAGTCGAGCGAGGCGCGCCGTGCCGTCCTGCCGGCCAGGAAAAAGTAGGCGATCACCGGATACAGCAACAGCGAGAAGCCGCCGCGCCCCAGAACCCTGTAGCTCAGGAGCATGAAGCGAAGCCCCAGATAGACGCCCCTCTCCTCCAAACGGGCCCAATGTCCCATCCGATTCGCCGCCTCAGCACTCATCCAATTGATCCTTGCGCCTTGCCCGTGCCCACGCTTCCGGTACCAGCTTCCGTCCGATCAGCCGCGGCAGGCGCCAAAGCATGCCAAAAACCAGCCGCACATGCATCAGGGTGATCAGGACATTGTCCTGAAGCAGGCGAAAATGAGATTGCCCGCCTTCCGGATAGATCACCCGCGTCGGCATTGAAACGATCGGCATTCCCGCCCAGGAAAGGCGAACAAGAATCTCGGGGTCGAAATCCATCCGGCGGCCAGGCCGGGAGCGATCCAGCAGGGCGACGACCGGGGCCAGTGGATAGACCCTGAAGCCGCACATGGAATCACGGATCGAGAAGGACAGAGTTTCGATCCAAACCCACACATGGGTGAGGTAGCGCGCGACCAGGCGGCCCCGCGGCACGCTGGCGTCATAGACCGGCTGTCCGGTGATGACCGCGCCGGGACTCTCTTTCGCCCATGTCAGGAACTTCGGAATGTCGGCGCTGTCGTGCTGGCCGTCGGCATCGATCTGCAGGGCATGGCTGAATCCTCTTTCAAGGGCTGCGCGCAGGCCGGACTGAACGGCCGCGCCCTTCCCCTGGTTTTCGCCGTGCTCCACGACACTCACCCAGTCATGGGCGGCGGCGAGCTGTCTCAGGGACTGCGTCGGCGCCGCCGCACTTCCGTCGTTCACACAGATGACCGGAATGCCAAGCGGCGCCAGCCTGCCGATCAGCGCCCGCGCGCCCTCGGCGTGATTGTAGACCGGAACGACAATACAGGGATTGAACGTCATGGTGCGGGCTCGAATTTGATGCGGCCCGCCGAGTGGGTGGCGTCGGCGGAGCGATAGCTGAACACCAAACGCTTTTTGGCCGCGTCGAATTCAAGGGCCAGGGTCACCTGCGCCCCGGCGGGCAAGACCTTAAAGAACTTCAGCGTCTCGATCCGGTGGAACGACCCTTCCAGGTCAAAATGCCGGCGCGCCTGCGCGAGCGCCCAATCGATCTGCACGACACCCGGCAGGATCGGCGCCTCATCGAAATGCCCGTCGAAGTAAAAGAGTGCCGGCTCCAGGCTCAAGCTGAGCCGGACTTCTCCGTTCTCGGTGCGGCAGTCAAGAATTTCCGGGTCAACGCGGCGCCCCATTGCCGGCTCAAAGAGAGCCGCAAGCTCCGCCTCAACGGTCTTTCCCTGCGGCGTTACAGGCAAACGGCCCACGAAGCGCCATCGCCGCGGAAGCGCCAGGGCCTCCACGTGCGGTTTCAGCGCGTTGTGCAGGATCTCCCGCAGCGCCCGCTTTCCGCCCGCCCTCAGCTTTCCCCACCCTCGGCCGGACGGGACCACGGCGGCGCCCAGCACGACCCGCTCGCCGGTCGTGGCCCCGGCAGTCAAGGCGACCACCCGCGCCTCGGCCACCTCGGGACAAGCCTTAAGCCGGTCTTCGATCTCGATGAGGGAAATGCGGCGTTCTTCCAGCTTGATGATCCGGTCACTCCGCCCGGCGAGCGCGAAACGGCCATCGGCCAGAATCGTACCCCGGTCGCCGGTCACGAACGATCCCGGCACCGCCAGAAACGGCGAGGTCACGGCGATGGCATCCGCCGCAGCGGACTGGGTAACGGAAACGCCGGGCAGCGGCGTCCACGGCGGCGGGGCGGCCGCATCCGTGACCGAACGGTAGCCGATGCCGCCAGTCTCCGTACTGCCGTAAACTTCGACGAGCTTATGTCGAAGCTGGGCGTTGTAGGCAGCTGCGACCCCGGGCTCCAAGGGCCCGCCCGAAGAAAAGATTCCATGCAGCCGCGCGTCGAGCTGGCTGAGATCCAGCACCGGCAGGGCCCGCTTGAGAAAGGCCGGGCTCGACACCAACAGAGGCGCCGGACGTTGCTGCGCGAGTGCGGCAAGCTCGCCCGGGAACCCGATGGCACCGGCTTCCAGAATCCGCCCTGCAGCAAGTGGCCAGAGCACCCTGAACAGCAGCCCGTAGATGTGGTATGGCGGCACCGTGGCCAGCACCGAGCCGGCCCCGCAGCCCCCAAAGACCTTCTCCAGCACCGCCACTTCCGCATCGAGACAGCGAAGCGGCTTGTGAATGGCCTCCGGCCTGCCGGTACTTCCCGACGTGTGCAACTGGATCGCGCAGGTCTCCGGGTCCAGGTCATCGAACGACGGGCCGGGCTCGCTCGTGTCTTCCAGGATCGGCAAGGTCAGCGCGGGGCCGGCGCAGGCCCCCTGAAGGGACAGTACACCGTCCGCCAGTCCGGCAATCTCGCCCAGATGCCCGGACTGCAGATTGGCAGGAAAGAGGGCGCGCCCCCCGGAATGCAATACCGCCAGCAAAGCCACGGCCAGGGCGTAGGCATCTTCGCTGGCGATCAGCCAGTTCGCTCCCGCCGCGCGGGCGAGCCGGCCGGTAAGGCCGCCGACATCACGGCGGAGATCACCGAAAGTCCGCGGACCGCCGTCGCCCCGGGAAACCGGATGATCATCCGCGCGACCGGCACTCAGCAGCTTGGCGATCGGCACAAAGGTGTTCATGGCTCGGTCCGTTGCGATAACCGGCGCCGCCACCAACGCCTGAAAAGGTATTCGCCGGCGAGGAGGAGCGCGATCAGAGCATAGGATATCGCGCCATTGTACAGCACCCAAACATCCAGGCTCGACGCCAGGGAGGTGTAAAGGGCGATGGCGCCGTTGAGGACGAAGAAGCCGCACCAGACCTTGGTAACATTCCGGGTATAGCGCACGCCAGCCAGCGGAAGATCCGGTTCGGCAATTCGCGCAAAACGCTCGATCATCGACGGCGGCCGCAGCAGGCTGCTGACGAAGAGCACCAGGAGCAGTACGTTCATGCACACAGGGTAGAAGCGCAAAGTGTCCGCCGAGTTCGTCAGCAGGGCCAGAAATCCTATGACGCCGGCAACGGCAAAAGTGAGGAGCAACTGCGGGGCCACTTCCCGCCCCCCGCCTCCCGATTTGGCGAGCACCAGACGGGCTGTCGCCAACACCACAAGAAACAGGGCGATGATCCGTGGCTCAAAGTAGGTCAGGCCGAAATACACAAGAAACGGATAGGCCAGGAGAAGCGCTGCGAGGACGACACCCCAACGAGTTCCCGACACCTTCCAGCGCCTAGGAATTCAGGAGGTCGTACAGCGCGGCCACCACATCGTCGACTGTCCGTACTTTCTTGAAGGCTTCGGGGTCCAGCCGCTTGCCTGTCAGTTCCTTCAATTCCACCATCAGGTCGACGGCATCGATACTGTCGATGTCCAGGTCGTCATAGAGGCTCGCCTCCAGCGTGACGCTGGCTTCGTCCAGCTCGAACTGCTCGACCAGGATTTGCCGGAGCTGCTTGAAAATGGACTCTTTTGAAATCGGCTGGATGCTGTTCATCGCGGTTCACATCTCGCTTTGACTAACTCGACCAGCGTATCCACCGAGTAGAAATGCTTCTTCATATCGTCATTCTCAGGGTCGAGTTTGAGCTCATAGCGCTTTTGCAGAGCGATTCCCAACTCAAGGGCATCGATTGAATCGAGCCCCAGCCCGTCACCAAACAGCGGCTCGGCCGCGTCGATGTCTTCCGGTGTTATATCTTCGAGATCGAGGACATCGATGATTAAGGTCTTAATTTCATCAACAAGCATAAATCAACAACTCTGGGCGCTATTGGACAAAGCTTTCTGGAGAACCCGGCTTACCCATCGGTTGGCCTTGCTGAGGCGCTCTCCATCGATCAGCTCCGCTTTAAGGTCAATACTATCGTTAACCTGGATACGGAAATGAACCTTCCGCGGCGGAATCTCGTACCACTTCTCCGCCTTGGTCAAGGTCGTCGGACTACAGGAAATCGTAATCGGTACAAACGGCAACTCGCTCCTCACAATGATGGAGGCAGCCCCGCGTTTCAGCTTCATCGGCAGCCCCGGAATGGTCCGGGTGCCTTCCGGGAACACCACGAGGCGCTTCCCTTCTCTCAGGCACCGCACGCAGGTTCCGATAAACAGGTCGGGATCGTCGTTCGGAATGTAGCCGGTCGCCCACATGACGCCCGCCATGAACGGGTTTGACCAGGCGGCCTTCTTCACGACGCAAAGTGCCTGCGGCATCATGCTGATGATGAAGACGATGTCGATCAGGGAAGGATGATTCGCGACAACCAGATTGGCGCCGGGATCCTCGAGCTTTTCCCGCCCGGAAATCTGGTAAGACAGAACGCCCAGGCTTTTCATCAGCCAGATAAACACCCGGAAGGCAAGATGCACGCCATACTGGCAGCGGCGCTCCGCCTGTTCCCGCTCGCGCGATAGGGCATGGATGGCCGGAAAGAGGGCAAGGCCGAGCAGTAGGCCGCCGAGGCCGAACACCGAAAAGCTGAAGCCGGTCCCAAACAAGCGCCAGCAGTAGTCAAGCCGCTGCAACATGACGACTCCATGTCCAGGCCAGTCGACCGTCATCCAGCGTGTCTTCAGAGGCCGCTTCCGTCAGCAGCCTTGCCAGGCGCAAGACCGGATGGGCCGCTGCCTCCTCTTGGCTCTCCTTCTCTCCAGACGCGTGCTCTCCAGACGCTTGCCAGGAAAGCTTCAGGGTCGTCTCCGCCGGCGCACCGGGTTGCGGCAACCGAAGAAGCAGGCCAAGTGCCGCGCTTACCTGTATAGCCGCGGCATGGCCTTCGTAAAAAGCCGGCAAAGGTTCGTCGTAATAGACGAGCAGGGCGCTGGCATCCGGCGTCTCCGTCAGCAGACTTTGCGCCTCGAGGAACCCCGTCTCCAGGGTGGCCGCGCCCGCCGCAATCGATGTCGAATGGGTCGTATCTTTCCGCATGATCGAGAACAGACTGGAGGTCGTGTTGTGGACGGAGAGACTGAATGCGTTGGGCGAAATGGGCTCCTCGGTGGCCAAGCAGGTCAGGATTTCGAAAGCCCGGGCATATTCGCCGTATCGCGAACAGAACAGGCAGATCGGCGCCGTCCCCTCCGGCAAACACTGCCAAGCGACATGGAACGCCATGCGGTTCAGCGAACTCAGCCGGCGGCGCAAAAGGGGCTTCACGAAGGAGACGTCCGGGTCTCCTCCCCCTTCAATGGCCTTCTTGCCCGCGGCCCAGTCGCGCCAGCTTGCGTGATCAGCCAGACCTGGGGCCCATGCGGACCACTGGGCGATGGCCAGATTCACACTGTTGTCCTGCACCATCCCTACCTGAGCCCATCGTCCTAGGCACTTGAGAGCAAAGCCCCGGCTCGTCGCATAGCACGACGGGCTCCCTCAAAATTGCCCGATTTCGTTATATCAGCAAAGCTTCATCAAGCTATAGATGTTCGCACACCCCGGAAGCAAGCTTGTGCCCAGCAGCCAGCCCAAGATTGGGATTTTCCTCTTCGCGGAGGGCTCGGCGCAGCGGCAATCTCCGCTAGTCTCTTACCTACGACACCACTTATACGAGTGCGTCGCTTAGGCTCGGCGCGGCCGCAACCGCCCCCCGAGCCCCCTTAGAGGACCACCTGGTAGAGGACCACCTGGACGCCTCAGGACTTCCGGCCTTGCAAGGCCACCTTATTTTAAGGCGCCCTTGATTTCCGGGTCACCGAAAATCGCCTCCAGCTTGCTCCGCACCGCCGTTTCGGCATAGACGCGCGCATCGGCCGGAACCATCGAGGAGCCGAGATTGTCGTGTCCCTGCAGCGTTGTTTTCGCCAGTTCCACTCCTTCCGGGGTTAGAACCGCCAGAGTGATGTCGTAGTCGAGCCCGGTATTGAAATAGGTGTCGGCCCGCCATTCGCGGACCATCAGCAGCGTGCAGCGATCGGCAGAGACGGCGGCCAGCAGTTGGCGGGCCTCCGCCTCGGTGCTTTTCTGAGGCACCGGCACGCCGACCGCCTGAACACCTGCGGCCGCCAAAGAACTGACGATCGAGGTTGTCAGATCCTCCGCCAGCCCATGTCCGCTGTCTGTCATCACGTCAAAAGGATTACCATAACCGCCCCGCTGCAACCCAACGAAGGCAGGCGGCTTTTCATCGGAAAGAACGTAGGTCCTCAGGTCGACCACGGCGACAGCAACGGATTTTTCGGTATCCAGAACGAACTCGGCGTCCCCCAGGTCGTAACGATGGGTATTCCCGACGGCGCAGCCCCCCAGAACCAACGTCATACAGGCCACAAGAAACAGCTTTTTCATATTCTCCCCTTCCCCCGGAAGTATCATCAATCGAAATCAGCGGTTGAGCCAAGCACTATACAAGCCGTCTCCCTTGGAGACCAAGGCCGACGAGCGCCAAGGCCTCCAAATGGCCGTAATGGCTGGGGAAGGCCGCAATACGGCGCCAAACGGCCTGCCGTATCGGGACCCAAATCGATGAACTCCCGGTTGTCCGGCGGCTGCCGCTTCCGCTAAACTCGCACGCGGAGAGACGGCCTCATAGGGTGCAACGGGGAACCGACAGATGCTCGCTCGATTCCTGGTTTTTATGGTCCTGATCCTCTCGGTTGCCGCTTGCGCACCGAAGGGGGAGAACTACCAAACCACCGACCTGACAGGCGCAGGACCGGGCGCGCTCAGTCGCGACGCCCGCATGCTCGTTGCGGTCGAGGGCGATGGGAAATACGTCGACAAGTCATACCCGGGAAGCGGTTGGATGACCCGGGACGCCATGATCGCGGCACTGTCGGCCTACACCCCGACCGTCGCCAAAGTGCCCGGCCCTGCGACGGTGAACAGGGCCAAAGCGAGTGCCCTGAAGCAGAACATGGACTTCCTCATCTACCTGAAGATCCTGCACTGGGAAGAGCGCACCACCGAGTGGTCCGGAAAGCCGGACCGCATCAAGATCGACATCCGCCTGATCGACGGCAAGACCGGCGATGCCATTGAATCCAGGATCATAGAGGCAAGCACCACCCACTCGACTTGGCTCGGCGATCATCCGCAGGACCTGCTGATCAAGCCGTTCGAAGACTATGCCGCTGGACTCTTTGGATCGCCGACCTGAACGGGCCTGCCGCTGCCCGGACTATCCCAGAGGTCGGCACCCAGAAGCGCCTGATTCGATAGTTGCTCTCGACATCTATCCGGAAGCCTTGGAGACAACTAAGGCCCTCCGAGGGGGCAGCCCCTTTCCTGCCGGAAAACCGCGCCCTAACCGTCGGCAGTCGAGAGCAGCAGGAACTCGGTCAGTGTCACATGGCCGCTCGTCACATACGCGTAAGGCATCCCGGCCGGTCCGACCACATCGGACGCAAGGGCTGCGGCGAAAGCGCTCGTGCCGCCGAAAGCCACGCCGCCAGGGTAATCTGTCCAGTCCCTGAGGCGCAGGAGGATCGAACCCAACACCGTCAGAATTTCCGGTCCCTCCGTCACGGTGAAATATCCGTAGTTCACCGGCCCGGCGAAGACCGGCTCCCGGCCGGCCGTAATCCTCCAAGGCGAAGCGGAACTGATCGGTGCCCCGACGGCGAGGGAGTGGTTGGCGGCAGTAAATCCGGATACCAGTTGGGTGGAGGCCTCCGCCTTGCGCAATTGCGGTGCCAAAGATGGATTTAGCTCGAAGAGGTAACGGCCATCGGCACCGTCGAAGACCTGGTACTTCCCTGAATTGAGTTCCACCGAGTAAGTGGGCGGCGATGACGGATTTGGATCTGCCGCGTTGTCGAGAATCCACAGCTCCACGTTTCTGACCGTCGCCCCCGTGCCAAAAGGAAAACCGGCGTTGTCGAAGTCGCCGGAGAGGTTCTCCAGCTTCTGTGGTGTCAACTCCGCTTTCGCCGACAGTGGCAGAAAGAACAGCGGCACGCCGAGATCGAGCGCGATGCCGGCACGATAGAATCCGGCCGAGAGAACCGTGGCGGCACCGAATTGCGCACCTTGCAGCTGCGCTCGCCCGAAACGGGTGGGATTGGCCGCGCCGGCGGAGTCGATTACCGTCTTCTGCATGTTGGCCTGACAAATGATCGCATTCGAAAAATCCGCGCCGGAGAGATTGGCCTGGGTCAGGTCCAGGGCGACCAGCAGCGCGTCGTTGAACGAGGCTCCGGTCAACTCGGCATGATCCAATGTCGATCCGGATCCGTTCCAACGGACCCCCGAAAGATCGGCGCCCACCAGATTGGCCGAAGTAGCCACGGCACCGGCACAATTCGCGCCGGCTAGCGTCGCGGCGGGCAGGCTGACGTTGCGGAACACGGAAATCGATCCCTGAACATTGAGGTTGAGGGCAAAGGGGCCCGAAGTGTTGTCCTCAATCTGCCAGGCCTTGTCCTTGACGATGACCAGAACCGGCGCGGATCCCGCCAAGGTGATGCCATTTTGTGCGAAGGCGGCGATCAGATCGGGCTGCGGAAACTTGTTGGTGTTTAGGGTGCCCGCAAACGTCGCATCGAGATAGAATAGGAAAGCGCGGGAGCCGAGCTGTGCCCGCGAAAGCGTGGCCCCCCTCAAGTCGGCGCCGATAAAGTTCGCCGCCTGCGCCTTCACGTTGGTCAATACGGTCTTGTCCTTGAAGGACGCCCTCAGAAAAAAGCCGCGGGTCAGATCGGCATCGCTGAGGTCGGCGCCATCGAAAAGGCACCCTTCGAAATTGCCGCTGCCGAGCGAAGCCCCCATCAGTTTGGTACCGCGCAGATCGGCGCCGATGAAAACCCCCTGCCCCAGCTTGGCGGCGGCCATCTGCAGGCTGCCGCCTTTGCTGCCGAGCACGGCACCGATGGCCTGGCAACCGGTCAGGTCGATACCTTTCGCCGAAGCCGGCGTGCCCCAGGCCGCGCCGTTCAGGTCCGCCCCGCTGAAATCAGCGGCGTCGAAGACGGCATCATCTGCCACGGCGGAGCCCCAGATAACCTTCGGACATTTGGCGGCGGTAAACACCGTGCCGCGGCAGGTCGCGCCCTCAAGGCGTGCGCCTGAGAAGTCGGCTTCGGTAAAGTCGATCCCGCTCAAGTCGGCCCCTTCCAGGTTCACGCCGGCCAGGTTGGCGCCGCGGCCCCCTTTCTGTTTCAATTCAGCCAGTGACGGCGTGATCACGGTGGGAACAAAGAGCGTTCCGCCACTGGCGGAGGGATTCAGCGTCAGGATCGGCGCGAAGGCTTCGATCGAGTAGTAGATCTGCTGGAGCCCCTTACCGACGTCGGTTTTCCAGATCAGCGTTCCACCGCTGGCCTCAAAGGTAATGGCGATCGCCGCGCCCGGGTCGGGCGACAGCGTCAGCCAGTTGAGGCCGATCGACGCGTCGAAGGCAATCCACTGACCATCGGGCATCTGGCAATAGAACACATCGCCACCGCTGCCGGCGGCGTAGAGAGTCAGATAGGAGTTAGCGGTCTCGCTGGTCTGATTCATCGCCGGCAGGAGCAACTGACGGCCATCAGGCACCGTGAAACCCTGATAGGACAGATAAAGGAGTTTTGCAACTCCCGAGGACGCAAAAACCCGTTTACCGGCAAAGAGGCCCATCGACGGCATGGCGCGCTAGCTCACGCCGCCTCCACCACGGTCAGCAGCGTCCCGGTTCGAGGATCGGGACGCCGCTGCAGAACAAAGACGAGCTGGCGGACCTCCGCCGGCAGATCTTCCGGCTTGAATTCGAGCTGGGTCGAGATCGAGACATAGCCGTCCTGGATGCTGAGGGTCGAGTCCGTCAGGAGGAAAGAGAAACCTCGCGCAATAGGGATCGCGACGCCGGTCTGGCCGAGCTTATCCATAGCGGTCGCATAGGCGTTCTCTCCCACGACGGGCCAGACGAAGGTGCCGAAGGCATCCTTGTTGAAGCCGGGAATCGTCGTCGAGACGAAAGTCGCGCTGTTCGAGACGTTGGCAAAGAGGAACGTCATCGACTGCGCCTTCGAGGCCGTCACGCCAAGGCCGAGATCCGTCATGACGTCGGTTCGGGATACGTCGAATATGATATTCGGTAAGGTCGGCGCCCCATTTTGAACCAGGATCGTAAAGTTCATCACTTGGGTCGTGACCATGCCGCTCTGCAGCGTCGCGGACTCGATGGTCCCGAAATACTGGCTGTCGATGCCGGTCTCGCTCAGTGAGGCTTCCAGAGCGGCCTTTTCCGTATAGGCTTCCCCCGAAAAAGCCGTCAGTTTGGCGTATTGGTCGGCCGGAAGCTGGGCCTTCAGCATCTCCATCGCCTCGGAGGTGAAGATATAGACCTTCTGGAAGACTGTGATGGGTGCTTCCTTGGGCACGATCTTGGCTTCCAGGGCAACATTGCCGTACTGCTTGAAGGCCGGCTCGTAGGCTGCGTAGGTTGCCGCCTTCAGCGCCGCTGGATTCGGCAGATCGGAAGGCTGCAGGTCCAGATCCAGCTTGCCCGCCTTGAAGTAGGCCCAGTTGAGCCCGTTGATCGACCAGTCGGACACATAGACGTTCATGTAATGCGCATCCGCGTCCGTCGGCACCGCTGGAATCGGCAGGGTCGGCGGGTTGGGGCCGGCGTAGGCGGTCCCGTCGTACTGCGCCACCCCGGTCACGCCGATGGTGACGCCGTCGGAAGCCGGAAAGGCCAACCCGGCGTCGGCGAGCTTATAATCGTAGCGGATACCGGACCCGAGATCACCACTATCGGGCAGACTGCGCAAAACGCCCGTGAAAACGCTGTTCATGGGGGTTGCGAAGTCGATCGAGGAAAGGGTGTCCTTGGTGCCGTCGCTCACCTTGGTCTTAAAACACCCGTCACTTTCCTGGCCGTTGATTGCGCTCCTGCTCGGGATGTTCGCCGATATGTTTTCTGGCGTAGCCTTGGTCGATTCCGCAACGATCTGGTAGGTGTTGCTGCTCTGGCTGTATTGGAAAGCGCAGGAGATCGCCACTTTCAACTCACCGAAGCCGGGAGAATAAGTGTAGTTTCCCTTGTTGTTGCCACCGCTGCAGTACCCTTGGCTGCACATGAGTTCGTAGTAGGTCTCCAGCCAGTCGAAAGTGGCCGTGAAGTTCTTAGCCGACACCTTAAGATCGAAGACACTGCCGGCCGGCTTCCCTTTCGACGTCTGCTCGACGGACGAAAAGTCCGGGTTGAAGTTATTGAACCGCCCGTTCGTGAGCTTGATCTTGAATTTGGAGTAGTAGTCGGAAACGTAGGGGACCACGACAGAGAAGTCCGGCACGTCGATCGTATGGTTGGGGGGTGCCAGCTTCTTCAGCTTTTCGACAGCAATCCCTCCCACCAGGCTCTCGGCGAAGAAGTCGATCCCCTTCTTCCCGATCGCCATTGTCAGCGCTTGTACCATGGGGCCACTCCTCAGGCTGGAACGTTGTAGACTTGGATGGTCTGAGCGGTGCGATAGATGTGATAGATCACGGTTACGTCCTTGATCGACCATGCGCCTTGCCTGTCGATCACGGAGATGGCGGCCTTCGGCGACAGGGTGACGCCTTTGCCTTGAAAGGCCTGCGCCACCACCGTGATGTTCTGTTCGTTCAGCGCCTTTTGCAGCGCCACATCCAGACTGAACAGCGGCGGGGTGGGCACCCAGTGCGAAAGGGTCGGTTCGGGCTGGTCCGCCGTACCCACCGTCGTGGCAAAGCCCAGGGCGAAGACATCCCGGAAGACGCTCACGCAAAGCTTCGAGAGGACCGGATTGACCGACGTCGTCGAGACCGAACCGTCCGGCGTCTGCGACAGGAACTTGCCCTGCGGGGTATAGATATCGAGGAAGTAATCCTCCGGCGCAGTCCCGGTCGAGACATAGCTGAGGACGTAAATGTGGCCCTGCGCCTCGACCCCCATGTCCAGGTAAGTCGATCCCTTCCTCCGCGCTTTGAGCGGAAAAAAGGAGAGCGCGGTGTCGACGAGCGATGTGCCCGGGTCGGCGCTCGACGGCGACACCTGCCAGGACTGGCCGATCTTCTGATCGGTGATCAGCCAACTCTCTCCCTGCTGAACCGTCTGAACGAAAGGAGCATAGGGAACCGAGAAAACATCGATGCCACCATCGCTGTTGAGGGCCAGACGCCACATCAGGCCGCGAGGATCGAGAATGGACCAGCTTTTCCCCTTCTGGATGACCGTGATCTGCGCACTTTGAGCGGGATCTTCCAGGTGAGCCTGGGTGTAGGCCAAGTCCACGCCAATGTAGGTCAATGCATCGATCAAGGGATCTCCGCTCGGTGCATAGCTGGCCTTGTCCAAATTCGCTGCCAGCGTCCCATCGATCCAATTCACATAACCTTGCATCGCCCCAACCACGCCGTCGACGAAACCGGGCGGCAGTTGTCCCTTATCCAAAGCCTGGCTGATGTCAGCGGTCGTCAATTCGAAGAGGGTCGGAAACCAGGTAAAGCTGGGCACCGCATTTCCCTTGGTGTCGAAGGCCTGTATCCGGTTATTCAGCGCTTCGAGAACAAGGATGCGCCCATCGGGCGACGCCGCCATGGCGACGGGGCCGCGCATCAGCCCCTGGCGAATGCCCTCGCCGGACACCATGAAAGCCTCTTCGGCCTTGTCGTCCGGGCTCGGTTCGCTGGGTAGCGGCGCCAGCAGCATCTTCTGGTCCTTGAAGGACGCGCCCACCACCATATTGGACGGATGGACTGCCAGCGCGTCGAGATTGTCGAGCGGGAAACGGCTCCAGGACAACTGCTTGGGATCGGCGAAGCCAAAATGCTTCGCACCCTCCGACAGACGGACCTGGCGCAGATTGTTGCCGCCGTCGCGCGGATCGAGGACGAAGTTCTGTTGGTTCACCTGCTTGCCGTCGCCGACGGAAGGCGCGTAGGCGATCTGCGGCTTGTTCGTGAAACCGATCTCGGATGTGATCAGGCGGCTGTTTGGATCCGCCAGAACCGAAAGATTCCGAACGTTGTAGAGCTGATTGTTCGAGGGCGGATTGGACGGCAGGTCCGGCGGCAGATTCTGGCCCGAGGCGCGCCAGACGTAGCCCACCTGAAATACGCTGTTGTTGATCGAAATTGCCACCGGCTCGCAGAGCGTCGCCTTCCCCTCGCAGTCGAGCGCTGCCAGGGTCTCGGTCGGCGGCGTTTCGACCTTCCAGCCATAGGCGCCATTCTGAAAGGCAATCTGTTCCTTGTAGAGATACTGCGTGTCCCCGGCCAGCGGCACAATGTTCTCGACAATGTTCTTGTCGCCCAGATCCAGCGTTACGCCGGACGTCGGCATCGCCAGGGTCCAGTCGCTTTCGAATGCGCCGGCGAGCCAGCCATTGCTGCTATAGACACCGAAGATGATTTTGAACTCGCCGCCCGCTGGAACCGTCTCGAACAACAGCGGGATCGACTCATTCGAGGTCGTCGGCGGCATCGGCCCCTTCTGAATGAAGCTGGTGCCGTCCTTGTACTGAAGGATGGCTTCGTAACGGGTGCCGATGGCCGGCCAGACGGCGGTTTCCGGTTTGCCCACCTCGCCATGCTTGGGATCGGGATGCATGTTGATCGAAACGTCGATCGCCCGGCTGACCCGTACCCGCACGGTCGCGGGAGAGGCCAGGACCTCGACGGTCGTCACCGCAATCGAGACGAAACCCACCGCGACCGAAGCCGCCTTGAAGATCAGTCCAACCGGACCGAAAGCATTTGAGATTGCCCCCGCCGCCACCTGCGTCGCAATGTACTCGGCAAGCTTCTCGAGGCCTTTCTTCACCAGGAAGCCCAGCGCCGAGTTGGCCAGGCTGAACAGGACCTTTTTCGTATTCGTCAGGGCGGCCGCGGTGGCAACCCCGCCGCCGACGATCGGAAAGGCGACGCCCAACGCCGCCGCCATCAAGTCGCGGTCGTTGACGATCTTGTTGAAGGTGGACGTCGAGGTCAGGGCCTTGCCCGCGATCATGAATATTCCGGGGACGGCATACTGCCAAAGTCCCGTCAGCAGAGCGCCGGGGTCTGAGACTTCGGATTGCCAGTCCGAAACGCCCAGAGACCCAAAGAGAATGTCGGCCTGCGGGGCCTTCTTCAGATTGAACTGAACAGCGGTGGGGTCGGTCGGCACTGGAATACCGAGAATCGCGTTGGTGGCCGATATCGAATACAACTTCTCGATATCACCAACCTTGTTGCCTTTGTCGTCGAGCAGCTGAATTCCGACGTAGAGTGTTCGCGCGTAGCAGTTGCTCGCATCGATCGAGAAGTTGTCCTTTTCATCAACGACAATCGAGCCCGCATCGACGCCGACGCCGAAGTGTTGGGTCTGTTCATTGACCGTCCATTTGAAATCAACCCCGGCCTTCCGGGTTGAGACACTTTGTGCAGTGGGTGTCGCTCCAGCCTGTTTGGTGATCGACGTCTGGCCCGATGCCGGCGCCCAGGTCTTGCCCTTCAGACGCATGTCGTTGCTGGACGTCAGGTTTGCCCGGTTGATCGGGGCGACCATCGTATCGGCGACGGGATCGATGACGGAACTGGTATACATCTGCTGCCCAGCGGACCAGCCACCGTTCTCCGGCTGGAAATCGTAATCCGCCTTGATCGGATTCCCCTTGTAGTCCGTACAGGGGATTACCGGCGACCAGTCGGCGCCGCCGGCGTCGATCGCCTGAACCAGAAGCTGGATGTTGTTGTATTGGGTCGGGTCGGTCCGGGGGTCACCCAGAATATGGTCATTCAGGACGGTTGCCTGGGTGTAGGGCTGAATACTGGCCAGATTGGGACTAAGCGCCACCAGGCTGCCCGCCGTACTGGTCGTGTTGACGAGAGCGTTGGCTGCCGTCAGAAGCTCGGCGGCCTCCTCCGGATTGCTGGGAAGGTCGCCATAGCCGAGTTCGTGCAGCAGTGCGGAGTAGACATTCGGCCGCACGAAGCGTTCGCGGAAATAGAACGCCTTGTGATGCTGCACAGACTGTCCGTAGAAGGCGAACTGGTTCCTGTAGAACACCCGAAGGGCGTCGCTGGAAATGTGGTGGGACAGCCGCAGGATCTGACCGATATGCACCCCCGGTTCAGGTTTGCGGGTCAGCTGAACGAGTTGGACGTGCCCCTCGCCCAACTGTGCCGGCTCAAGCAGCGCGAAATGCGTGAACCGTGCACGCGCCAGCGGAGAATTTGCGATCGCCATGTTGCCGGTGTCCGCCGCCTGCAGGGTCTTGTCGCTGTGCTCCTGCAGAGGGATGGAACTGGCACCGACCGTCAGGCGCAATTCCTGTGCAGATGGCAGACCGGTCAGGTCAAAATGGAATGTTTTCATGCGCTTCCCCCAAGCCAGAAAGCTCGAAGGCCGAATTCAATAGCGCGTCAAAGATCACCCCCGGTCTTACCCCTCCGTCGATTTCAAGAAATCGGCAGATGGATGATGGCGCTTTTCGAAGTGCCTATAGATGGAATGCTTTAGATCGCGAAATGGACCGGTCCATGAAGGGCTCTCGTATCCATGGCCTGAAAATCATGGACGACGCGAGAACAGAACGCGCTTTCACAGAACGCTTACCTCAATCCAATTTTTGGAAGCTCGGCACCTAAAAAAACAAACCGAGGCTACCGAAAGAAACCTGAAGGTCCATCGCTTGAGATCGTAACTTCCCCATCATCACCACCGTCGAAATCGATCGCCGATCTTCTTTTTTAAAGGTGATTTTCTGAGTCTTGCTCCTGAACGACCTGTCGGGCTTAAATCTGATGAAATCCTTATGGCGGCTCCGGATCTTGCTCCCTGTAAGACTTTCAGGCGCAATACCGCCGAGCCGGACCGCTCCTTAATCTTCATCCTCTCAAAAAAAGCTGAGCAGGAGATCCGTCTCGGATAATTCTCCGCTGATGACAAGCCACCCCATTCGGCCCCTGCCATATGCGCTAGATAAAATCGCCATATTCAACTATACATAAACGTTAGCACTACGATTATCCGAAGTCGAGAACGTTTGCAGCCATATACGTGTAAAAGTTGCAAGGCGTAGAGACTCCAAAGGGAATCCGGATCTCTTATCCATCTCGGTGCGACCGCCTCTCCGCACGGCTCGTCCTGGTGTCCGTCTTCCAACTCGAATTCCACCACCAAAGGCCCGCAGCCAGAGCCCGCGGCAATCAAAAGTCACGCAACCGCGGAAACCTCGGTCGTTAGCCTCCGAGGCGTTTGCCCAGATTCCCGATCCCGCTTGTTCGTTCCGCCACCACACCTTCCCGCGCCCATCCCGTCCCTCGAAAGCCCCGTCTTGCGCTTCCCGGTCAGGCTTTCGACCTGCCGCGCCGGCGCGATCACGCCGATGCCCCAAAGGTGGTCGCCGCCGTTCCTGTCCGCGGCCTCGATCGAGGCGGGGCGGCATCGGGGCCCTCGCCGCCACGGCGCGGAGGTCGGGCATCCGAACAGAGAGCGGACATTCGCCGCCGGCTTGGGATGTTTCTGGGTGCCCCGGCGGGCAAACCGGGGCAACCGGACAGCCCAGAGTTCAAAGTCACCCCGCTCCGATGGGGCGGGTTTGGTGTCCGGGCCTTGCTCAATTCAGAACTATGCGCAGAGCGCATCAAACCATGAGAAAAATAGATTTGAGTTATGGAACGTCGATGAATTACGCCTACATGAAATCATAAATGGGGAGGAACACATGCAACTTCGTAATCGACTTAAGGCGCTGATCGTGACCGTGGCGGCGCTTGCCATCAGCGCGCCGGCCCAGGCGCTGGACCTGAGCGGTGAGACCGTCACCATCCTCGTGCCGTTCAGCGAGGGCGGCGGGAGCGATACCCTCGCCCGCTTCCTGCAGCCGTTCCTGCAAGAGGCCCTGCCCGGCCACCCGAGCATCGTGGTGCTGAACCGGCCCGGCGGCGGGTCGGTTACCGGGGTCAATGCCTGGATCGGGTCCGCGAAGCCTGACGGGACGGACATTCTGGTCGGTTCCTCGTCCACCTGGGTGCCCTTCGTCTTTGGCTCCAAGACCGTGAAGTACAATCCCAACGACATGCGCGCCGTGGTCGGGTTCCCGCGCGTCAGCGTCTTTTACACCAATCCCGAAGAGACCGGGGTTACCGGCGCCAGCAACGCGGCGGGGGTGGAGGAACTGCGCTCGACCCGCCTGATGAAAGGGGCCAATGCGCCCTTGTCGCTGGACCTCGGCGATCTGATCGCCCTGCACATGCTGGGGATCCCGCATCGTGCCGTGTTCGGCCTCAGCACCGGCGAGCAGCGCCGGGCCTTCCTGGGCGGTGAACTGTCCGCCAACAGCGATTCCCTTTCGGCCTACAACGACATGGCCAAGAACGAAGGGCCGGGGCGCGTCTCGCCGCTCTTTGCGGTCGGCGGTGTCGACGGTAACGGCAAGGCCATGCGGATCGCGGCGCATCCCGACGTAAAGACCTTCGTGGAACTTTACGAGGCGGTGCACGGGACGCCGCCTTCAGGCCCGGAGTACAACACGTTCCAGGTGATGCATTACCTGCGCACGAACCTGGCGAAGGCCATCATGCTGCCGCCGGGAACCCCGGACGAGATCGTCGACGCCTATGTCGAAGCGTTCCGCTCGCTCGAAAAGAACCCGGCCTACCTGGACGGGATGAAGAACGAGATCGAGGCGCAGTCCTTCGTCTACGGCAAGGACGTCACCGCCTCCTTCGCCGAAGCCTCCGGGTTCGGCCCCGAGGAGCGCGCTGCTGCCGAAGCCTATATGCGCGAAACCCACGGCGTCGCGCTGAACTGACACATCCCTACGGCAAGGGGCCGGCGAGCGCCGGCCCCTTCCTCTTTGCCCCTTTAGCTTACCCCCCTTTACCCGGCAAAGGACGCTGGAAGTGGAACAAATCATCTCGTCTTTGGCGGTTTTCGGCAGCGGCATGCACTGGCTGATGCTGGCCGCCGGGGTCGTTCTCGGCCTGACCGTGGGCGTACTTCCGGGGCTGGGGGGCTCCGCGGGGCTCGCGCTTCTGCTGCCCTTCATCTACGGCATGGATCCGGCGCCGGCGCTGGCCATGATGGTCGGCCTGCTTGCCGTGACCACGACATCCGACACATTCCCCGCGGTCCTGATGGGGATCCCGGGCACGGTCGGATCGCAAGCCACGGTTCTGGACGGCTTTCCGATGTCCCAACGCGGCGAGGCGACCCGGGCGATCTCCGCCGCCCTGATCTCCTCCATTTTCGGTGGGATCGTGGGCGCGCTGATGCTGTCGGTCGCCCTGGTTTTTGCCGAGCCGCTGTTGCGCCAGATCGGTTTCCCCGAGCAGCTGATGCTGATTGTTTTCGCCCTCTCGATGGTGGGCATGATGACCGGCACCAGCTACCTGAAGGGCCTGGCGTCCTGCGGCCTGGGCCTGATGCTGGGGGCGTTCGGGGCCGCGCCGATTACCGGTGTCGAACGGCTGAGCTTCGGGACGGAATACCTCATCGAGAGCCTGCCGATCGTCATCATGGGGCTTGGCCTCTTTGCCGTTCCCGAGATCGTCGCCCTGGCCCGCCGGCAAACCACGATTTCCCAAAGCGGAACCTTGAATGCCGGCTGGCTGGCAGGCGCGCGCGACTGGGCCAAGAACTGGTGGCTGTCGCTACGCTGTGCGGCCATCGGCGCCCTGGGCGGAGCTCTGCCGGGCATCGGCGGCGCCGTGATCGACTGGATTGCCTACGGCCACGCGGTGCAGACGACCCGGAACCCCGAACGCTATGGCACCGGCGATGTGCGGGGCGTCATTGCCCCGGAATCCGCCAACAACGCCAAGGAAGGCGGCGCGCTGATCCCGACCCTGATCTTCGGCATCCCCGGGTCCGGCAACATGGCCATTCTGCTGGGCGGATTCATCCTGATCGGCATTCAGCCCGGGCTTTCGATGCTCCGCGACAACGGCGACGTGGTGTATTCCGTGGTCTGGTCGCTCGCGATTGCCAACATACTGGGCGCCGGCATCTGCCTTCTGCTGGCCCGCTACATAGCCAGGATCACAACGATCCCCTACCTTTTGATCGCCCCCTTCATGATCGGGCTGATCTTCTTCGCCTCCTTCCAGGCGACCCGGGTGTGGGGCGATCTGTTCGCCCTGCTGGCGCTCGGCATCCTCGGCGTCTATCTCAAGCGGTTCGGCTGGTCCCGGCCGGCCCTGCTGATCGGGTTCGTCCTGGCACCGCAGATCGAGGCCAATGTCTACCGGGTTTCGACGATCTACGGGATGGAGATGTTCACCCGGCCGATCGTCCTCGTCTTCCTGGCACTGACCGTCATCTCCATCGTGAGCGTCTTCCGCAATCGCACGCGCAAACGCCCGGCGGAGGACGAGGCGCGCAGCTATTCGAATATGAAGCCTCAGAAGTCGTTCTTCCTGATCCTGACTGCGTTCGCCGTCTACCTGCTCATCGAGGGGTTCAGCGAGAGTTTCCTGACCGGGACCTTTCAGATCGTCGCCGCCGGCGTCTCCCTGGCCTTTCTGATCCCCATCGGGATCTTCCTCTTCGCGCAATCGGGGACGCGCTGCCATTTCGACGAAGAAGGCATCCTCGCCGATGAACCGGGCGCCCATAGGCCGAGCAGTGCCTCGGGAGAACACTATCTGCTGATCTTGGCAGGGTTTCTGGTGTTGTCCGGATTTTTCGGATTCCTCGTCGGGACCGGCGTGTTCATCGCGGCGTTCCTCGTCCGGAAGGCACAGGTGCGCGTAGCCCGCGCCGCGGCTTCCGGTCTCGCCTTCAGCCTCTTCCTCTTCATGGTAGCCCGCCAATTGAACCTCGAATACCCGGCCGGGCTGCTGAACTACGCCCTGCCGTTATGGCCGTGACCGGAGGCAAAGCCATGAGACTCAAGACCGGAACACTGAAGACCGGCAGCGGACGCTTCAGCCTCGCCCTTCCCAAAGGCCATGCCGTCGGCGAGATCCCAATCTGGTATCACCTTCCTGGGGACCTGCCCCCCGACAGCCGTATCGTGATCGTCCTGCATGGCACAAGCCGCGCCGCCGAAGCATCGCGCGACAACTGGCGCCACCCTGCCGAGGACAACCGTTTCGCGGTCGTCGTGCCGCATTTTGAGAAGCAGCATTTTTCCGACGCGGCCTACGCCTACGGAAATTTCTGGGCGCCCGCCCCGCCCTTCACCCCGGTCGCTTGGGAGAGGTCGCACGGGGCGATCCTGGATCTTCTGTTCGACGCCGTGAACGCCGCGCTCGGCTGGAACAAGACGGCGTTCACCCTGTATGGGCATTCCGCAGGGGCCGCCTTTGCGCATCGCTACCTGGCGCTGGCGCCGCAGGACAGGGTCGAGCAGGCGGTGGTGGCCAATGCCGGATGGTATTCGCTGCTCGAACCGGGAAAGCCGATCCCGCTTGGCTTCCAAGGATGCGACCAGCCTGTGGCACGGGTGCGGCACCTGCTGGAGAAGGACATAACAGTCCTCATCGGCGAGCGTGACATCAGCGGGCCTTACCCGGACTGGTGGCCCGAGAGCTACCTGGAACAGGGTCCGCACAGATTTGCCCGCAGCCTCAGCTTTTTCAGATCGGCCGAGGATTTAGCCCGCAGGTTTTCCGTGCCGTTCAACTGGCGCTGGGAAAGCGTGCCCGGTGTCGGCCATGAGAACGCCAAGATGATCGCCCCGGCCGCCCGGCTTCTGGCGCGGCGCGGCGCGGTCACGCTCTGAGGGGCGTACCATCCCGGCGGCGCTTGGCGAAAGCCTTCCGAATGACGTCGCTCAGGGTCTGCGCCGCGGGCGACAGTTCGCGCCTTTGTTTGGTCAGGAGCCCCATGGTGCGCTGGATGAGCGGTTCCGCAAAGGGCCTGACAACCACATTGTCGCTGCGGAACTGGTGAATGGCCATGCGGGGCAGCGCCGTGACGCCGATATTGCTGTCGACCAGCCGCAGGATTGTCAGGTAGTGGTTCGCATTGACCAGTGTCTCAGGCATCCGCGCGCCGCCTTCGAACTCGATCCAATCCAGCGACGAGAAGACATCATCCCTGAGCAGCCGCATCCACACATGCTTCTTGAGTTCCTCCATCGGGACCACGTCCATCGCGGCCAGGGGATGATCGCGATGGCAGGCAACCACGAACTCGTCGGTTTCGAAGGGCTCGAATGTCACCCCGTAAAGCTGCTTGGGCTTTTGCGTGATCCCGAGGTCGACAAGGCCGTCATAGACCTTCTTCACCGCAAAGGCACTGGAGCCTTCATGAATGTTGAGCGTGAAGTTCGGATGGATCGCCCGGAATTCTTGCGCGATGGCCGGGATCAGGATGCTGCACCACGTCATGTTGACCGACAGCGAGACGCGTCCCGTGTCGTCGGCCCGAATATTCTGAAATTCTGCGGCCGCGCTCTGGAACTCGATGACGAGGCGCTTGGCCACATCGTAGAAGCGATGGCCCACCAGGGTCGGCTCGATATTCTTCTTGCGGCGTAGCAGGAGGGCTTCGCCGACTTCCTCCTCGATCTTCGCAATGCGCCGTGAGAGGGCAGGCTGGCTGATGTGGAGCTTCTCGGCAGCCGCGGAAAAGCTCCTCAGCTCCACGACCGCCACGAAGGCCGTGAGTTCCTCGATACTGTGCCTCATCGGACCGGTTCCCTGACCCGCGTGCTCGGACCTTGCGCCCGGCCAATCATGCCCGTCATGCATGACGGCATCGGTTCAGTCAATTTCATTTATGATCGAGCGAACCTGTGGGTCGCTCTGGCCGACGCCGCAAATCCTTGGCGAAAAGGAACCGGTGCATGACGCTCCTGGTCACGGGAATGTCATGATTCCACGCCTCAGCGGATCTCCTGAAACCAAGAAAGCCCTCTGGTTTCGCAGAGGGCTTTTTGTTTGGTTTCGGGGGCAGGATTTGACCTTGCGCAGACTGGGCGCGGGCTATACGCCCGTGCTCGACCTTCGGGCTAGAAACGCTCCCCCGGAGCGTTTCTTTGACGCCCTCAGCCTTCAAGTTATGAGGAGGCCCAGAACCACAGGAGCCCGCCGATCCAACGCCCGGTCTCCTGAAACCAACAAAGCCCCGTCGCAAGGACGGGGCTTTGTTGGTTGCGGGGGCAGGATTTGAACCTGCGACCTTCAGGTTATGAGCCTGACGAGCTACCGGGCTGCTCCACCCCGCGTTATGGGCTTGTTGTTTTGGGTGGTGCCCTCCGGGCGCGGGGCGCTTGGGAGGGGAGAGTGCTGATCGGTTTTGTGTGGTGGGTATTTTGCGGTTACTGGGTGGCTGCGTGCTTGGAAGACCTGGCGGCGACCTACTCTCCCACGTCTTAAGACGCAGTACCATCGGCGCTGAGGGTTTTCACGGCCGAGTTCGGGATGGGATCGGGTGTTTGACCCCTCGCCATAGCCACCAGGTCGTCCAAGCACGTTTCCGCGGCTTTGCGTTTTGCAAAGCGTCAATAACGGCAAATCGGGTCTTTTGGCCGCCCTGCCGTGCACAGAGCGGTATCGAAGTTCTGTTTGAGCTGCGCCTCCAGCCTGCTTCCCTGGGGAAAGCTTATCGCTGGACGCGACGGTTTTCGTATTCCCGCCCATGTTCCTTTTGAGGGGAACGGCGAGGGATCAAGCCGATTGAGCGATTAGTAAAGCTCAGCTTCACGCATTGCTGCGCTTCCACATGCTTCCTATCGACGTGGTGGTCTACCACGGCTCTCAAGCGAGACCTGGTTTTGAGGGGGGTTTCCCGCTTAGATGCTTTCAGCGGTTATCCCGTCCGCACATAGCTACCCGGCTGTGCCGCTGGCGCGACAACCGGTCCACCAGAGGTGCGTCCATCCCGGTCCTCTCGTACTAGGGACAGATCCTCTCAAGTCTCGAACACCCACGGCAGATAGGGACCGAACTGTCTCACGACGTTCTAAACCCAGCTCACGTACCACTTTAATCGGCGAACAGCCGAACCCTTGGGACCTGCTCCAGCCCCAGGATGTGATGAGCCGACATCGAGGTGCCAAACCTCCCCGTCGATGTGGACTCTTGGGGGAGATCAGCCTGTTATCCCCGGCGTACCTTTTATCCGTTGAGCGATGGCCCTTCCACGCGGGACCACCGGATCACTATGACCGACTTTCGTCTCTGCTCGAACTGTCGCTCTCGCAGTCAGGCAGGCTTATGCCATTGCACTCAAAAGCTGATTTCCGACCAGCCTGAGCCTACCATCGCGCGCCTCCGTTACTCTTTAGGAGGCGACCGCCCCAGTCAAACTACCCACCATGCAGGGTCCCGGATCCGGCTTCACGGACCGCGGTTAGACATCAGAACAGATAAGGGCGGTATTTCAAGGTTGGCTCCACCGGAACTGGCGCCCCGGTTTCATAGCCTCCCGCCTATCCTACACATGCCTGCTCTAATGCCACTGCAAAGTTGTAGTAAAGGTGCACGGGGTCTTTCCGTCTGACCGCGGGTAGCCCGCATCTTCACGGGCAATTCAATTTCGCTGAGTCGATGCTGGAGACAGTGGGGAAGTCGTTACGCCATTCGTGCAGGTCGGAACTTACCCGACAAGGAATTTCG
>ERZ1740062.360-NODE-360-length-27328-cov-4.840942_pt1 | contig 27328 bp, 25 predicted proteins | sample MGYA00581741_ERZ1740062 | MGnify/ENA primary metagenome ERZ1740062 (study PRJEB43018, sample SAMN04849747) | marine metagenome | isolation source: floating plastic debris | place: Pacific Ocean | collected 2008-09-01 | study: EMG produced TPA metagenomics assembly...
AATAAGATCTGTGCATCGCAAAAAAGAAGTTCAGCAACAAAACACCTGGAGAGACGTGGTGTACCCCGATGTGAAAGATGAATCGTTGGTGGGCACCTATGAGGCTCGTGCGTTTGCCGGTGGCGGTTACGTGTGGGATGAAGTGCTGGAATACCGCGTTTGGCTGTATCTGCGGGATGGCGCCGAGGATCTGCTGGATGGCAGTGACTACTATTACCCGTTCGGTTCGTATGAAGAAGCACTCGATTTTTCGGCGAAAACCAAGGGTGCGCAGAGCCCGTTGGCACTTGTGTTACAGCGCGAGTACATTGATGAAGTCAAACCGGGGGACTATCGACATGTCTGCCAGGAGCGCATAACCGAATGGCCGGTAGACTTCCTGCGGCGGCCTCGCCGCACTGCGCAAACCATTCCTGATTTTCTTTCGTCGAACGCGCCAGCGAATCGGTTGGCGATACTGCGGGGTGAAGCTGCCGAATAGCAGCGCGGCGCTCGGAGAATCGGTTGACCCTTACTCGAACTCTTTACCCGGTGCTCGGGTCATCAACGCTTTAACGGCTTCGAGTGGCGGAACGCCTTCATAAAGAATGCCGTGAATCTGTTCGGTGATCGGCATCTCGACACCCATCGCGGTCGCAGCATCGTAAACCGCTTTCGCGGCCAGCACGCCTTCGACCACTTGCTGGATCTCTGCTTCGGCTTCCTTGATGGTTTTGCCGTCGGCTAGCGCGAGACCCATACGTCGATTACGCGATTGGTTGTCGGTGCATGTGAGCACCAGGTCGCCCATGCCGGCGAGCCCCATAAAAGTCTCCGCGCGAGCGCCTTTCGCCATGCCAAAGCGGGTCATCTCCGATAAGCCACGCGTGATAAACGCGACGCGCGTGTTTGCCCCAAAACCGAGGCCGTCCGACATGCCGGCACCGATGGCCATGACATTTTTGACGGCACCGCCGACCTCAACGCCGACGACATCGTCGCTGGTGTAGGCGCGGAATTTTTCGTCGGAGATACGCGTGGCGAGATCCGTCGCGAAGTCGGCATCCGATGAGCCAATGGTTAGCGCCGTTGGCAAGCCGCGTGCGAGCTCTTTCGCAAACGTTGGACCGGACAACACGGCGTATTTTCCATCTGCCCCGAGCTCTTCGGCGATCACCTCATGCGGTAGCTTGCCAGTGGATAGCTCGAGGCCCTTGGTCGCCCAGGCGACGCGCAACGGTCGGTCGACTGTTTCACGCATCAGCTGGAGGGTTTGCCGCAGCGCGTGGCTCGGCACAGACACCAGCACCTCATCCACACCATCCATCGCTTCCGCCAAAGACGCATGCGCGCTCAGCAGCGGCGGGAATGGACCCTCGGGCAGGTAACGTTCGTTACAACAAGCGCTCGTCATCGCCGCGATTTGTGTTGCATCGCGGCCCCACAAACGTGTAGGTGTGCCAGCGCGCGCGTATTGAATGGCTAACGCCGTCCCCCAGGATCCGGCGCCGAGAACGGCGACTGGTTGATGGCGTGCCTGGCTAATTGGTCTGCTGCGCTTGTTGTTCCTGAGCCTGACGCGCCTTTTCCTGCTGCGTGCGGGCGAATAGTCCGTCGAAATCGATCGGCTGCAGCAGGAAGTCCGGGAACCCACCGCGTTGTACGGCGGCCGAAATCGCCTCGCGTGCATACGGGAACAATGTCGTCGGGCAGAACGTGCCCAGGATGACGCCGATTTCCTGGTCGGTGTAACCGTCGATGTGGAACACGCCAGCTTGCTCGAGCTCAACGAGGAACGCGGTGTCATCGCCCATTTTGGCGTCGAGTGTCAGCGTCAGTGTCATCTCGTACAACGTGTCATCGATTTTCTGCTGACCGGTGCGGACATTCATATTCGTTACCGGGCGGAACTCACCGTCGTTAAAGATACCGGGTGCGCTCGGTGACTCGAACGACATATCTTTGACATAAATCTTGCGCAGCCCGACCTGTCGTGCGGGAGCCTCGTTGTTCGCAGCGGCGTTTTCTTCTGCCATGGTGTTCTACTCTCTGTTTTGAATTTAGTTGAGCAAGCTGTCCAGCTCGCCCTTTTTGTCGAGCGCGTTCATATCGTCGAATCCGCCGATATGCTGCTCGCCAATAAAAATCTGTGGCACGGTGCGCGCGCCGTTGCTGCGCGTCAGCATCTCTTCGCGCTTCTCCGGCTGATTACCGAGATCGATCACCGTGAATTCAACACCCTTCTTGGTCAGCAACGCACTGGCCGCCGCGCAGTATGGGCAATAACTCTGGGAGTACATGACGATCGGCTTGCTCATGACTTGTTCTTCTTCTTTTTGTCTTTCTTGGATTTCTTGCCGGACACCAGCGGTAGGCTATCTTGCTGCCATGCAGCGATGCCGCCTTTGAGTGCGAAGATATTCTCGTAGCCCTTCTTGCGCAGGTCGGCAACAACACGACTGCCGCGCATCCCGGTATCGCAGGTGATCAAAATGCTGCGGTCTTTTAGCGCTGAGAGTCGGTCTTCGTTGCCGTCGACCTGGTCGGGCGTCAGGTTGCGCGCGCCGGCGATATGCCCTTTCTCAAACGCCTCGGCCGGGCGAATATCGAGTACCTGTGCGTCAGCATTGATCAGCCGGATCGCGTCGGCGGGCGTCAGATCGCTGCCGGCTCTGGCTCTGAGCCGCGCCTCGGTGAATATCAAAAAGAACAGGCTGGCCACCAGGCCGCCGGTCAGTAGCAAATGATTGTTGGTGAATTCGAGAAGCTGGTCCATAACGACTGTCGTGACGGCCTCGCGGCCGGTGGTAGTGAATCCCCGTCGGCGTTAGCATTGACGCTATCGGCCGTCGCGGGAGTATATCAGTCTTGCGGCGGCGCGTGTGTTGGCGACGCGGCCGATACCGTGGTTTGACCTAATACTGTGTGGCATGGGTTGTTGGCTAAACGTTCGTTTTCACTGGGTTTTGTACTGCTGATCGTCGGTCTGACCGGCGTTGGGGCCGACGTGATCGCGCAGCAGGTCGCGAGCCAGGCGCAGCTGCGTGAGATCCAGAAGAAAATCGAGGCGTTGGCGGACGACATTGGCGAGCGGGTTCGAGACCGCGATGCGTTGACGGCTGAGCTCGGCGACATCGAAAAGCAAATGGCAGCCGCCCGCAAGCGCCAGGGCGAGATCCGGCTTGAAGTTATGGCAGCAGAGGCCGAGCAACGCCGCATCGCGTCGGAGCAGCAAGAACAAGAGTCGTTGCTGACTGGCGAACAGCGCGAGTTGGCGCGCCAGCTGCGAGCGGCCTTTACCAGCGGCCGGCAGGAACGCCTGAAACTGATGCTGAACCAGCAGTCGCCGGAAGCGCTTGGTCGCACACTCACCTACTACCGCTATCTGAACGGCGCGCGCATGCAGAACATGGACGCCGTCAATACGGCGCTGTCCCGCCTCGTCGTGCTGGCCGAATCGGCGGCGGAAAACACCGCGCGGCTGGAGCGGCTCGCCACCGAGACCGCTGAGCTGATCAAGACGCTCGACCGCGATCGCGGCGAGCGCCAACGCTTGGTGGCAGCGATCGAGTCCCGCCTGCGCGATGAGCAAGGCGTGATGGCGTCGCTGCAGCAACAAGAGGGCGAACTTAAATCCTTAATCGACGATCTGTCGGCGATTCTCGATGAATACCCGACCCACTCCGAAGCCCCGCTGACGCAGATGCGCGGCAACCTGACCTGGCCGGTCGCCGGGCGGTTACGCTCGTCATTTGGCAGTAATCTCGCCGGCGGCCGCGTGAAAAGCAAAGGCGTCGAACTGGCGGCGCCCAGCGGCACCGAGGTGCGATCGATCTACCATGGCCGTGTCGTGTTCGCCGACTGGTTGCCCGGCATGGGCCTGTTGATGATCGTCGATCACGGCGAAGAACTGCTTTCGCTGTATGGCTACAACGAGACGTTGCAAAAATCGGTCGGCGACTGGATCGCGCCGGGCGACGTCATCGCGACGGTCGGCAATTCCGGCGGGCGCGGCGAGTCGGCCCTGTATTTTGAGATGCGGCGCGGCAAGCGCGCTGTGAACCCGGCGCCTTGGTTTCAGCGTCGTCCTGGGCCACGACAGCGATGATGTGACGGGTCAGGGTGGAGCCCGGCCGCGGCTGTGCTATGTTCAGGGGTTCTTGGGGTGAGCAGGATGCCGGGCCAGATGGCACAGCGGTTCTTATTTGCGATTGTTTTGGGTCTGTCGTTTGGCCTGACGGTATTACTCGGTCAGCATTTTGCTGAGCGCGACGCTGTTGTGACCGTATCCGACCCCCAGCCCGATTTGCTGAGCGAGGTCATGACCCAGGTCGAGCGCGAATACGTCGACCCGGTGGACGAGCAAGCCTTGCTGACCGCCGCGGCGCGCGGCCTCGTGGCGGATCTGGATAACCACTCGCAATATCTCGATCCCGAACAATACGCCGATCTGCGGGTGTCCGCGCGCGGCAACTACAGCGGTGTGGGCCTGGAGGTCGCATTGCGCGATGCCGAGGTCGTCGTCATTACGGCCTACCCGAACTCGCCGGCGCGCGAAGCCGGCATTCGCCATGGCGACATTCTGATCGCGATTGACGATTGGCCGGTGGCCAGCGATGAGTTGTTCGATACCGTCAGCCGCCTGCGCGGCCAGGCGGGCACGTCGGTGACGTTATCGCTGTTGCAGGGTCAGGCGATCGACGCTACGCAATTTACGCTGGAGCGCGCGCCGCTCGCGATACCCAGCGTGGCCTCCGAGCTGCTGGCGCCCGGCATTGGTTTGCTGCGGCTCAGCCAGTTTCATGACAAGACGGCCGCGCAGGTCGCAACCGCGTTGGATGCGTTGCAAAGCGATAATCTGACACCACTCACCGGTCTCGTTATCGACCTCCGTGACAACCCCGGTGGTTTGCTCGATGCTGCGGTGGCGGTCGCCGATCTGTTCCTCGACGAAGGCCTGATCGTCAGTGCTCGTGGGCGGTCGGAAAGCGCACGCTTCGAACAGTTCGCGCAAGCCGGCAGTCTGGCCTCAGACGCCAACATCGTGGTGTTGGTGAATGGCGCCTCCGCTTCCGCGGCTGAGGTGTTGGCGGCAGCCTTGCGCGATCATCAACGTGCACGGCTGGTCGGCACGTCGACCTTCGGCAAGGGTCTCGTACAAACCGTCGTGCCGCTTGACCAGGGCGGCGCGGTCAAGCTGACCACCTCCCGCTACTACACCCCCGATGGCGACTTCATCGACAACCGCGGCCTGACGCCGGATCTCGTCGTGCGCATGCGCGATGGCGATGCAGGTGATCGCCAGCTTGATGCGGCGCTCGATTTGCTCTCGCCCGCTCGCCTGCAATTGTCAGAACGTTGATCGCGCGACTGGTCGGAATCGTTCTGGCGCTGTCGATCGCGGTGACGGCGTTCGCCGAACCGGTCAAGCCGAAAGTGGTCATCATCATCGATGACATTGGTTATCGGGCCAGCCTCGATCGACGGGTGCTCGCGTTGCCAGAGCAAGTGGCCATCTCGGTACTACCGTTCGCGCCGAATGCACGCCAGATGGCGGAACGCGCGGCGCGTCAGGATCGTCCGGTTATGCTGCACATGCCGATGCAGGCAATGAACGCAGCCAGCAATACGCGGGCGCTCGGCCCCGGTGCTTTGCTGCAGTCGGCCGATGAGCATACGGTGATGCAGCAATTGCAGGCGGCGTTTGCGGCAGTGCCGCATGCGACCGGCGTCAACAACCACATGGGCAGCCTCGTAACGCAGCAAGAGCCGATGATGCGTTGGTTCATGGCGTCGTTGCTTTGTCGTCGCGACGCGTATTTCATCGACAGCTATACAACAGCGGACAGCGTCGCGCTGCGCACGGCTCATGACATGGGCTTACCCGCCAATCGCCGCCACGTGTTTCTGGATACCGATCCGGGCTACGAAGCCGTACTGGATTCGCTGGACCGTCTGGTTCGCCGCGCCCACCGTGACGGTGTCGCCGTCGCTATCGGGCATCCGCTGCCCGATACTATGCGTGCGCTCGAACAAACACTGCCGAAACTCGCGGCGGCGGGCGTAGAGCTGGTCAGACCGCGTGATGTTGTTCACGTTCCGGATCGTGATCTGCCACCTGATCTGGTTTCGGCGTCATGGTAATCTCATGGGCTAGATAATTCCGCCCAAGAGACTTATGACAACCTACCGTTATTGCCCCGTTTGCGCCGCGCCACTGGTGCCCGCCGAACATGGTGGCCGCACGCGCGCGGCCTGCAGTGATGTGCGCTGTCACTTTGTGCATTGGGACAACCCGACGCCTGTTGTCGCTGCGATTGCGGAACGTGACGGCAAGGTCATCCAGGTGCGCAGCATTGGCTGGCCCGATGGCTGGTTCGGACTTGTCACCGGGTTTCTGGAAGCCGGAGAAATGCCGGAACAGGCGGTGTTGCGCGAGGTCGAAGAAGAGACAGGCCTCGCTGCGACGATGGGAAGCTACATCGGCATGTATCCGTTTTACCGCATGAACCAGTTGATCATCGCCTATCACGTTTTGGTGGGCGACGGTGAGGTCAAACTCGACACCAGCGAGTTGGAAGACTATCGCGAAGTACCGCTCGAAGAGCTCCAACCGTGGGACAGCGGCACCGGCAAAGCGCTGCGTGATTGGCTGCGCACGCGTGGCCGCGATATCAGCGATGATGAGTTGCTGCGGCGGCGCCGTTCGTAATGGGTTTTTACTCAGAGCACATTCTGCCGCCGTTACTCGATGTCGCTTGTGGCATGAAGGCGGTGTCGCGACAACGCGAGAAGGTGGTGCCACTCGCGACCGGCGATGTGCTCGAGATTGGTATTGGTTCCGGCTTGAATTTGCCGTGGTACAACACCGAACGTGTGAACCGCATCTGGGGCCTGGAGCCGTCGGCGGCGATGCGTGAGCGCGCACAGAAAAAATATGACGCGTTGGGCATGACAATCCCACTCGACTTTATCGACTTACCGGGCGAGCAGATTCCGTTGCCGGATAATGTCGCCGACACCATTGTCATGACCTACACGCTGTGTACAATTCCGGAGCCCGACAAAGCGCTCGCGAATATGCTGCGCGTGTTGAAGCCGGACGGGCGTCTGCTGTTTTGTGAACATGCACGCGCGCCGGATCGGGGTGTGCAGCAATGGCAGGACCGGTTAAACCGGCCGTGGCGGCGCGTGGCAGGCGGCTGCAACATGAATCGCCCGATTCTGGATCTGATCAGCGATAATGGGTTCGTGATTCAGGAGTCCGATGAAATGTACGTACCCGGTCCGAGAATACTGACCTTCAATGTGTGGGGATCAGCGGTGATTGCAGCATGAAACCTCTCAACCTCATTTTGCTCGCGTTGTTGCTAGGTGGTTTGATGGAGCCGGTGGCGGCGCAGTTAACGGCACCGACCGAGTTGATGTGTCCGCAGGTCTGGCGCCCGGTGTGTGGCACTGACAACAAAACCTATTCGAATGAATGCATGTCGCGTCAGGCGGGTGTCGGCGTGGCCTCGGATGGCGAATGCGAGATCGACCCGGAGGCCGTCGAGCCAGACTCGGGCGGCCAATGTCCGCCGCGTTTTGCACCGGTGTGTGGACAAGATGGCAATACCTACGCCAACAGTTGTTTTGCGGCGCTCGCGGGCACTGAGGCGCTGGCGCAAGGGCTGTGCGAAGACAACGCTTGCCCGACCGACGAGGTGCCGGTGTGTGGCCGTAACGGTCGCACGTTTTTGAACCGTTGTACGGCGGGCAAGTCGCGTGTGGCGGTGGCCTATAGCGGCGCCTGTGATATTGAAAACTGTACGGATGTATACGCACCGGTGTGTGGCGTTGATGGCGAGACTTACCAAAATGCCTGCAGCGCCGAAGCGGCTGGTGCAGAGATTGATCGGGTGGGTGCTTGTGATTCTGGTCGTAACTGCCCGTCGGTGTATGTGCCGGTGTGTGGCGCTGATGACGTAACGTATGGCAACGCGTGCGAGGCGGAGCGCGCGGGTGCGCGTATTGTGGCACCCGGCGATTGTGCCAATCAGAACTGTCCATCGCGCTATCAGCCGGTGTGCGGTGCGAACGGCAGAACTTACGACAATCGCTGCTTGTTGGAAGCGGCGGATCAGACCCTGCTGTATGCCGGGGCCTGTGCTGTGTTGGGATTGGAATAATAATAATGACGAGAGTAACTTTGAAACGCCGCTTGTCGGACTGGCTGCGACGTGACGATGGATTCACGCGCCTGTCCTATCGTGCGGGCACCGACCCTGTCACTGCCGAGATCGGCGCGGTCTCGACAGGTCTGACCTCCTACAACGTGCAGTTCACAGAGAATAAACCCGAGATTCCGGTGGGTTGTTTTGCACGCGACGAAAGTGGCCGCATCATCGCGGGCGCGCATGGCAAATTGAGCTGGGGTTGGTTGTATACCGAGCGTCTGTGGGTGGACGAAGCATACCGTGGCAAAGGCGTGGGCACCGAAGTGCTGGCGCGTCTCGAACGAGTTGCGCTGGCTGAGGGCATCCACCGCTTTCATGTCGGCACGACGTCGTTCCAGGCCCTCGGCTTTTATCTGAAGCAGGGCTACGAAGTGTTCGCAGAGCTACCGGACTGCCCGCCGGGCCACACCGATTACCAGCTAAAGAAGATTATCGATCTGGCGCCGTAGTTTCCGGTTGTTGGTTGATCAAAGCCGAATCGCGAACCCAAATCCAAAGAACCAGTCCGCAGCACGGTCGTTGAGGCCAGTACCGCCATAGACGTCCCACTGCATGTTGTAGCGCGGTGTGTAAGATACACCAGCATTCAAGGTATGCGCCGGGCCGCCGCCATCGGGAAACTGGCCCACATATTCGACATAGGCACCGGTATTGGGCGCCAGGCTAAACGACAAGCCAACAGCGTTGCTGAGCAACAAGTCACCGTCGCTTTCGTTCAACAACGCAGTACCGAACCAACTCAGCTCGGCGTCGTGCGTCCAGAACACACCGACACTGGGGTCGACGCTGTCCGATGAAAAGGCACGATTGCCGGTGGGCAAAGAGCCGCCACCAAACAACGCGAATGCCGTCTGTGCGCCCGGTTCTGTCAGCGTGCGTTTAACGCCGACGCTGACATCGCTGGCGCCGCGGACGGTGCCCGGACCGAAATCGACGCGACTCTCGCCTGCCCAACCCAATTGGGCTTCCCACGCCTCTGCGAAACCGTAGCGCACGAGCAGGTTGGGCAGTGTGTCGATCGTTACCGATTCGTCATCGGTGTATTGATAGCCTGTCTCGATCTGCCAGCTACCCGTCGACAGTGTCAACGGCGAGGCGCTAAAACTGGGACGCTCTGTGTTGATAGGCGACGTGTCTTCCTGAGCGAGGGCTGTCGTTAGCGGAACTAAGGCTAGCAACGCGGCTCCAAAAGCTGCAACAGATGGGCGCGACAGCCGAACGAGAGCCGTATCATTATTGCCAAACATCATGTCGTCAGTCCCTGTCGATACGCGATAATGGACGCGAGACTACACCAACTTGCCGGCGGTGTGTGGTTTCAATGGTGGACGGAATGAACAGTCGATAGGGAGGTTGATGTGCGGATGCGAAGAATTTCATGGACTACATTAGCAACGCTAGCGATTTTAGTTGCTCAACACTCGTGGGCGCTATCCTGCGCTCAGGGCACGCGTTCGTTGACGGAAAACTACCAAGACGCCGACGCTATCGTCATTGCGACTGCTACCGAATGCACCCCAACACCGAATCCTGAAAACCATCCTTGGGGTGGCGGCAATACCTGTGAGCTCGTTCCAACTGAGGTTCTAAAGCCAGCTTCATCATCGCGTGACTATCAGACCGTCGGTCAAACTACGCCCTGCGGGCTGCGGCTAGAAAATCAGCAGCAATTCCTGTTGTTTTTGGATGCCTCTAATGCGATTCAATACAGCAGTGCACCCCTGCAACGGTATAAGTACCCCAACGAATTGGCGATAGCGGAGATCGAGGTCCTGCGAGACTTCCGTGATGGTCGTCTTGATGCTATCGGACGGCCCTGGGTTTTCCAGAAGGGTCCAATTGGCAACTGCATGCTAACTCAGGCCAGTCATCAAATTGCTCTAAGCATCGGCCAACGCCCTAAGTCGGAAGGGTCATTGTTGGACGCCAATTTCGATGTGCTGGGCCCAAATGGACAGCCGTTGTTGCCGCCACACATCGCTGAGTCCGCTAAGCGCGTGTGGTCCAAGCCTGAATTCTTGAAGGATCAATTTAAACTTTGGATCAACATCAGTCTTGGAGAGCCAAGGCTTGTTGTCCGATCTGCATTTATAAGTGTGGGTGACCAAGATTGGGAACTAGGTCGACACGTCGATGGTCCGATAGACGAATTCCCTGGCCTTCATCCAGAACAGTTGCCTGCCTCCTATCGTCTTATGGGGGACGTTGCTGAAGCGGCTCTAGAAGGTATGAAGCCGGGTACTCCGGTCACCGTTTCAGCAACACGCCTGGAATCAAACGCGACACCAAAACCAATGATCACTGCAGCACCGCCCGAGTCGACTACCAACACGGATAGCAATGGCACCGCGATCATCCGTGGCACGCCGCAAGGCAGCGCGTCGAATAGTAGGCCTGTGCCCCAGAGCGTGCGACGCCGAGCTCAGGAGGCGCCAGCTGTGATCGAAGTGACCTTTGATACGACCGCTATTGAGGCCCCCTTGCAGCGTTTTCTTGAATGCGCCGCTGCGGAATAGCGTTCGGCTAATCTAGCTAGCGGATACAGTCATCGAACGCTGGCGGTAACTTGCGAATCATCTCTGGCGCGTCGGGCGCCTTCCTGCGAAACATCATGTATCGCCCCTGCATCAGACGCAGATTTTTGTTATCGACTTCGTCGCCAGAAAGCGCGCCGATATCTGAGTCATTGACACCGACGATGGCAGCGGCAACGGCGATGTACGAGTCCGCAACTGCATGCCGGTAAGCGAGTTCCTCGGGCCCGATCTCCCCGACAGAAACCCAGCGTGCGATTCGTGCTCGGTGTGATTCCGCAACACTCAGATAAGCCAGCGGTAGACCATAGACGGCCGCTCGTTCGAAAGCACTCTTCGCCACCGCAAGTGTGAAGTCATCGCCGGTCTGGACGTATTCCGCAAAATTGCGGCGACCCGCCTCCAGACTCGCTTCGGCGTCACCTTGTGCTTGTAGTACCGCCAGCGCGCTGTCGTCATACGAAGCATACGGGCCGGATGTTTCGCGCGCGGCCAACTCGCCATTGGCGGCCCGCCAGTCACGAGAAGCGTCCGGGTCTGATAGCCACGTGCTCAGTGCACGTCGACATGCACGCGTAGCGTCTGTCTCGGTGATTTCCTCCTGATACACACTCAGCCGGTCGGCTGATTGAGATGTTGCAGTCGGGGCACCATTCGCAATCGGCGCCTCCTGTGTCGCCTCGACCGGCGCTGCGGGCATCGGAATGTCAGGATGCGCGATGCGTTGGACGGTCTGCACCAGAAAAACGGCGGCGATCAGGTTGGCGATGACCAATGCGATAATCAAATTTCTGCTCGTCACTGACGGCACCAATCATCGCCGCGACCGGCATAGTACGCATCGGGCAACACAGGTTCGTGCGGTGGAAATCCGGCCTCGGCTCGTGTATGGTGGAACAGCGCTACCAGCTGGGCTAGCTACTGTTCAGCTTCGCGACGCGTATCATCGAATACACGACCTTCCACATAGTTATCATGCAGCTCGTCGTAGAGTGTTTCGGGCATCTCGCCATAGGCCGCCGATCGCGAACGCAGTGTTTGTAGCTGCTCTTGGCTGAGCCAATCATTTTGTTTGGCACTGCGGCGCACTCGATGTAATTCCATTGCTATATCGACAAACGCAAACTCTTGGTCCAGCGCCGCAGCCTGCTCCATGAGGGTTAATGCATCCATCAACAGGCCCCAATCGGGTTGCTTCAGATCGACAGGTAGTTGGCCTGAGGCTCGCCCCATGAATCGATCGCCGCTCGCGCGCGTCGCCTGCCAGAACAAATTCCATCCATGCTGGATCATCGCGGCGGGCACGTTGGCCTCGGACAACTCGGCGACAGCTTCCGGGTCCGCGTCGGCATAGGGCCGCTGATAGGTGCCGCCGATCGTCGAACCGCGCTCGGCCTGCCAGTCGGACCACGCGGTGCCGAGCGCGATCCGCGAATAGATGTCGATCTCTGGACAGCTTGCTGTATCGATTCCTGCGGACGTTTGAACTGAACGCCGTGTAGAACCAGCCACTATTTGTTGTCGTTTTGCCCGAGCCTTTGGCTCAGATGACCCTGCTGGCAACTCTGTAACAGTTTGCTCTGTCAGTGCATGCATTTCGGATTTGTAGCGCGTCAGGCCATGAATCATCCACAGCTGAAATCCGAGCAGTATTGTCAACAGGATGATCAACACCGCGCGCATGACAACCTACCGTTCAGCCCTCGACATCAATCGCCGTCAGCCGGCCTTTGCTGTCTCGCTCATACGGCAGCCAAAGCAGACCCACAAAGTGAATTTGGATGTCGGTTGATTTCGGTTTGATCGGAATTTCGCGAAGTTCTTCGGACTGCGCATCGTAGGCGTCGTCCAATGCTGCGACCGATTCTTCGAAGTCTTGTTGCAACGCTTCGAGGTCGGCTTTGACCTTCGCCGCAGTTTGCTTAGCGCGCTCGACGTCGCCGGATTCCTTGCGCATGCTGCCCGCGTTCTTAACGGCGGTGCCGAACTTGCCAGCCGATGTCGAGCTAATGCGTTTGCGACCCAATACAGCGCCCAGAATGGCGGCGCCGAATGAAATCGCAGTATCGAGTTTTTTCTTGGAAGCCTGTTGGCTCTCGCGTTCGATGGCTTGCTCGGCACGCAGCAGGCGCGCCTCCAGCGTGCTGACCTTGCTCTCATATTTTTTACGCAGCTTGCCGACCTCGAGGTCGCGTTTTTCGCGCGCGAGGGTTTGCAAGCGCGCACGGAAATCGCCTTCGCTCTCAAACGCGTTCGAGGTCACTTTCATCGCGTCACTGCGATATAGCGTGAGCGTTTGCGCCAGGCGCAGCCAGCGCTTGAAACCGCGTTCCCAGGTTTTCAGTTTCTTCGCACTTTGCAGTGCTTCCGGCAATGCGGCCTGACCGGCGTCTTCGTTGTCTTGCTCCGTCGACAGATCATCGAGCGGCACCGTTAGTACCGTCGCCTCGTCCCAGTCGACGGCAACCGGACCATCGTCGGGCATGACATACGCAAGACACTCGCGTTGTTCTTCGACATGATAACGTGCTGACGAATAGGCGAGTTCGGCCGCACCCACCAGCGCTGCTCGATAGACAATCTCGTCCCCAGGAGCGTCGATCCAGAACTGCCGAAATTCTGATGGCACCGTTGGCGCAGTTTCGACCGATGCTGTAACCGCTTTGGTGGCTTTGCCGGTCAGTGTCTGTGCGGCCTTTTTCTTCGCAGCGACTTTTTCAAGCTTCGCTCGAATTGGCGACATCAGGGTTTTGATCTGGTCACGCGTCAGTGGCCCGGCCAGATAAGACATGACCCAACGTGTACCAAATACGACGGGTGCGGATTCATGCACGTTGTGCAGCAGAAATTTCCGTTTGCCGAGCCCCGCCAGTGTCTGTTCCATCGCTTGCCGATCAAACTTGCCGGCCGTGCTGGCGCCTTCGAGGCCTTCCATCACTCGCGCCTTGTCGCGTTCGGTCTGCAGGCGACCGATCATCCATGTTCCGGTGTTGGATAAGCCTTTGTAGTCGAGGTCGACAGGGTTCTGCGTCGACAGTACAAGACCCACGCCATACGCACGTGCTTGCTTCAACAGCGTCAACAACAGTGTTTTCGATGGCGGGTTGGCGACAGGCGGCATGTAGCCAAAGATCTCATCCATATACAGCATCGCACGCAGGCTGGACGTGCCCGGTTGCGCACGCATCCAGGCGATCAGGTCGTTCAACAACATACAGACGAAGAACATGCGCTCGGCATCCGACAGATGCGCGATCGACATGACGGACACGCGCGGTTTGCCTTCGGGGGTATACAACAAGTTGGCGGTGCTAAGCGCTTCGCCTTCCATCCAGGCCTCGAAGCCCGGTGCCGCCAACAGATTGTTGAGCTGCATGGCGAGCGTCATGCGATCTTTGGGTGGATAGAACGTATCCAGCTCCAGCACACCGATCTTGGTCATCGGTGGTGCCTGGATCAGCCCGATCAGCCCGGCGAGATCGATGCTCTGATCTTGCTGCCATTGGTGATCCAGAATATTTGCGATCAGAATGTGCTCGCGGCTGGTGACCGGGTCGGCGTTGATGCCGAGCAACGCCAGAATACTGGTGGCAGTCACCTGCACGCGCTCGCGATAGAGGTCTCGGTCTTCTCGCAGCGCAGCCTCCGGTGCAGCAAAAGAGCGCAGCACAGACACAGGCAACCCCGCGTTTGAGCCAGGCGTAAAGATATTCATGTCGACGCGATCGCGCAGCGTTTTCACGCGTGCCGGTTTCTGGCCCCAGCCCGCGATGCCCTTTTTCCACAGCGAGGCCTGGCCGGCGGCGTACTGCTCGGCCGTTTCGCCGCGGTTGCTCGCCTCGGTTGGGTTGCCCCATGGCAGGAAATCATCGCCTTTGAAGTTCGGGAACGTCAGCATCAGGTAGCCGAGATCGCCTTTCGGGTCGATCGCGATCACCGGGATGTTGTCCATCGCCGCCTCTTCGATCATGCCGATGCCGAGACCGGTTTTACCGCTACCGGTCATGCCGATGATGACCGCATGCGTGTTGAGATCCTTCGAGTCGTAGATCGCGAGGTCATCGGTCATCTCGTCGGTGGCTTCATCTCTACGCATGCCGAGGTACAACTCCCCAAGCATTACGAAAACTGTCATCGTCCGACCTTGTCTGTTTTGACGTCTGCGTCGGCAGTGTAGCAAGCCGGCCTGGTTGTGCAACGCGCACATCGTTTTGCCGCGTTTTCTGTTAGCGTTAGAACACGTGGACATCGCGCGGAGGAGCGCTATGCAACCGAGAACCTGGTGGACACTGTTTGCGATTTTCGTTGTTGGGCTTGCTGCGAGTGGGCTGGCGGACAAAATCAGTGAGCGTTATGCGGCAGACGCGCTCGAGCGCGCGTTTGTGACCTGGGCCGTCGCACGTGGCCTGAATGGTGTTATCTCCGTGGCGCAAGGCACCGAGATCGCGTTAGAGCCGGGTGGTGTCGGCGTCAATCTCACTGTGGGCCAGGTGCTCGACCCGGTGAACGATCTGATCGAACGATTCTCATCGGTCATGCTGATCGCCGCCAGCGCGATCGGCTTGCAGAACATTCTGTTGACGATCACCGGCAGCTTTGGGGTTAGCGTCTTTCTTGGGGCAACGGCTTTGTTTGCGTTGCTTGTCCTATGGATACCACGCTACTCAATGCGGCCCCGCTTGCGCGCGTTTGCTCTCAGGCTGTTTTTGATCAGTTTCGTATTGCGGTTTGCGCTACCGGTTTTGGTGATCGGCAGCAATGTGGTGTTTGACCAGTTCCTGCAACCGTAACAAGAGCAGGCGACGGAAGCGCTCCGCGTTGCTACCGCTGACATCGAATCGCTGAGTAACGAAAACGAGCCGGAGCTTCCAGAGGAACGCGGCTTGTTTGAGCGCTTTGGCGATATGGTTGATGAGTCGCTGCAAAACCTGAATGTGCGCGAACGTTTGTCTCAGCTGAAAGAACGCGCGTCTGGCGCTAGCCGCCACGTTGTGAATCTCATTGTCATTTTTGTGCTGCAGACAATTATTTTGCCGGTGGCATTCTTGTGGTTGTTGTTGGAGGCGGTGAAGTCATTGGCGACCAGGGCGACGCAGTGGTGAGCCAAACGTGCCGTAACAGAATTGAGAGGAGGTTGCCTGCAAGAGCGCTACTTGAAAAGAGATCAATAGCTTTTTAGGTCACGCTCTTTTCGAACGCTATCGGAGCTTGACAGTTGAGCGAGCTGTGTGGGGGCTCGTGCTTGCTATGAGCGCGCCACGGATCCTATGGACGGACTCACGCAACTACAGCTTCAGATTCGCGTGAACAATAACTCAAGGGGAAGCCGATAAACGCCCCCTCACACGGCTTTCATCGTCACCAATAAGACATGAGGCGGCCATGTTCTATGGCCACCTCATGCCATTTCACTCTACCGATCAAATTTTAGTTCAACGGAAATCCACCACCGGGTCCAGTCGAACAGGAGGGCGTCGCAAACGTTTTCTGCGTCCACGGACCACACGTTGAGTCAGCGTTGGAGATACAACCTCTCACACGCCAGTCATAAGCGTAGTTCTGCAACAGATACTGCAACAAATGCAGATTCGAGTTGCCGTTGAGAACGATCGTATTGCTCCATGTCGATGTGACCGTTGGCTTGTATTCCAACTGGAAGAAGTTGGACGGTTGTCCGCCGCCTGCTTGCCAGTACACCAATTGTTGTGGAGAACCGGTCGGACAACCTTCGAATTGGCTCTGTAGGTTCTGCGGCTCAAATGGCAAGTTGAAATTGCGACCAATCGTTACCGACTGCGTCTCAGAAGCCGCACGACCAAGTCGGTCGGTCACTGTGAACCGAACGGTATACGTTCCGGGCCGATCGTAGGTATAGGTTGGGTCAGCTGATGTGCTGGTTGCACCATTTCCAAACTCCCACAAAAAGGTGTTGCCACCGGCACCGCCGGACGTCTGGCTGTCGAAGGACAAAGCCACCCCGTTTACACGTGTGCCGGTAATACTATCGATCTCACCAACCAGTGCGTCGAATACGTCTGCGGTCAGAGAACAGATCGACGTTGTGATGTTGTTGATTGGCGCCAGTGCTAGGATCTGCCATCGACCGCGTCGATCCAAGAGCTCGCTGTGGGAAGTTTTAAAATTCGGCGGGGATGGGAACCTTCCGAGAAAAGTTCCGTCTCGTCGCACTTCGAACTGTGCGGCTCTATTTATCGAGAGCGTCATGATGTCGCCCACATAATAGGCGGACTGTACTGGACTATGACTGGAAAAGTTATCGCAGCCTACCTGCACATTGCCATAGGTATTTGCGCCGAGTAACACTAAGACTACGGCCAATAAAGACTTCATGTATTTCATTGTCGACCTCGTTCATATGTTAAAAAAAGCACACGCGTGGTCGAAACTGCCAAACATAGAAACCTATGTCAAACGGATTGGGGAAAACGAGGGTGAAATGTGTTTCCTTTGAGCGACAAGGAAAATAGGTAAGGGACGGAAGCCCAATTTGTCAGTCTTTGTCGAGGTTTTTGGCCTTCGCAACAACGATCGGAGCGTCTGCTCCATCTTGCCAAGTGATGTGATCGAGCGGAGTATTCTTGACGACTTGCTCCGCGACACGGCTAAGGCTGTTCAAGATTGAAAGCGATATGCCGTCGTCCCCCTCCATCGGAAACAGCACGAACGGCGCATACTTTCCTGGCGGCAACAGCCTCGCACGGAAGTACATCAAGAGACACAGCGTCATATAGAGTTCACGTTCATCGCCAGACTGGTCAGACGAGATGAAACGCTTGTGCCACTCGTGAGCCATTGAGCTCGAGACAAGGTACAGCGTTTGATTGTCGCCGCTTGAAGCAGCTGAGCGAAGCATTGAATGAACGTAATTGAGTTCTATCGGTTCCAATGGCGTTGCGTCAAAAGGATGCAAGGCTTTCATCAATGTCATCGCATCTTTTAGGTCACCAAGTAGCTCTTTCGTTTCCTCTTTGCCGTCACTTTTCAGGAGTCGTCTCGCTTCATCAAGCATAAGATCGAACCCACCAAATTCTCCTTTGCTGGACCAATCGAACATCTCGGGCGATTGTTCGTCATTGGACTCGGGTCTTGAAACATCGCTTTTTTCGGGCGGCAATAAAGGGTCACTGTCGCCTTTGACGGCTATATCACCCTGATTGAGAGCAAGTCCGCCGCCGGCAGAAGGCCGTTTTCTGGCTTCTTCCAACTCTGATTGCAGCGATCGGTTTTCTTGCCGCAATCGCTCCATTTCTTCGTCGTGACGATTTCGTAGATCACGGATCTCGCGGAAGACCTTCTGAGACTCTTCTACAGTTAGCAATCGAGCCTGTTCCGCCTTTTGCTTGATATCCCGAAGCTCTTGGCGCCGTTCGAGAGCATATTTGTAAACGGGTGCAGCAAGTTTTGGATAGAGGAAGATATAGGACGCTGCCAACAGACCCGGCAACAGGATCCAATTGATGAGTCGCCCGGCGAGCAGCTCAAGCCGCGTTTCGGACAAGAACAAGAAATGACGATCGATCCAATCGATAGACACCATCGCATCGATGGCGGCAAAACTGTCACTGTACGGCTCACCGGAGAATAGGATAAAGAAGATACGGTAATTGAGAATTAACCAGGCGAAGAAGAACGCACCGGCTAAAGGGCTAGCCGAGCGTTCATAGAGGTAAGATCTAACTGATTTTAAAAAGTCATCCATACCCTACTCGCCTTGCGCTTCCTTGACTCCTGGCCATAATCCCACCAGTAACGGAATGACCAACAGAGCAATGTAAGATGCACGCCTAAGTATTTGAGGATTGCCCAATACTCGAACAAATCCACAACCAAACCTTGGGACCGATACGTCGGAATCTGAAATGGCATCATCAAATTCCTCGGCATTCCGATCGTATTTGATTTCTGCAAAAGACACTTACTTAATCCTAACCTAGATCGGTTGGCAATAAGTCAGCCGAGTAATAGGTTCAATTTATTCGGTCCCAAATAGGATAAGCTGCGTCCAATCGAGGAATTCTCTCATCGAGTTTCTGCAATCGCTTTCACCGTCCACGACCCGGTAATCCATCGCACCAATAGATAAACAAATGGCGTATCGATGATGGTGATCAGAAGCTTCACCAAATACGTGCCGAGAATCAGCGCCGGCAACTGGTCATTCGGAATGATGCCGTAGAACGCGATGGAATAAAAAACCGTGGTGTCGACAAACTGCGATATGGCGGTGGAGCCGTTATTTCGAAGCCATAGCCACTTCTCGCCCGTCATTCTCTTGATGCGCTCAAAGATAAAAATATCGAGTAGTTGCGCCACCAATGTGGCACAGATGGACGCCACGATCATCCGGCCGGCTTGCGAAAAAATAGCGACGTAGGCGTCGTTAAGACTCCAGCCAGGCGCCGCCGGCAGGTAGACACCCAGCATGTAGAACGCGATGGCGACGGCGTACGTTGAAGCACCGAGATACACCATCAATCGGGCGCGTTTGGCGCCCCATACTTCGGCCACGGCGTCCGTGCAAGGGAACGTGATCGCGTGCATGAAGGCACCAAAGCTAAATGCCAGCAAACCAAGGCCCGCCCATTCCAGATCGAGCGGAATCAGCTTTGGCGTTAACCCTGAGACACTACCCCACGCGCCGACGTAGACCCCGAGCTAGCTATGAAACTTGGTATCGGAGTAAGTGGGCGTCGTGTCGCCCGAAACGCTTTGATCAAGCGCCAAAATAGTCGTCTTTAATGCGGTCGAATTCAGCGAGCAGTTGCGCTTTGTCGGCATCCGCCTGAAACGAATGCTGCAAAGCGTTTCTTAGCATGCTGATCAATTGCTCGTGACTGAAATCGAAGGTCTCGTCGACCACTTCAAACTCGCGGATCAGGTTGGAGTCGAACATCGGCGGATCGTCGGAGTTTAAACAGACCGGAATGCCAGCCTCGACGAGCTTCGGCAGCGAGTGTTGCTGCATTGATGGGAAAACCTTCAGCGCGATATTGCTAATCGGACACACGGTTAGCAGGATCTGTCGGTCAGCCAGCTCACGCAACAGATCAGGGTCTTCCGCGGATTGCACGCCATGATCGATACGCTCGACGCCACACTCCTGAATCGCCTCCCAGACATACGCAGAACCGCCATCTTCACCGGCATGGGTCGTGAGGCGTAATCCGTTCGAGCGTGCCGCATCAAAGCAAGCTTTCAGCCGACCCGGCGGATAGCCGTTTTCCTGGCAGTCGAGACCCATGCCCACGATGCCGGCTGTGTCTTGGTCGCGAATGGCGAGCTCGGTATGCTGCAGAGCGACGTCTTCCGGCAGTGTACGATCCAGATCAACGATGAAGGCGGTATCCACACCGCGCGCGGCATTGCGCCGGCGCCCTTCGGTGAGCCCTTCAACGAGCGCCTCCCAGGCAACACCGCGCGGCGCGACCAAACCATAGGTCACAAACAGCTCGTGGTATCGGATGTTCTGTTTGGCGGCTTCGATACCGTGGCGCTCGACGGCGTCGGCGTAGTCTTCGGCCGTGTTCAATGTGGCGACAGTCGTACGCAAAATATCGATGAACTGATCGAGGCTTGTAAACTGATAGTAAGCCTCGGCACTCTTGTCATCGTGAAACGGCATTGTCATGCCGTTGCGCTTGGCGAGCTTTAGCGCCAGATCCGGGTACATCGCGCCACCTTCAAGGTGGTTATGCAACTCTACTTTCGGCAGCGCATGCAGACACTCCCGGAAAGCCTCGTTCGTTATTGCCATAGTGGACCCTGCGCGTCGACTTTTGTTCTGAGCTCAGGATAGCAATGCACTTGATGCGGCGCCATACGATCGGTTGTCGTCGCAGCAAAGTTCGTATCAAATCCTACTCGCCGTCGTCGGCTTGCCCCAACTCCGTCTGCATTTCACGCAACCAACCGTAGACTTGAATATTCGTCATGTCGGCGGTCTCGATGCTCGCCATCACTCGATTGACACGCGTCAATGCAGCTTCCGGCCGACCGGTTCGCCGTTCTACCCGGGCCATCTGTTGCTCCGCGTTCCAGACTTCCTGGTGGCGGCTGCCGAACGCTGCTTCGCGAATGGAAATCACGTTAGCGAAGTACGTCTCTGCATCGTCCAGAGCACCCATGTCATAGGCCACTTTGCCCAGCGTGTATTGTGCGTTGGCCGTCAGGGTATGCGTGTCGCCATAGTGTTCGCGGAGGATGCTCAGTGCCTGGGTGCCATAGTCGCGAGCCTGTTCGTATTGATCGAGTTGACGATGCGCGTCAGCCAATGAATCGAGTGCGCGCGCGTAGCGCGAATGTGTCGGCCCAGCAGCAACACGCCAGATCTCGGCTGCCTGCGTCAGGTGTGGCAGTGCTTCGGCAGGTTGCTTTCGACTAAGCTCGATGGCGCCGAGCAAACTGAGATCGAAAGCAACATCAACGTGCTCATCGCCTTTCGTTTTACGATCAATAGCGAGCCCTTTTAGCGCAACCTCTCGCGCCTTGTACCATTGATCGGTATTCACATAAAACGTACCGAGGTTTACGTCTGCCGTTGCGGTGTCCGGATGATCATCGCCGAGCGTGCGTAGTCGAAGATCCAGCGATTCCAAATACGCCGCCTCGGATTCCTTGAAACGCGACAGCGTGGCATAGACGATACCCATGTGGTTGAGTGTTGTGCCGCGCACCTCACTATCTCGCATTTCGTCATTGTTGAGTACCGCGAGTGCCCGTTGGTAGTAACCGAGTGAGCCTTCGTAGTCATCGAGGTAATAGGTGATCGTACCCAGATGGTTCAGCGTGCGGGCCATTGTCGGCGCATCCTGCCCACCGTTTGCCTCGCGCTGTAGTTCGAGAGACTCGAGGGCGGTATCGTAGGCGGCCTGCCAGTTTTCCCGACGATAGTGCAGCCACGCGAGTTCATCTAATGAGTCGATGAATAAACGATCTTCGGAAGACCGATGCAACCGATTCAGTTTGACGGCCTCTTGCATCAAGGCCTCCGCATCGTCGTACAGCCCCAGTCGCTGGTATACCGCACCGATGGTCTGCAACATCCGAGCGCGAATCCGATCATCTTCCGTCAGCTCATCACGAATACGCACAGCACCCCGATCCAGCACTTCTCGTGCGGTGATGGTCTCACCCAGCGACTCGCCAGGTCGTGAAACGTTAAACAGGTCGACGAGAAAATCAGTCGTCGACTCAGCAACCTGTCGTTCCTGAAACGCGAGATCACGCTCTGTCGCAAGTTGCTGCGTGTAGAACAAGGTCTGCGCACCACCGGCAACAATGACGGCGCCGGCCGCTAGCATGGCCAATCGATGACGACGCAGGAACTTGCTGCTGCGGTAACTCCATGAGTCGCCGCGTGCGCTAACCGGTTCGTTATTCAGGTAAGCGCGCACATCGTCGGCAAGATCCTTTACCGTGGCATAGCGCCGACCAGGATCCTTGCGCATGGCCATCAGCACGATGTTGTCGAGTTCGCCGGCGATTTTTGTGGCGCGGCTTCGATGGCCTGCAACCCGCGCTGCGGCGCTGGGTGCGGCCGGTTCCGTGCGACAAACCATCTCCACAATTTGCGGGGAGGTCTTGCTGCTCAGGTCAAATGGCAGTTCGCCACTCAGCAGTTGGTAAAGCAAAACGCCGAGTCCGTAGACATCGGTGGCGGTCGTCACCGGCGCCCCGGTCAGTTGCTCTGGGCTGGCGTACTCGGGTGTCAGCGGCCGCATGTCCGCGCGTGTGAGTTCCGGTTGCGACGATTCATCGAGTAATTTCGCGATACCAAAATCCAGCAGCTTGGGCTGACTATCCTGGGTGACCATTACATTGGAGGGCTTGATATCGCGATGGATAACCAACTGGCTATGCGCGTATTGGACGGCATCGCAAATGGCAACGAACAGCGACAATCGTTGTTGCACGCTCACCGCCTCTCTCCTGGCGAAGTCTGCGATCGACTCGCCATCGACATACTCCATCACGATGAACGGCTGCCCGTCTTCGGTGCGCCCGCCATCGAGAAGTCTGGCGATATTCGGATGATCAAGATTGGCGAGAATCTGTCGTTCCTGCCGAAAGCGCTCCGTCAGTTCGTCGTCCGACCCTATCCAGTGCGTGAGTTTGATCGCGACACGTTGCTCAAATTCATCGTCATCGCGTTCTGCGAGAAACACCTGTCCCATGCCGCCTCGACCGATGGTTTTGATTAAACGGTAGGCGCCGATCGTACGTTGTTCGAACGCGTCAGCGACAGACTGACCGGCGCGCAGCATCTCGGATTGAATCGCATCACCACTTTCTGTCGGCACATCCAGCAGACGCAGGACGTCATCGGCCATTGAGGGATCGTCATCGGTCTCGCGACGTACGAATTCGACCTGATCCTGCTTGGGTAACGCACTCGCAGCCTCGAACAGTGCTTTGATCTTTTGCCAGCGTTCCGAGTCCATGCGAGGCGTCTCCGGTTATTGCAGTTCGTTATGCAGCCAGGCCTTGGCGAGCTTGAGATCTTTGGACAATGTCACCCGCGATATTTCAAGAACATCCGCAGCCTGCTGCGTGGTCAGGCCGCCAAAGAACACCAACTCGACAGCCCTAGCCATTCTTGCGTCGAACTCAGCCAATTTGTAAAGCGCCTGATCAACTTCGAGGATTCTTGGGTCTGGTTGCTCGCCCAGCATGACGGACTCATCGAGCGACAATGGTTGCACGCCATCTCCCCGCTTCTGTCGTTGCTTGCCGCGAGCGTGGTCCACCAGGATTTGTCGCATCACACGTGCGGCGATGGCGATAAAGTGGTGTCGGCTCTCTAACGGTAGTTCGACATCCACCAGACGCAAATAAGCCTCGTTAACCAGCGCTGTGGATTGCAGCGTGTGACCGGCCCGCTCAGACAGCAAATAGCGTGAGGCGAGCTGACGTAGCTCTGTGTGCAGATGCGGCAACATATCGTCGAACGCTGAGGCATCGCCCGCTTGCCACTGCTGGAGCAATACGGTGATTTCTTGTTTGGACATTACGTCAAATGTTTTCCACTGGTGACTCTTCCGAGTGTAGCAGTGTTCAAAATGATCGCTTTACAAATTTCCGTATGACATCGCATTACCGGGTACAGGACAAAAAAAGCGTCACAAGGCGCGAGGACCCGGAACATGAAAAAGATAATCGCGAGCCTGTTGCTTATCACTGTAGCAACAATTATGAATGCGCCGTTGATGGGGCAATCGACCAACCACCCACAATACGACAACGATGACTTGCGTCCTACCATTGACGTACTTGGCGGCGCTCACAATCTCGCATTCGCACCGTCATTGTCACCAGAGCCGATCACGGCGTATACCGCTGGCTCGATCGCCTATTCGGCAAACTTTGGTCTCAAGTACGTGCCGCCGCTGGTGTTGGCGCCGCAAGGCGTCGGCACCGAACCCAACACCGCAGACAATTGTGGCTATGTGTTCACGATCGCGGGCAATGGGCAAAAGACCCGGCAAGACTTTCTGGCCATCGTTCAAGACTACGAGGACGATTTCAACTGGTCATCGTTTCTCGGACGGCCCGATGTCTATCACTGGAATACTGACGTGCGTTTGTCGCCGTTCCGTGGTGAAACAATGTTGGAAGGCACGGTCACGCTACCGATTGGCAACCATTCGATTCGCTGGCAAGCAGAAACGCTTGTCACGCCGATTTTGGACTTTCCGCCCTGGTACATTCTGTTCGCGAAAGCCGCAGAGGCGGCTTCACGAAAGATCATCATCGGTTTGAAAACACCGGCGGCGAGGCGCGCTGCAATGCAGGCTGTGGTGGAGTTGTTTATCAACCTTGGTATCGAAGGCGCCACGTTTGGTCTCGACTGGTTTGTGTTGGATGGCGTACCGAGCCCAACCAGCAATCCTGATGGCATCGTCAACAACCGCTTCCAAAACGTCAAAGTCTATGACTTGACCACACCCGTCTTCAATGTGACGGTCGATCAGATCACGGTTGAGGCGACGCAGGTTGGCGGAGAATATCTCCGCGATCACATCGCTCGATTGCGTGACGGCTTTACGGTATCGGATACGTGCGATGTGCGTCCTATCGTGAACTACTCAGGGCGCTCGTTCATGCCGGTCGGCGAAGTGACGGAAGTCCGTTGGACTGCCAGAGACAATGGCCCGACGAATATTGATGGTGGATTCAACAGCGAAGAATTTGTCCAGCGCGTGATCGTGCAAGACACGCTACCGCCGATTGTTCTCGCGCCGCCCGCGAGAGTCGTCGAATCGTCCACAGCCACTGCTGTTGATATTGGCCGACCCGCCGTCTTTGATTTAGCGGATGTGCGGCCGTCGATCGTCAATGATGCACCGGGCATCTTTGAGCCAGACACGCGAACACTCGTATCCTGGACTGCCGAGGACGCGTCCGGTAACACGACGACCCGCAACCAATGGGTGACATTGAAAACGCCGGGTAGCAACACCGAACCGCAGGCACTGCCGGGCAGTGTCGCAGCGCGCACGTTTGAGTCCGTCGAAATCGAACTGCAAGGTATCGACGTTGATCTTCTTTCCGGTCGATTCGATCAGTTGAATTTCGCGATTACCGATCAGCCTGACAATGGCTTCTTCGTTGCACCGTTGTTCCCCTACTTCATCGAAGATTATCGCATCGAGAACGAATTCGGCCTGACAAAGCCCGAATTGATCGCCGAGCTGGATCGCTTGTGCGATGAAGACCCCAGAAACTTCGAACCCGCCGTTGACTACGTCGCTAACCCGGTCTACATGGATGTGGACGATGACGGTGTGATGTACGTTGTCGACCAATATCGAATTTGCCAGAACTCGACAGGTCGAATTGAGCCCAGAAATCGGATCGCAAAGTTCGTGACAGACGCGGACGGCATATTGCAGTGGCAAACGCAGATTCAGACAGGCAGCCAGCAGCCGGACTCTCTCGATATCGGGGCCAATGGCAACATCTATTATCAGGGAACGCGCGTTGACTCTTCGACCGGCGTAGTGCGCGGTTGTGATCCCAACCTCGTTGCTTGTGACGTGTTCCGTATCGCGATTGATACCACCGTATCGAACCCGGATCGAACACGACCGACGGCGGAGCCAAAATCATTTGCGGTGACTGAAGATGACTTTTTGTTTGTGACCGACGGACGTTTCTCTCTGGCCGCTTACGACCTGCGCAACGTTGAGAACAACTTCCCGGCGTTCGTCGGCATTGTAGCTCAGCCTGGCGAGCTACTGGCTCGTAGCAACGCATCGAAAGATATCGCCATGGACTCGGAGGGCAACCTGTATCTGTCCGATGCCGAGAACGATCGGGTCTACAAATATGCGGCTAGCCGCTTCACCAGAAACGATGACGGCAGTGTCGATTTTGAAGCGGGTGAATTGATCGGCTGGAACGGACGTTGCGAGACGAACCTGACGTCGGTGCGTGCCTGCGATGAAATCAACGAGACGAGTCTGGGCTATGCATGTACCGATCAGCTGTGCGGCGTTGGGACGACCGCTGGCAGTGCGCCGGGCCAGTTCAATTCGCCGCGCGGTATCGCGATCAATGCGCGGGATGTCTTGTATGTGACCGATTTCGATAACCTGCGAGTGCAACGGTTTACGCCGGAAGGTTACTTCGCCGGAGAGGCGGAATCCGAATGTGACGGTAGCTGTTTTGTGCTCGGCGACTTTGGCAAGCCGGAAGATGTCACCGCCAATCTCGATTTCTTTTACGTGCTCGATCAGGAGCGTGATCTCCTGCATGTATTCGAGACGACACCAATCACAGACTTCGACGACGAGTCGTTGTCACAAACTCAGACCGCTCGTGTGACGTATCAATCCGACGACGGATTCACCGGCGTCGATACGTTCGGCTTTACGGTCAACGATGGTCTCGATAGCAGTGCTGAGGCCACCGTCGCCGTCAATGTGACCCGCAACTTCCGCGCACCGGTGGCGACGATTGGGCAGCGTTTCGATGGCGTTGAAGACACGGCGCTGGAGATTTCGCCACGTGCCTTTGATCCGGACGCGGACGACCAGGCGAGCCTGGTCTACACGATCGAGCAACAACCAGAGAACGGCACGATTAGTGGCGACGGCCCCACCTTCACTTACACGCCAGACCAAGACTTCTTTGGCGTAGAGACATTCTCGTTCTCAGCGACGGATCCCGCCGGCCTGGAATCCGACGTGGTTGAGGCAGAAATCGTCGTCGCTGCGGTCAATGATGCGCCGACGATTGCGTTCGGCGAAATGCAGGATCGATATGGTGCCGGGTTCGTGATCAGAATGGAGGCGATTATCCGTGATGTCGATTTGACGGATCGACATGTCTACGGGATTGAGTGGGGCCCGGGTGAGCCTTTCCAAACGGGCAGAGCGCTGCCCCCGGGACAGATTGCAGGGCCCGGCGAGCCAACGTTTGTTCAATCTGCTGATGGGGTTGCGGCGCTAACGCATGAAGCGATCTACTTCGACAACGGCGTAAAAAAGCTGACGGTTTGCGTCAGCGATGCACCGAACGTCACGGCACTCACGGGTTGCGATGATCCGCGTGTCACCGAGCGCATCGAGCGCA
>ERZ1740062.361-NODE-361-length-27224-cov-6.881335_pt1 | contig 27224 bp, 17 predicted proteins | sample MGYA00581741_ERZ1740062 | MGnify/ENA primary metagenome ERZ1740062 (study PRJEB43018, sample SAMN04849747) | marine metagenome | isolation source: floating plastic debris | place: Pacific Ocean | collected 2008-09-01 | study: EMG produced TPA metagenomics assembly...
CGGGGCAGACGGACGGCGTAGATAACGACGGTGCGGCGGACGCGACGATCGCGACAAACCGTGGAGAACTCGTGGTGAATGCCGGGGGGTCTATCACGGATGCGGGCTTGGGGACGAGTGCTTCCGACGGAATCGGCTTGCTGGTCGAGGGTGCAACGAGCCTGACGGCTCGGAACGCCTCATCGACGAACCATTTCGACATTGATTTGGACGACGTGGACAACAACTTCGACCAAGATGCCGATGGCGACGCGGTCAACGCGGTTGGTGAGGACATCACGTTGTTCGACGCGACCGCGATTGTTCTGGGAACGGTGTCAACGAATGAGCCGGGCCAAACGGATGGCGTCGGCAACGATTCTGCGGCGGATTCGACGATCAGTACGTTCGATGACCAGGGCGGAGGCACGCTTGCGTCTGCTGGTGATTTGGTCGTCTTCGCCGGCGGCAGCATCACCGACGCAGGCGATCGCACGACATCGGGCGATGGCGGCATTTTGGTCGAAGGACGAACGCGCCTGGACGCGAACTCCGGCAACTCGGTCATCGTTCTGGATGACGCTGACAATAACTTCGACCGGGACGCGAATGATCTTGCATCATTCACTGGAAGTGGCGGCAACGTGTTCCATGAGGTCGACGCACGGGGCACGAACATAACGCTTGTCGACAGCAGTTCGATTGCCCTTGGTCAGATCACCGCGAGTGGAAACCTCGTGGTCATTGCCGGAGGTGACATTCGGAATGACGAAGTGATCGCGAGCGCTGGAAATCTTGAACAGGTCAACGTTGGGGGCAACACTGTCTTCTCTGCTGGAGGGGATATTCGCACTCAGTTGGAGACGCTCGGTAATGCGGTGAACGTGGCCTCCGCGAATAACAGCATGGTCACCCTGAGGCAGGGAAATCTGAGAGTTTCCGGCTCCTCGACAAGGGGGGATGCAGTTTTCGCTGCGATCGGGTCGGGTGCCGATCTGGTCATCGGAACAGAACTGACTAGTGGCGGCGACATCGTTCTGATCTCAGACCAGGGCAACGTAGACTTCTCAGGGCTGACGCGAACGGCGTCGAGCGACACGCTCCTCACATCGACTGGCGGAGGCGTTGCAATCCTCGCACCGAACGGCACGGTTGGAATGCCGACGTTCAATGGCGGGTCCTTTGACATAACGACGGCTGGCGTTGACGCAGCGGTCTTCAGCGCTGCCGATGCTGCCGATCTCGCGCAACTTGGATCTTCCAGCGCATCGGCTGCTTCCGCGGTTGATACCAGCGTCGAGATTCATATCGGGCAAGATCTGCTTGTCGAGACTCCAGCGAACGGCTTGATTCCGGATGCAGGGTTGCTGGATTTCAATGTCGGAGATGCAACGACGCTGTTCCGCCTTGGTGGCGGCGCGACCGATTTCGCAGTCGGCGAAGCCAACATGTTGAACCAAGTTGGGAGTCTCGCGTTCGATCCGATCAACTTCATCGGCACGTTGAATGGCGACGAGGTCTTGATGGATATCTCTGGCAACCTGGCACTGATCGTCGATGGTTCGACCGTAACCTTCAACACTCAAAACACGTCCTCGGTGATCGGCAGTTCGAACTTCGGAGCAGGCACGAATATCGGAGGCATCACCGAGCTCACCGTGCAGAACGGCGGGACGTTGCTCCAGTTCGCCACCTTTGGGGAGGCCAACGGGCAGAGCGGTGTCAACGCCGCTGTTGGAACGGTGATCATTAACGGGTTTACGCCAAATCAGAATCACACGATTAACGGTTGTGTGATTGGAACCGTTTCATCTTGTACGCCGCTTGGTACCTTGGCGTTGAACCTGCAGTTCGAAACGGGGCAGTTCCTTGGTATCGTGTTCGTCGATCCTGATGAAGACGAGGACGATCCGTTTACCAACCGCGGCGATGAGGAGGAATGGGAATGATGAGAGGCATTAGCAGCGCGATCTTCCGGTCGGCTTCCTCACGGCTCCTAACCGCGGCGATCATCCTCGGTGTCGCATCATGCGGCATCACGAAGCCATCGGGTGATGGCTCGAACACACCAAACGCCAATCTGCGCGAGACCGCAGAGAAGGCATCCAACCTGACAACGCTGGAACGACAGGCATACACCAGAAATACACTGCTGAAGTTCTCGGAAGCCGAGCAGAACTATCGCGAGGTTATACGGCTTGCGAACGAACTGCTGCCCAGGGACCAGTTCAACGTTGAGCAGGAATCGGCCGAAGCCATGAGCCTGCTCCTCCATCTGGCGCTGAACAAATCGAACCTGCGCCAGTTCGATCTGGCCGAGGAGTTCTTTGCAAGATCCCGAACCATCGTTCAGGAGTATGGTGCTGTTTCTGAAGCGGCGAAGCCAGATCTCTTCTACGCTCAGCACTGGATGAATCAAAAGCAGTACGACCGGGCGCTTAATTCGGCGCAGGATGCGTTGGTTGCGACTGAAGCGTTGCTGTCCGAGTTGCGCGAGGACGGAAGCTCGGCGTCCTTCGATCGGATCATGCTTCTCCGTCAGGACGACGGCTCATTGCTTCTGAATCAGCGCGAAGCAGACCTCGCGAACTCACAGACCGTTGGCGACGCGCGGTTCGACGGAGAGTCCAAAGCGTTGACGGAGCGTCAGCGCCTCAATCTGCAACGCACGCATGCGCACTACATCATCGCGCGCGCGAAACGAGCTCAGAACCGTCCTGATGCCGAGATCGACGCCGACGTGGACAGTGCGAATGATCTGCTCTCACAGATTCCCATTGTCTATGGGCGGTGGTTGCGCGCTGAAATTGCGTCGCTTCGCGCAGACCGTTTCGTACGCGAAGGGAACCCGCGACAGGCAGTGGCAGAGCTGTCGAGCGCGATTGAGCTGCTGCGCCAGTATCAGACTGACACGCGACCGGAAGCCATTCTTTGGTTCCGGAAGGGCGAATATCTGATCGAGGCTGGAAACGGCACGGAAGCACGCGCTGCCTATAGTAAAGCACTGCAGATTCTGCGGGAGAGTGATCAAGGGCTGGAATTCAAACAGGTTGAATCGGTTATCAGTCAGCTCCTGACGCGCGTTCAGACCGGAGACCTCGAAGCGCAGCAAGAACTCTTCACCCTGATGCAGAAGGTCAGGTCGTCAGCGACGGCGCAGACGGTGGCTCAGCTCTCGGCGCGCCTTGCCAGCGGCGACAGCGAAGAAGCACGCACACTGCGTCTGATCCAAGACCTCGAGCGTCAGGAGAACGTTCTGCGCGCGCAATTCGACCGGCTGCAGGCCGATCCGAATGCGGACTTCCACCGCAAACGCGTTCTGTCGTCCAAGCTTTCGGAGAAAAGCAAGGAACTCGTGGACGCGAGAAACTCCCTGCAGAATCCGGAGGCCTACAACCAACTCGTTGATGAAACGATTGATCTTCAGGATGCCCAGAAGCTGCTTGCAGATGGTGAGGTCATGGCCGTCATCCAGCTTGGCGAGAACAACGGGCTTGTCGGCGTTGTGACGAATACCTTCTTCACGGCATACGAGGTTGATCTGAGCATCGAAGGCGCGGAAGAGGCCGTTAAGCAGTTCCGCCAGGCGGTCGATCTGGATACGATTGTGCGACTGGACCCGGCTGGTAACTACGAACTCTTCGAGACGTTGTTCGGGCCGGTCAAAGAATCCGTCATCGACTCAGATCACCTGATTGTCGTTCCGTCTGGGCCGCTGCTCAGCATGCCGTTCAACACTCTGATCGTCGAGGAATACACGGACGATATCCCGATCGTCGACCAAGCCTATTTCGATTACTCCAAAGTGAAATGGTTGGGTGCGGAGACGGGTGTGACCACCGGTGTCTCGATCTCATCGTTCTTCCTCGGACGCAGCGTCTCGAAGCCGAGCCGCGCCGGGAAAGCTTTCGTTGGCTTCGGTGATTTCCGGGAATTTGGCGAGAACGAGGACATCATCTCGCGAATCATTGATCAACGTCAGATCGCGCCGACTTGCCGGGAAGATGTCGGCAGCATCGGTACAATCGGCGAGCTCGAAGGAACGCTTGATGAGTTGAAGAAAGTCCAAGCGGTTCTTGGAATTGCGGACGAGGATGTGATCCTTGGGGATGACTTCACGGATACGCGGGTCAAGGAAACGCAACTTAATGACTATCGTGTTCTGCACTTCGCGACACACGGAGTCTTGGGCATCAGCGAAGAATGCCTTCCGGAACCCGGATTGATCACATCGATCGCCAGCGACGGTGACGCGATGCTCGAGGCATCGGAAATTCTGGAGCTGAAGCTGGACGCTGATCTTGTTGTGATGTCTGCCTGTAACACAGGGCAGGGCGCGGGCGCCGTGACGGATCAGATCGGTCTTCTGGCAGCCGACGGCCTCTACGCTGCGGGTGGTGAAGGTTTGAACGGACTGGCAAGAAGCTTCTTCTTCGCGGGTGCTCGAAACGTACTCTCGACCCTATGGCAGGCAGACGACATCTCGGCGCAGGAGCTGATGGTTCTGTTCTACGAGACCGCGTCCAGTGACGAACCGGTGTCAATTGCCGAGGCGATGCGTCTGAGCCAGGCAAAACTGATCGAGGGCGGCGAGTTCTCACATCCCTATTTCTGGGCGCCGTTCGCGACCATCGGTGACGGTGCGCGGAAGTTGCGTTTTGACCAACCGGACTCATAGGTTCGCTCGGACGCCTAGTGTATCTGGACGAACATGAACGACTTAGGAAAGATCTGTTGACATGGCGAACATAGATCTCGCCGCCATCACCGATCCCATTTCAGACGACCAGCCTTGTGGCCCCGATCTGGATATGGAGTTTGACGGCGACTTCATGAACTTCGAAGCCAATGTCAGCATGGCTTGGCCCGAACGCTATTTCAGTTGGGATCCGGCGTCTCTCAAGGGCCATACATATTACGATCAGATCGGCGAATTGCTCGAACGTACGCGTGATCTGAGGGTCTTGGTGCCGCTCGCGAAGCTACGCATCCTCGAAGGCGATCTCCCGGGTTTTGCCGAGACAATCGATGCGATCCATCGATTGCTGAAAGAGCATTGGGCCGACGTCCACCCGCAGGCCGCCGACTTTCTTGAACTGGGCATGGGCCAGCTCTCAACGCTGGACGACAACGCGAGCTCGGTCCTGCCGTTCCAGCACACCCGAATTGTAGCCTCTCGCCGATCCGGCCCGATCACGCTTCGCAAATGGCTCATTGCGGCGGGTGACGCCAACCCCCGCGAAGAGGAGGAGCGCTACGATTCAGGTACGCTGACCGCAGCCATCGCTGAGGCTGATGAAGGCGAGCGCGATGGTTCTCTCGCCGCATTAAAGCAGGCGCGAGATGCCCTCGCCGGGATCCGTCTGGTTTGTATCGAAGAGGCCGGGTACGAGAGTGCGCCCACGTTGGATAATCTTCCGAAGGCGCTCGAAAACGCCATCGCGATGATCGAAAGTGCGACTGGGAGCTCGGGCGATGGCGATGCTGCATCGGACGGCACGGCTGGCGATGCCGCCGGTGGTGCGGCAGCGGGAGGCTCGGCATCCGTCCTCGTGCAGCTTCCGGCCGGGTCCGTCGCAAATCGCGAAGACGCAATTGAAGCGATGCATGCGGCCGCAAAGTATTTTGCGCTGAACGAACCTTCTAGTCCTGCGCCCATCCTGTTGCGCGAAGCACAGAATGCAGCGTCGAAGAATTTCTACGAACTCGTGAACGATCTTATGCCCGATACCGCGAGCTCGGCATATGTGACCTTCGGACGGGAGCCCTGGTTTGAAGTTTCGCTTTCGATGCTCGACCAGCGGAACCCAAGTCCTGACTACACAAATGACGCTCCTGCGGAGAGCGAAGACAGCTCTTGGGAAGATGCTGGGCTGGAAGACGAAGCGGTTTCCGACAATGATGAGCCGACTGGCAACGACGCTGTGTTGGACGAGAGCAGCAGTGCGGATGATGGGAGCCAGAACGACGACTACTCCTCGACCAATGACGACGTCTCTCAGGAAGCAGACTCAAATGATCAGCCGACCGAGCCTGAGGCGGAGAGTTCATGGGGCGAGAGCTCGAACGACGACGTTCAGAATGATGCTGTAGAAGCGTCGGCCGGGAACGATGCGGTTGTCGAGGACGAGGTAGAGGAAACACCGGAAGACGATTGCGAGAAGTTCGTTGCGAACTCGAGACCAGAGGCCGTCGAGCTCATGAACAAGGTTCTAACCTACTACCGGGTCGCCGAGCCGACGAGCCCGGTTGCGCTGATCATCGAACGCGCGTTGGAGCTTGCGTCCAAGAATTTCATCGAGCTTCTTGGCGACGTGCTTCCTGACGGATCCTTGAAGGTCAAGGATCCAGAGCAGCAGTCATCTTCCGGCTGGTAGAGGATTGTAAGCATTCTCATGTAGATGTTATGCATGCCTTCAGGTGGCGCAAACCTGCGCCGTGGAGCCTTTCCATCGTTCAGAAACTGGGAATTGTGGCTTGCAAGATGGAGTGAATGCGGCCACACTGCGAAGTGTTTTGAAAGGTTGGAATTCGTTAGTTCATCTGAAATCATGAGGAGACTGGGATGGCTGACACTGGTCAGAAATTCATCCGTCGTAACCGGATGCCCCGCGTTCACATCGCCTATGACGATCCGTATGACGCACAAAAGAAAATCGAAATTCCATTCGTCATGGGCGCGATGGCCGACCTCTCGGGCAACGATCCAGGCGTCGAAAAGGATGACGTCGCGGAGCGCGAGTTCCTCGAGTTCGACATGGACAATTTCGACGAGCGTATGTCCAAGATCGAGCCTGGTCTTGCATTCAGTGTCGATAACAAGCTGGGTGAAGGCGGGGATAAACTGGCCGTCAACCTGCGTTTCAAGAAAATGGACGACTTCAACCCAACCGCCATCGCGCGTCAGGTTGAGCCCGTTGCGAAACTGCTCGAGGCGCGCGAGGCGCTTGCCAACTTGACCCGCTACATGGATGGCAAGGTCGATGCGGAAGACAAGCTCAAGCAGCTTCTGAACGATCCGGAGTTGATGTCCGCGCTGAAGGAAAAACACGACGCTGCCGCTGCAGCGAGTGACGGCGACGAGTAATCGGGAGGAGCGAAGGTATGAGCACGGAAGCCGAAGCCGCAGGCGGCGCCGAGGCAACTGAAACGCAAACTCCGGATGAGTTTGCCGATCTGCTTCAACAGAGTTTCAAACCGCGGACCGAGCGCGCGGCGAGTGATGTCGACAACGCGATCGGCGTCCTCGTCAAGGAAGCGCTTGCAGATCAGAACGTTGTCAAAGAGGACGTTCTCGACACGATCGAGGAAATGATCGCGCGTTTGGACGAGAAACTCTCGGATCAGATGAACGCCATCATGCACTCAGAGCCCTTCCAGCAGCTGGAGAGCTCGTGGCGCGGTCTGCACCACTTGGTGATGAATTCGGAAACAGACGCGTCCCTGAAAATCCGCGTGATGAACGTTGGTAAGCAAGAGCTATTCCGTACGCTGAAATCGTTCCCGGGTCAGCGCTGGGATCAATCGCCGATCTTCAAGAAGATGTACGAGCATGAGTTCGGTCAGCTCGGTGGTGAGCCATACGGCGCATTGACGATGGACTACTACTTCGATCACTCGCCGATGGACGTCCAGCTGCTGCGCGACATGTCAAAGATCTGTGGTGCTTGCCATGCGCCGATGTTTACCGGTGTCGCACCGTCGCTGATGGGCATGGACGACTGGTCCGAGATCAACAATCCGCGCGATCTCTCGAAGGTGTTTGATACGCCGGAATACTCGGCCTGGAAGACCCTGCGCGACAGCGAGGACAGCCGCTATATCGGCCTTTGCATGCCGCGTACGCTCGGTCGGGTGCCGTTCGGCGCGAAGACCGAGCCGGTCGAAGAGTTTGGCTTCGAGGAGGAAGTCGACGGACACGATGGCGGCAAGTATGCGTGGATCAACGCAGCCTACTCTATGGCCGTAAACGTCAACCGTGCCTTCAAGGAGTACGGCTGGTGCACGCGGATCCGTGGCGTCACGTCGGGTGGGGAGGTTGAGAACCTTCCAACCCACACCTTCAAGACTGACGACGGTGGCATCGATATGAAGTGCCCGACGGAAGTCGCGATCCCTGACCGGCGCGAGGCCGAACTCGCAAAGTCGGGCATGATTCCTTTGATCCACCGTAAGAATACCGATAAGGCCGCTTTCATCGGTGCGCAGTCGCTGTTCAAGCCGCGGGTTTTCGAGGGACCGAACGGTGTCGAGGCGACCGCTGCCGATAACCTCTCGGCACGACTGCCCTACATGTTCGCGACTTGCCGCTTTGCACATTACCTGAAGTGCATGGTTCGCGATGCCGTTGGGTCGTTCAAGGAAAAGCGCGACATGGAAGTCTGGCTCCAGAGCTGGATCAGCAACTATGTCGACGGGAACCCTGAAGGGTCGACCGAGGAAACCAAGGCGCGCAAACCGCTTGCGGATGCCAAGGTCGAGATTCGCGAAGACGAGGAGAATCCAGGCTACTACTTCGCCAAGTTTTTCCTGCGCCCGCATTACCAACTCGAAGGCGTCGACGTCGGATTGAGCCTCGTTTCGCGGATGCCGAACGACTGATAACGGCGCGGGTGCCCTGGCACCCGCATTTTTTTTTCGTCCGTTGTGACGAAAGTCACATACTGGACTTGAATGTCAAATTAAGTGATAGTATATTGATTAGGTCGATTAAGACGACCATTCTGAAACCGAAACTCAAACCATAGGAGAAGTTCCATGGCTGTTGATATGTTCATCAAAATCAAAGGCGTCGCCGGAGAGTCCGAAGACAACGACCACAAGGGTGAGAACGATGTTCTGGCCTGGTCGTGGGGAATGTCCCAGTCGGGCACCATGCACGTCGGTGGCGGCGGCGGTGCCGGCAAGGCCAATTTCCAGGACCTTGGCATCACCAAATGGGTCGACAAAGGCTCGGTCACACTGATGCAGGCTTGCGCCAAGGGTAGCCACATCGCGAGCGCGAACCTGATCGTACGAAAGGCAGGCGACAAGCCGCTGGAGTACATCAAGCTCGACATGAAAGAATTGATTGTGACGTCGGTTTCGACCGGTGGTTCGGGTGGCGAAGACCGCCTGACCGAAAACGTCTCGCTGAACTTCCGCGAGTGGAAGATCACCTACACCCCGCAAGACGACAAGGGTGCCGGTGGCGGTGCAGTCGACTTCGGCTTCAACATCGCAAAGAACATCTCTGTCTGACGCGATCCCGAGATCACGAGGGGAGTAATCCCCTCGTGTACGCGTAGGGTCGATGTATTTCTTCGCCCTGCATACGACTTGAAATCAGATCCGGTCACCGCAAGGGGGCCAAACCAAAATCCAAATCCATAGGAGAAGTTCCATGGCTGTTGATATGTTCATCAAAATCAAGGGTGTCGCTGGCGAGTCCGAAGACAACGACCACAAAGGTGAGAACGATGTTCTGGCCTGGTCGTGGGGAATGTCCCAGTCGGGCACCATGCACGTCGGCGGCGGCGGCGGTGCTGGCAAGGCCAATTTCCAGGACCTTGGCATCACCAAGTGGGTCGACAAAGGCTCGGTCACGCTGATGCAGGCTTGCGCCAAGGGTTCGCACATTGAAAGCGCAAACCTGATCGTGCGCAAGGCCGGCGACAAACCGCTGGAGTACATCAAGCTCGACATGAAAGAGCTCATCGTGACGTCGGTTTCTACCGGAGGTTCGGGTGGCGAAGACCGCCTGACGGAGAACGTCTCGCTCAACTTCCGCGAATGGAAGATCACCTACACCCCGCAGGACGATAAGGGTGGCGGTGCTGGTGCAGTCGACTTCGGTTTCAATATCGCAAAGAACATCGCTGTCTGATTTGACAGCGTTCATATAACCGCAAAAAGGGGGAGGGCGGTATGTCGGATGCTCTTGACGCACTCAAAGAGGGCAAGTTCGACGCCGCCCTTTCCCACGCCAAATCGGCGGTAAAGAATGACCCGGGCGATCCCGAATCCCGGGCACAACTCTTTCAGATCTTCTGTCTAAACGGCGAATGGGACCGGGCAGACGCTCAGCTTGAAGCACTGCTGACGGCGTCGCAGGCTCAGTCGCCCATTTGGAAGCAGTTCCAGATCCTCACCAAGCTCGAACATCAGCGTCAGGAAGCGCACAGTTCTGCGACAGCTCCCGCGATCGTTGGCGATCCAGAAGACTGGATGGCAGGCTTCGCGAAAGCGTTTGAATTGCACATGTCGGGCGACGTGGCGGCCGGTGCCACGTTGCGCGAAGAGGCATTGGCGGAAGCGTCTTCCGCCTCTGGTAACGTTGATGGGACCGAGTTCGAATGGCTGATGGACGGCGACGGCCGCTACGGTCCGATGCTCGAAGCGTTCCTTCCGACAGAGGGCGATTATTGCTGGGTCCCGTTCACGGCCCTGACATCGCTGCGCGTGGAAAAACCGTCTCAGCTGAATCATTTCGTATGGGCCGCAGCGCATTTCACCTGGAAGGATGGGCGTGTTTTGCACGGCTATGTTCCTGTGCGCTATGTCGGCTCAGAGAAGTCCGAGGAACGCGAGTACACGATGGCACGCGGCACGGCCTGGGTTGACTCCGGATCGGATGTGTTTACTGGAATTGGCCAACGTGTTCTGATGAGTGCTGAAGAAGATTTCCCGATTCTGGACATTCGGGAAGCGCGCTTCCAGATCTGAGGTCAATCGACTGATGGCCAAAACAAAGGCCTCCGAGCAACTCCGGGCACCATTGATGTATGCGTTTCGCAGCGCTGCGGCTGCAGGGGATGCGAAAGACCGGCTTGATATTCGGACACATGACGGCGAACGCGTCATCGCAAGCAGACGCGCGACAGCCACGAGGCGGCGCAGCTTGTCGGATGGTGAACTCAAGCGTCTCATGAGCGTCGATCTGGAATCTTTGTTGAACACGACAAATCTTGAATCGGCCGACCCGGAACTCGTCGAAGGCCTCGATCACGTGAAGCGGTCGGTGCTGAATTACGGGATGCCTGATCTCGCAAACAAAACTGTCGATGAGACACTGCGGATCGAGGCGATCAAGGACGATATTCGACGCGTTATCGTGGATTATGAGCCGCGGCTGCTGCCCAAAACGCTGGAGATCTTCCGGGATACGGCCAACGAAGCCGATCTTTCAATCCGATTTGTTGTGCGTTCCGACATGAGGGCAGACCCTGTTCCGACATCGGTCGAATTTGTTACAGAGGTCGAGCTGCAGTCCGGCGACATCAAGATACAGGACTAAAAGGGCCGCCCGAGTGAGATCCGCCGTATGAACCGAGAGTTTATGGAGCTCTACAACCGCGAGCTTGCACTGTTCTTCGAACATGCGGCCGAGTTCGCTGAAGAGTATCCCGGTGTGGCGGAACGGCTGGGATCGATGACCCAGGACGCGCCGGACCCGATGATCGGATCGCTGATGGAGGGGGCTGCCTTCCTGGCGACGCGCGTTCAGTTGAAACTGAAGCACGAGTTTGGGAATTTCACGGACAACTTGCTCGAGCAATTGGTCCCGAACTTCCTGGCACCAATCCCATCGGTCTTCCAGGCACAAGCGATGCCCGATTTCGGTGACGAGGCTTTAAGGGATGGCGTCTTCCTCAAGCGTGGGTCGTACCTGGACGCCGCATACCGCGAACGCGACCGCTCAATTTCCTGCCGCTATCGACTGGCGTGCGAGATCGCGATCTTTCCACTGACGATGGTGAAGACCGAGTACGTGAGTGCGGTCGCTGCTATCGAAGCCTTGAACGTCACCGTTCCGCGCGAGGCCCTCGGAGGCCTCCGTCTCGGCTTCAGGGTTCGGTCTGCGCGGTTACTCGAAGCCGAGCCTCCGCTTGAGCAGACAGAAGACAAACCAAAGACGTGGGCCAAGGGATTGAAGATCCCCTACCTTAGGATCCATTGCACCGGCAACGAAGCCCAGGCCGTGGCGCTTTATGAGCAGATCTTCGGCCATACCGTTAAGCTGGCGCTTCGCTGGAAAGGCCATGACCAAAAGTGGCGCACGAAGACTCTTCCAATTGAGGACGTTCTGGAGCAGATTGGATTTGGCGATGACGAAGCGTTATATCCGATAGATCACCGTGTCTTCCGCGGCTTCGATTACATAAGGGACTACTTTACGTTTCCGCAGAAATTTTTGGGATTTAGCCTGAAGAATTTTGGGAAGTATCTAGACGACGTTGAGTCTCCAGAATTCGAGCTGATTTTCGTTTTTGACGAAGTTAACCCACGACTATCGAGCACGGTGGATGAAAGCTCTTTTGGGTTGTTCTGTGCGTCGGCGATCAATCTGTTTGAAAAGACCTGCGATCGTGTATTTCTACGACCGAACGAGTTTGAGTATCAGATTGTCCCCGAACGAACACGCAATCTCGATTTTGAACCGCATAGAGTTGTCTCCGTTGCAGCTCACCGGTCCGGCGATTCCGAGCGCTTGAACGTCTATCCGATCTACAGTTCGCCGGAAGATCAGACGGCGCATCAGTCTGCATTCTTCTATTCAATCCGGCGCATGCAGCGACGCAGAACCGGTGACGAAACGAAGTACGGTATGCGCTCGGATTACATGGGAACAGATATGTTCCTGACGATGATCGGTCACGAAAAGGCCGCTGACCGTGGAGACGATATCTCCGAACTCACGGTCCGCGCGCTCTGTTCGAACCGGCATCTGCCCGAGCATCTGCCGACTGGTGAAACCGGTGCAGACTTTCTGTTACTCGACAACGATCAGATCCGGATTCGGGCAGCGACACATCCAACCAAACCCCGCGAGCCGATTGTCAGCGGCATGATCGATCGGTCGCGTCCGAACTACACCGGCGAAAATACGTGGCGTCTGATCAATATCCTTTCGCTCAATCACCTTGGCTTGGTGGAGAAGCGGGCAGGTGAGGGCGCCCGCGCACTGAAAGATGTTCTGAGCCTTTTTGCCGATCTGACTGACGGTGTGACCGAGCGTCGGATTCGAGGTGTACGTTCCGTCTCGAGCCGCGCGGTCACCCGGCGCGTTCGAACACAGCATGGGATGTCGTCAGCACGCGGCCTCGAAGTCACGGTAACGATCGAAGACAACGCGTTCGAAGGCTCGGGGTCCTATCTTCTCGGCGCAATCCTCGACCGCTTCCTGGCCGAGTATGTTTCAGTAAACCACTTCACTCAGACAGTGATCCGGACACCCGAACGCCAGGAAATCATGCGATGGCCGCCGCGCATTGGCCGCAGGCACACGTTATGACCTGGCAGCAGGAGATGGCGGAAAAGCCATGGCTCCACAGCTTCCTGTGGGCGATGATGCGGCACGAGGCATTGGCCGACGACAAACCGAAGATCGGCGACAGTGCGACGCGGCGCGAGGAATTTCTAGACGTTGGTCAGGTGCCGCACCTTGACTTCCCGGCATCGAACGTCGCGACATACACGCCTGCAACCGAGACGACCAAGGCAAGACTTCGTGTGAAATTTCTCGGGATGTTGGGGCCGATGGGCCCGCTTCCATCTTCAACCACCGAGGAGGCACTGGCATGGTACGCCAAGCGTGACGAGGCGTTTACCCGGTTCCTGGACATATTCAACAACCGCTTCTTGCAATTGTTCTATCGGGCCTACGCGGACGCGCGGCCTGCGGCTCATGCGATGAGGCCCGGTGACGACCGATTTCGCGATTTCGTCGGTGCAACAATCGGACTGGGCGGTCGGACCTGGCGTGATCTTGACGAGATGCCGGACTACCAGAAGCTCTGTTTTGCAGGACTTCTCGGCCCGAGGCGGATCTCTGCCTCGCAACTTGAAAGTCTCGCTGCCGGGGTGTTTGGTATTCAGGCCGAGGTTGACCAGTTCGTCGGAGCACCTGTCCCGATCGACATGTCCGAGCAGACGCGGCTTGGTTCGGCGTTTGCCGTCTTGGGTAAGGAAGCAATGCTGGGAAGCGAAGTCACGTCGGTCGATACGAAGTTTCGATTGCGACTTTTTCCGGGTACGCTGAAAAACTATGAACGCTTCCTTCCGGGCGGAGACTGGAATCAACGCCCTATCGACGCATCACTCAATGCAGTCGTCTTCGAGTTTGAGCGGTATGTCGAACTTTTTCTGCCTGATCGCGAGCCACAACCGACGCGGCTTGGGTCCTATGGACAGCTTGGATGGACCAGTTGGGTCCGCAAACCAGGTGTGAGCGACGACGCAACGTTCGTGCGGACGCGCTTTACGCCAATAAACGATGACGTCATTCGCAGCCTCAACTAGGGCCGCATAACAAAGGGGAGCATTTTGAGATGGCAGATATTTCACTTGAGACAGTTACCGGAAAGCTGAACAGACTCGGCTACGATTGTTTTATTCAGGCCCTCCGTCAGGCAAAAGGCGCTGGAAACGCGAACCTCGAACTTGCGCACTGGTTCGTGCACGCACTGCAGAATGACCGTTGCGACATCTCGTTGACCTGCGATCATTACAAACTCGACCGCGGTCAACTGATGCGCGACGTTCAGGCCGTCGCCGACGGGTTCAAAAAGGGCGTCACCGAGATGCCCCAGGTATCCGAGCAGATCGTCGACACGCTGGAACGCGCGTGGTTCTATGCCACGCTGTTCTTCGGTGAGATGCAGATCCGGACTGGGCACGTCCTCATGGGCATGCTCAAGGACATGAAGCTGAACCGCGTCCTGAAGAACTTGAGCGGTGAATTCGCCAAGATCAACCCGGATGACCTCGCGAATGAGTACCGCGCGATTTGGCGCGAGAGCGACGAGGAAACGCTCAAGCCGATGGACGGGAGTGCGCTGGGTGGCACTGGCACCACGGACGCCGCGGAAGGGCCACAGGGCACGACGGCACTGGATAAGTATTGCGTCGACTTCACAGCCAAGGCTGGTGAGATGGACCCGATCGTCGGACGCGACGAAGAAATTCGCCAGATTATCGACGTGCTGCAGCGGCGGCGTCAGAACAACCCGATCATCACCGGTGAAGCCGGTGTCGGTAAGACCGCAGTGGTCGAAGGCTTCGCGCAAAAAATCGTCGCTGGCGAGGTACCTCCATCGATCCAGGGCACGCGTCTGCTAAGCCTCGACATTGGGCTATTGCAGGCTGGTGCGTCGATGAAGGGTCAGTTCGAGGAACGCCTTCGCAATGTCATCGACGAGGTGCAGTCCAGCCCGACGCCGATCATCATGTTCATTGACGAGGCGCATACGCTGATCGGCGCCGGTGGGGCAGCCGGAACGGGCGATGCTGCGAACCTCCTCAAGCCCGCTCTGGCGCGTGGAACGTTGCGCACGATCGCAGCGACGACGTGGATGGAATATCAGAAGTACTTCGAGAAAGATCCGGCACTCACCCGCCGCTTCCAGGTGGTTAACGTCGATGAGCCGTCGATCGAGAAGTGCTGCTATATGCTGCGTGGCATGATTGGTGTGATGGAGAAACACCACGGCGTATCGGTTGCTGACGAAGCCATTGTTGCCGCGGCGTCGCTGTCAGCGCGCTACATCCCTGCACGCCAATTGCCGGATAAGGCTGTCAGCCTGATCGACACTGCTTGTGCGCGCGTTGCGATCAGTCAGGTCGGGGTTCCAGCGGTTGTTGAAGACACACGCAAGCTGATCGAGAACCGAGAAAGCGAGAAGGCTTCGAAAGAGGCGGATCGCGCCCTCGGCACTGCAGACGAAGCGCGGATCACGGAACTTGAAGAAGACATCGCGTCGCTCAATGAAAGGCTCGCCGGTTACGAAGCGGAATGGGAGAAAGAGCAAGCGATCGTTGCCGAGATCCAGGATCTGCGCAAACAGATGGGCGACGAGGCTGCAGATGCCGCGACCATCCGCGCGGCGCTTGAAGGCAAGGTGCATCAGCTTGACGAGATCCATCCTGACGACCGCATGATCTATCCCCACGTCGATGAACAGGCAGTCGCGCAGATCATCTCGGATTGGACCGGTATCCCGGCTGGCCGCATGGTGGCCGATGAAGTGCAGCAGATCCTCAATCTCGCCGACATCGTTGGCGAGCGGGTCATCGGCCAGGGCCACGGCATCGAAATGATCGCCAAGCGCATCCAGACCAACCGCGCGAAACTGGACAATCCGAACAAACCGATCGGCGTGTTTATGCTGTGCGGACCATCCGGCGTCGGCAAGACCGAGTCGGCCATTGCATTGGCCGAGGCGATCTATGGTGGTGAGCAAAATATGATCACCATCAACATGTCGGAGTATCAGGAGTCCCACACGGTCAGTTCGCTGAAAGGTGCGCCTCCGGGATACGTTGGCTATGGTGAAGGCGGCAAGCTGACGGAAGCCGTCCGGCGCAAGCCCTACTCGGTGGTGCTGCTCGACGAGGTCGAGAAAGCGCATGGCGATGTGCACGAGGTCTTCTTCCAGGTCTTTGATAAAGGCATGATGGAGGACGGCACCGGCCGAATGATCGACTTCAAGAACACCTTGATCATTCTGACTTCAAACGTGGGCACCGACCTGATCATGGAGCTTACCAAGGATCCCGAACTCGCTCCGGAACCGGAAAAGCTCGCGGAGGCGCTGAAGGAAGAACAGCTCAAGATCTTCCCGGCCGCTCTTCTGGGACGCTTGGTGACGATCCCGTATTATCCGCTGAGCGACGATATGATGGGCAAGATCGTCAAGCTTCAACTGGGCCGGATCGTGAAGCGTATGAAGTCCGAGCACAACGCCGACTTCAACTACACCGACGAGGTGGTCGCGGAGATCGTGCGCCGTTGCAACGACCCGGCATCTGGTGGTCGGATGATCGACAACATCATCACGAACACAATGCTCCCGGCAATTTCGCTTGAAGTTCTGAACCGGTCCCTCACGGGAGAGGAAATCAGCGAAGCGAATGTCACGGTTGCGGATGGCGACTTCGCCTATGAGGTGAAATAAGGTATAGGCTACGCGCTACCCGGTAATGGGTGGCAGGTGGCCGTATGTGATGAATTTCACATCATCGGCCGTAGGGAATGGCGAGTGGTCTGCGAAGACAGTTCAGATCGCCTGACCCGCGGGTGGGGGATGCGAGGGTATGGCTCAACGGATCAGATTCACAACCGCAGCTCAGGTTTCTGAAGCCTTCCCGGCTATAGTCGAAGATCTGGGCGAGTTGCCGGACGATGTGGCTCCGGTCGACTATGTTCAGCAGCTTGTGGACGCGGAAGACATCACCACGGCGTTGTTCTTCATGGCGCTGGCACTCCCGAAACGCGATGCGGTTTGGTGGGGGTGCCTCGCGTTGCGCGGCACGGCAGGTTCCGATCCGCTGACTGCAGAGGGCCTTAGGCTTGCGGAAGCCTGGTGCCGTCAGCCCGAGGAAGAGGAACGCCGCGCCGCAGGTGCCTTCGCCGAGGAAAACTACTTCGAAGGCGCTGGCCCCTGGATCGCTTTCTCGGCCTTTACGACCAGCGGGTCCATGGCACCCGCTGGACTTCAGGCGGTTCCGCCGTCGCCCGAAGTCTCTGGCAAGGCCGTGGCAATGGCAATCATGCTCGCAACCCAGGATGAAGACGTTTTCGTAACCTTAGACAATCAAAGATGTGCCATCGCCAGCGCAATCGACTTCGCAGGGAACGGCGACGGGACCGGTCCCTGGAAGGAAATGCTCGAGAAACGAAACGCGCAGGATGGGAGCAGCGCTTGATCACGCCTCTGTTTGTCAGAACCGGCCGACCATTGACTGACCTCTGCGTAATCCCGAAACTCGCGATGAAACTTCGCTTCTGCTGGGTGAGACCGTGCCCTTAGTTCTGAGAATCGACAATGTCGATACGCTGCCCGATGGCGGTCCCGTCTTCGTCGAGATCGACCGCCGTGGGATAGACATTGGGCGGGATACCTACCTGGATTGGACGTTGCCTGATCCCGAGCGTTTCATATCTGGCAAGCACTGCGAGATTCATTTCCGCGACGGTGCCTATTGGTTGCATGACGTGTCGACGAACGGGACTTCGGTGAATGGAAATCCCGGACGTCTCACAGAACCGCATCGGTTGGCTCACGGCGACCGCATTCACGTCGGCCCTTACATCGTGAATGTCGAATTGAGCGGTGTCGAGGCAGGGCCGGGTGGTCCTGGTCCGGTTCCGGAGAAAGGCGGCACGAGCGTCAGCAACGACCCCTGGGGAGGCGTAGATGACGTCGCCGAGTCGATCGATCGACGCGATTTCACTGCTCGCAGCCAGGCAAGTTCAGGTAACGGTCAGGTCGCGAGGGGTGGCGGTGATCTCTCGGAAGAGAACATTTCCTGGGGCTTTGGAAATGTAAAACAGGACGCCGCACCCGCCGCCGATGTTGCGGATTGGGGAATGTCGGCACCTGCACCGAGCGAGTCATCAGGCGGCGACAAAGCCGACCCCCCCGGCATCGACTGGGGAGCACCGCCAACATCCGAAGCGGCTGGGGCATCTCCTTGGGATGTGCCTGCGCCATCGAGTCCGAAACCACCAACGGACGCCGCGCCGCCGGCCAACCCAAACCCAGAGCCGGCACCTCGGGAGGACCCAGCGCCTGCCACTTCGCCGACGCCGGTGTTGGATTCTGAAGCGCACGACCCCTTCATGTTAGGCGATCCAGAACCACAAGATCCCGCTCCGGCGGATGTCGCTGTCGATGACGTTCCGGATGCCGCAGAAGCGCAGAGCTCGGTAGCCGTGAGCGAACCGGACTCAGCGCTACAGCCAGAACCTCCACTGGAGCCAGCGCCGCAACCAGCAGCCCCGCCGGAGACGCCGCCGCAAACGGCGACCCCAATGGAACCCGCGCCGACCCCTGTATCCCACGGCGAGTCTGGTGCGCCGCCGCAAGCTTCGCCATCCCCTGCACCGGTTTCGCAAGTGGCAGAAGCTGCTCCCGGCTTGGCAGGGCAATGGTCGGAAGGTGCTCAAGCGCCCGGTGCTGAGGTACCTCCGGCACAATCACCAGCTCCCGCAGTGATGCCCGCCGCGTCAGGTGCGTTCGTCGCGGCGTTCGAGCGTGGCGCCGGGCTTCCGGCCGGTGCGATTGCCGGGCGCAGTGATGAGCAATTGGGAGAGGAACTGGGCGAACTGCTCAGAACCGTTTCGCAAAGTCTGCAGGCAATGCTCCTTGCGCGCGCCGAGACGAAGAGCGCAATGCGCTCCTCGGAGCGAACGATGATAGGAGCGCTCGAAAACAACCCGCTGAAGTTCTCGCCAACACCCGAGGACGCAATGCGCATCATGTTTGGCCAGAAGACCAAAAGCTATCTGGATGCGAAGCAGACTTTCGAACAGAGCTTCGGCGACCTGCAAAGCCACCAGATGCAGACTTTCGGGGCGATGCAGAGCGCGCTCCAGGTTCTGATTGAAGATCTGGACCCTGAAAATATCGCTGGCGCGACAGCCAAGGATGGCGGTCTCGCGGGGCTTGTCAGCTCGCGCAGGGCGAAATTCTGGGACACGTATGTCGAGCGTTTCAAAGCCAAGTCCGGACATCATGACCGGGGTATGATCGACGCTTTCATGATACTCTTCGCAGAGATGTATGACAGGCAAGGCTAGGTCTTGTCCGTCTCGAACCCAAGCGGTCCGATTGGGCTGCGAAACTATGGTCCTTAGGGGAAGTGATATGGCTCTTTCGACGGTTAAGTTGATCGCAGGGGCGATGGCGACTGTGTTCTTTCTAACGGCATGCGCTCCGCCGCCTCCACCTCCAAAGGACGAGTCCACGATTGCCCAGGTCAACGTCACCGGCACGCAGAACCAGAACCCCGACAAGAACGGACGCCCAAGCCCCGCTATTGTCCATCTTTATGCGCTGAAACCGGGCGCACCGTTCGACATCGGAGATCCAGAGGCGCTTACCGGTGGGCCGCTCGGCGATCTTGCCGAGTCGATGACACGGATCGCAAAAATGGTCATTATGCCCGGGCGGACCGTGAAGAAGGTCTTTGAACTGCCAGCGGGCACGTCGGATATCGGCATCACGGTCGCGTACCGTGATTTTGCGACAGCGGGCTGGCGGGCATCGAAACCGGTCAAACCGAAGGACGTGACCTTGCTGAAGGCGACCATCGGCACGGACGCGGTTTCCATAGAATGATCAATTGAGGCTCAGGCCTCATGGCAACGAAAAGACGCGAGCGGGGACGACGGAATGAGCTGGAACAGCAAGGTAGGTTGGACAGAAGGCCTGTTTCTGCGCCCGCAGCACTTCCAGCAGCAGGACCGCTATCACGAGAACACGCTGAACGCGCGCGTTGGCCTTGTGACCCCCTATCCTTGGGGCGTGACTTCACTCGAAATCGATCATGATCTCGCACAGCAGGGAAAATTTGCCGTGCGCCGCGCCGCTGGCATTATGCCGGACGGGATGCCATTCGATATTCCAGACCAGTCCCCACTTCCCGAGCCACTCGAACTCAGCGAGAAGATTGCAAACTCGGTCATTGGGCTTTCGGTTCCGGCGATTGCCAAGAACTCGCGAGAGCTGGACTTTCAAGACGCGGACAGCGGATCGCGGTATTGGCGTTCCAACGAACCGGTGATCGACTCTTCTGCCGGAACGCGAAGCGAAGAAGACATCGACATCGCCCATCCACGTTTCGTCTACGAAGTCCTGGACGGCTCCAAGTCGGGATCGACGCAGATCGGGCTCGCACGGGTGGTCGAAATTCAGGACAAGACGATTGTTTTCGACAATCGTTTTCTCCCGCCTGCGATAACCACACACGCGCATGCCGGTTTCAACGGCATTCTCGATCGGGTTATCGGTTGGATCGAGACGAAGCTCGAAGAGCTTTCGCGCTACGCTGCGGATCCGACGGCCGGGGGCGGGCTGCAATACGCTGACTATTTCATGCTGCAAGTTCTGAATCGAGAAGTCCCGATCCTGCGCCATATGCGGCACTCGCAATATGTGCATCCCGAACGGTTGTACACAGCCTTGCTCAGCCTCGCAGGTGAGTTGTCGACATTTGCGACGCAGGAGCGCTTGGCGCGGTCTTATGACCCGTACGACCATGATGACTTGGTCACGACATTTCACCCAATCCTGCGCGATCTGCAAAGCGCACTCAGTGCACGGATGGAGCGGCGTGCGGTGCGCCTCGAACTCATCGAGCGCGGCACAAACGCCTATGTCTCGCCGATCCGGGATCGGGCGCTTTTCCAGCACGCGGCCTTCATTATCGAGGTTTCTGCCGGCCAGGCGCTTCAGGACATCCAGGAGAAGTTTCCTGCGCTCTTCAAACTGGGACCATCCACGAAGATGCAGGAGATCATTCACGCGCAGCTACCCGGCGTCCCGCTTGTCTACACCGCGACGCCGCCCCGGCAAATCCGCGCGCTTTCAGACCATGTTTACTTCCGTTTGGACAAGAATACCCCGCTCTGGGCGGAGTTCAGCCAAGCACCGGCGGTCGGTCTTCACTTCTCGGGCGACTGGCCCGATCTTAAGCTAGAGTTCTGGGCGATCAGGGAGGATATGCAGTGAGTGGCAACGACCCATTCGATCCTTTCGGACAGAATGACAGGACTATTGTCCGGCCCAATCCGGGCGGCGCGCGACCCAACCCCGGTGGCGCGGCACCAGGTGGACAACCGGCACAAACCCCGTTCGGCGGCGCGGCGGCGTCTCCAGCCCCTTCTCAGCCGTCACTCTCGCCCCCGCCAGCGGCCCCTGCCGGGCCGATACAGACGCCGGGGACAAACCCACTGATCATCGCTGCAGGGCCGTTGTTGGATCTTCTCGGCCGGTTGCGCAACTCGCTCACACAAGCAAGTTTTGCCGATTTGAAGGTCTCGGTCAGTCGCGCGATCGAAGGTTTCGATGCGGCCGCTGCCGCGAATGGTGCGAAACCCGAACAGATTCCACCGGCGAAATACGCGATCTGCACGATGGCGGACGATGTCGTGATGAACCTGCCGGGAGAGAACAAGCAGGTCTGGGCCAGCGATCCGATGCTCCCGAAGTACTGCCAGAATTCGCGTGACGGTGGTGTTGGGTTCTATCGCAATCTCGAAAAAGCGATGCAAGACCCGGGCGGGTACTATGATCTGCTTGAATTGAAGTACAGCTGCCTGTCGCTGGGCTTCGAAGGCATGCACCGCATGGAAGGTGCCGGCACCGGAGCGGCACCCCTCCAACAGACACGCCGTGAGGTTTACAGTGCGCTTCGGCGCGTCGAGGGCAGCGGAAACTGGGACCTGTCGCCGAACTGGGTTGGGATGGAAATCGGTAAGAAGTCGATCGGCATGCAGATCCCATTCTGGGCGGTTGCCGCTGTCGTCGGGCTTCTGTTGACCGGCCTGTTCTTTGGCCTCCGGTTCGCGCTTGCGGGTGAAACCGATCAGATCGTGCATCGCGCGCTGGATATTCATCCTGAAGCAACTGTCGAGATTGCGCGGACGCAGGTCGTTGCACCGCCGCCACCGCCACCGCCACCGCCGGACAACGGTCAGCTTGACCGTATTCGTGCGGCGCTGGAACCGGAGATCCAGCAGGGGTTGGTGACCGCAGACTATCTCGACCAGAACTTCATCATCGTTCGTATGTCGAACAAGCTGCTGTTTCCGTCTGGGAAAGCCGAGGTGAGTGACGCTTTCCAGCAGCAGCTTGCCCCGCGCATAGGCGAGGTCTTCAAGCAGGAAACCGAACTGCTCAGGCAGCGCGGTTTCCGGCATGGACGGGTCGTGTCGCTCGGGCATTCCGATGCGCAGCCGCTCTCTGGCCGCTCTCGTTGGTCCTCGAACCAGGAGCTCTCCAAGGCGCGGGCCGATTCCGTGATGACCGCGATTGCCGTTCATTCGCCGCCGGATCTGAGAACCCTGGTCGAGGGGCGTGGTCCGGATGACCCGATCTGCGTTCCGGCCGAGGACCGCGCGTGCTGGCCCGAGAACCGTCGTGTCGAACTGCTGATCGAGCGTACGCTCTGATCGCTCGATATCCAGAAGGATAAATCCATGAGCCGCAGTATCTGGGTTGTTGTCTTTACGCTTCTCGGCCTGATCGCTCTCAGCGCTTTGGTCTGGTTGGTCGGCCCGCTGATAGGTCTGGACGATCTTCTTTACCAGCTTCTCATCATCGGGTCGTTCTGGCTGATCGCCGGGCTTGTTTGGCTTGTCCGTATCCTGCGCCGACGCAAGCAATCGAAAGCGCTCGAAGAGAACATTGTCGGGGTTCCGGACGAGACACCTATCCTGCGCGAGAAGATGCAGGATGCGATGTCGACCCTCAAGCGTTCCTCCACCCGTGGAGGTAGCGCATATCTCTATGATCTGCCCTGGTACATCATCATTGGACCGCCGGGCTCCGGTAAGACGACCGCGCTCGTCAACTCGGGTTTGAAGTTCCCGCTCGCCGGCGCCGGAGGTGCGGAGGCAATCGCCGGAACTGGTGGAACCCGTCACTGCGATTGGTGGTTCACGGAAGACGCCGTTTTGATCGATACTGCGGGCAAGTACACGACCCAAGACAATGTCGCCGAAAACGACGCCACGGCGAAAAGCTGGATCGGTTTTCTCGACATGCTGGCCGAGAACCGGCCACGCCAGCCGATCAATGGCGTGCTGATCTGTATCTCGATCGAAGATCTTATGACCTTGCCCGATCATGAGAAGCGAGCGCATGCAGCGGCGATCCGTCGGCGTTTGGACGAGTTACACGAACGGCTCAACATCAGCTTCCCGGTCTACTTCGTGCTGACGAAGATGGATCTTGTATCCGGCTTCATGGATTTCTTCGGAGACCTTGCCGACCAACAACGCGCGATCGTTTGGGGGACCACGTTCAAGCCGAAGGATCGCACCGACAACATGGTGGCGAACTTCCCGGATGAGTTCGACGAACTGATGCTGGCGCTGTCGGCTCAATTGTCGGACCGCATGGCGAGCGAGCCAGACCCGCACGCGCGCAGCCGCGCCTTCGGCTTCCCGACGCAAATGGCGTCCCTCAAAGACACCGTCAACAGCTTCCTGCTCGAGGTCTTTGAACCGACACGCTATCAAGCCGATGCTGCGTTGCGCGGCGTGTATTTCACCTCCGGCACGCAGGAAGGGACACCGATCGACCGGGTCCTTGGGGCACTCAGCCGGAACTTCGGCGCTCAGGGTGCCCAATCGGTTGCGTTTTCCGGTAAGGGCAAAAGCTTCTTCCTGACCGATCTTTTGCAGAAGGTTGTTTTTTCGGAAGCCGGATGGGTGTCGACCAACCTCAGGCACGTTCGGCGCGCATTTCTCCTTAAGACGACAAGTTATGTGGCGCTGTTCCTGGGCGCGATCGGGATCGGCGGTCTGTGGGGCTACAGCTATCTCCAGAACGCAAACCTTCAGGATCAGGTCGAGCGTTCGGTCAATAACTACCGCGAAAAGGCGGTGAACCTGATCAACGAGGTCAAGATCGGCGACGGCGACCTGCATACTGTGCTGGAACCGCTCGACAACCTGCGGCGGATGCCGTTGGGATATGCGTCTGTTGGCGGTGAGATTCCGTTTACGGAAGGTCTGGGTCTCAGCCAGCACGAACGTCTTCAGGATTCCAACATCTCGTCCTATCGCGATGGGCTGGATCGTCTGTTCACACCGCGCTTGATCTATCGACTTGAGGAACAGCTCAAGGCCAACCTCAACAATCCGGTGGTGATCTACGAGGGACTCAAAGTCTATCTGATGCTGGGTGGCCAGGCGAAGATGGACGAGGATCTGGTCAAAACGTGGATGGCCCGCGACTGGTCGCGGCTCTATCCGGGTGCTGCGAACGTCAAGGGGCGCGAGCGCTTGATGGAGCATCTCGAGGCGGCGCTCGAACGGCCAACCTCGGCGGTCCCTTTGAACGGCCCGTTGGTGCAGCAATCGCAGCGAACGCTGGCTCGGATGCCCGTAGCGGATCGTGCATATACCCTGATCAAAACGCGCGCAGAATCCGCCGGTTACGACACCTGGCTCGCTTCTGAGCGCGGTGGACCGGACTCGGCATTGGTGTTCGAGACTCGCGATGGCGCTCCGCTCGACCAGGTCGAGATTCCGGGTTTCTTCACCTACGAAGGCTTCCACGAAGGCTTCCTAGGCCAGATCGAACCAATGGTCGAACGGGCGAAGAACGAGCGCTGGGTGCTCGGAGATGTCGGAGAACAATCTGCAATCGAGGCTCAGTTCCGTACGATCCGGGCTGATCTGATGACGCTTTACCGAAACGACTTCATCAGCGAATGGGATCAGCAGCTTTCACGCGTGAAGATCGCATCCGTTGGCGGTGGCAGCGATCTTACGGTGATGAGCGCGCTTGCAGCGCCAACCTCGCCGCTGAAGCAGCTTCTGCAATCGGTCACTGCCGAAACCCAGCTCACAAAGGTCGAGGAAGGTGCGGATACCGGTGCGGCGGGCGATGCTGCGGACAGGGAGGGCGCCAAGGCACTAAAAAAGGCGCTCAAACCCGCTGGTGCGCTCGGTCGGGTGGCGGGTGCTGCGGCACAGGATGCGCTGGCTGCCCAAGGTGAAGCAGCCGCGATCAACTACGGTGAACGCGTCGAGGCTCACTTCAAGCAGATCCATGAATTTGCAGGAGAAGCTGGCGGACCCGCGTCGCCCGTGGATAACCTGATCGCGCGTTTCAACAACCTCTACCAGGCCATGAACGAAATGCAGGCTGGTGGCGCGGCCCGCGAGAACGGCGCGCAGAAGATGCAGCAGGAGCTTCAGGCCCTCGAAGCGGAAACACCCAGAATGCCGGGCATGATTGCTGAAATGGCCGAAGCAACAGCGGGTGAGCTCAAGGGAATGACGCTCGGCTCGATGAAGTCCCAGCTCAATCAAGCGCTTGGCGACGAACTCCTGCAGCAATGCCTTTCGGTCGTCCAAAACAACTATCCGTTCTTCCCGGGTGCTGCGCGCGAGGTCACGATCGGCGATTTCACACGTCTGTTTTCCGGCGGCGGTATCATGAACCGGTTCTTCGATCAGAAGTTGGCGGGCATGGTCGACCGGTCTAGCGCGACATGGCGCTGGCGCGGTGACACGGCCTTGTCGCGTCAGCTTTCGAACCAGGCACTCCGCCAGTTCCAGCGGGCAGAAGAAATACGCCAGGCGTTCTTCCCAGCGGGATCGGCCGAAGTGAACTTCACGATGACGCCCGAGACACTCAGCGCAAATGCGACATCAGTGATCTTCGACTTCGACGGGCAGAAAGTGAATTACGCACACGGTGCTCCGCGTCCAACGCGCATGCGGTGGCCGGGACCCGGTGGCGGCCGGATCGAGGTCGCGGTGACGCCAGAGCTCTCGGGCGAGACGAACCGGATATCGGAGGCCAGCGATTGGAGCCTGTTCCGCGTCGTCTCGAAGAACGGTTCCAGGCTCGGCGGCAACATGGTCGTTCAGTTCAACATTGGTGGACGCGAGGCGATCTTCTCGATGCGCGCCGACAGTTCTGTCAATCCGTTCGGTCTTCCGGCACTGTCTCAGTTCCGTTGCCCACGGGGGCTCTGAGGCGGCGCATGGGCGTCGGCGTCTTTGGCAAGCTTCCTGACCAGCGGGACTATGTCCAGCATGGTATGGATCCGAATCTCATGGCGATGGTGGATCCGTGGATTCAGCAGTGCTTGCAGAACAGCCAAGCGCAGCTCGGCGATGCTTGGCTCGATCTTTATCTTTGTGCTCCGATCTGGCGTTTCTGGCTCGGCGCCTCCGTGGTCGGCCGCACGACGCTCGGTGCCGTTATGCCCTCGGTCGACGGCGTTGGAAGGTACTTTCCCCTCTTCATGACGTGGAGTGGCGAAAACCGTCTCGATGCCCCCGAGATTAACCCGCAAGACACGTGGTTCGATGCTGTAGAGCAGGCCCTGTTGTCGGCACTCGCCGAAGATGGCACATACCCTGCGCTTCTGGAGCACGCATCGACCCTGCCGGAGCCCGAAGTAAGCTCGGGCCCAAACGACAGGAGTGACCACAACTCTGCGTTGGCGGATTTACGCTTGGCACACCAACGGGATTTCTACGACCCGCTCAGCTTTTGGTGGGTTCCCGCATCTCCCGATGGTGGCATCCCGGCGCAGGCGCATATGTGGCGGGGGCTGCCCTCTGCGCTCGAATATGCCATGCTGTTGACAGCTGGACGAACAGAAGAGCCAAACTTGGCATCGGGGGGGTAACCATGTAGCAGGGGGGATTCCGGATCGAGAGCGAGGGCGCCAGCGCCCCCGGGCGCGTTCGGAAGCTCAACGCGGACAGATAAATGATCACGCCAGAGGTC